>Ga0111538_10001480_pt1 | contig 32887 bp, 43 predicted proteins | sample SoiMethybrSBSTD1_FD_79669 | JGI IMG/M metagenome (GOLD analysis project Ga0111538, IMG submission 79669) | Bulk soil microbial communities from a Populus tree surrounding site in Tennessee, USA - Soil MetaG P. TD hybrid SBSTD1 (version 2)... | ecosystem: Environmental > Terrestrial > Soil >...
CCGCTCGTCCTCCTGACGATCGTGGTGATCTTCGTGGCGACGCCGCTTTCGATCGGGGCCTCGGCCTTCTGCTGGCAGCTCTACCGTGAGGACCAGGCCAATCGCCTGTCGCTGGTCATCGCCGCCGTGGTCACGGCCACGACCCTCGCCGGCGTCCTCCTGGCGATCCCCTCGATGTTCTACGTGATCGGCCAGCCCGCGCCGTTCTCCGGGCAGCTCGTCCTCGTGGCGATCGACATCCTCCTGCCGGCCCCGATCGTCATCGCGGGCTATCTGCGCTGGTTGCGTAGATGACCAACCTCGACCGGATCAAGAAGCTCGAGGCGTGGCAGGCATCGCACACCATCGAACACACCTCCAAGCCGCTGCACCTCCACGAGACGCCGCCGCCCGATCCGCCGCCGGACCCCGGAGTCCGCCCGTTCCCGGCCCCGGTAACGCCCACGACAGTCCAAGCCCCGGCGTCCGGCGATCTGCACGTCTTCCTCGCCGCTCAGGCGAACGGGAGCTACGTCAAGTGCCCGCCGGGGTCGGTCTACGACTGGCCGAAGGGCGTGCTCCTCCAAGGTCGGCAGCATCTCGTCGTGGACATGACCGACTGCAAAGTTCTGCTGAAGACCCCCGGCGGCAACAGTGACCCGGCGGCGCGGGCCTCGGCGTTCATGCTCAAGGACTCCCATGACATCCGTTTGCTTCTGCCCGAGGTCATCGGCAACAACCCGGACACGTCAAACATCTTCGTCCCCGGCAACGAGGGCCAGCACGTCCTCTCTCTGAACGGCTGGGCCAGCACCGGGCCATCGTGGAACGTCGAGGTGACGGGCGGCAAGGCGTCCCACATCTACGGCGACTTCGCGTATCTCGAGGGCCGTAACGGCCTGGACTTCGCGCCGTCGCACCACGTCTGGATCCACGGCACCAACGCCGAATACATCGGGCGCAACCAGGTCAGCTCGATCAACGTCAACGACCTTCTCGTCGAGGGCAACGACTTCACCCGCTCTGGCGGGGCGGTCTGGGACATTGAGCCGAACTACGCCGCGGAGCAGGTCAAGCGCAACACGCTGCGAGGCAACCGGGTCGGGACGTTCGGGCACATGAGCCAGTTCGATGCGTGGTTCACGGTCTGCGCCTTCGTCTACGCGACCCCGGTCGAGGACATCGTGATCGACGACAACGACGTGGCCGGGAACCCCTCGGCGGGCAAGACGCAAACGCCGCGCGCTCTGAACTCCAAGATCATCGGCAAGTACACGACCGGCGCAGGGGTTCGCCAGAAGCGGGTGACGTTCACCAACAACCGCACAGCCCTCCCTGTCGCCGGCCCCGCCGGCGCTGATGGCGTCCTGTACTTCAAGGACATCGACGGCGTGACCGTCCAGGGCAACGTCCAACCCCTGACCTCGGGGCAGCTCGCCTACTTCGTCAACTGCACCGGCATCGTCCAGTGATTGACGAGTCCCGGTCATCGCCGGACGGGGAGGGGCGTGGCAGTTACGCCGACGAGCCTGATCCGGCCCCGCTTCCCGGCGAGCGGGCCTTGGGCTATCCGAGTGGGCTGCGGGCGGCGCTAATCGGACTGCCCCAAGGGGTCTACATCGGCGCGAACCGCTACGACACGGACGACGCGCATGTCCTCCACCTGTGGAACGACAAGGGCGAGTCCTTCGACATCGAGGCGAGTAAGTCATGACCGACCACCACGACGCCGGCCTCATGCCCTTCGTCCTGTCGATCCTCGGCGTGGGCTTCTTCCTGGGCCTCGTCGTTGGCGTCATCGCCGGGATGGTGGTGGGCTGATGTTCCTCAGCATTCCCCAACCCCAGTTTGATGGCGTTTCGGGGTCCTACCAGCAGCTCAACTGCGGCCCAGCGGTGTGCACAGAGCTCATCAACCTCTGCTCGGTCGACGCGCTGCGTATCCCGCCGAAGAAGATCCGCACGGCATCGGGGGATACCTCCGGTGGCATCGAAGGCGGGCTCCTGGCGAAGACCGTCAACCAGCTCACCGGCTACCTGTACCCGTTCACCTACCAGCGGTTCACCGACTGGAAGGCCGTTCTCGCCACCCTCGACCATTCCTCGGTCGGCATCATCATCAACTGCGCGAAGACGGTGCGGACCCCGTACCGTACCAACTCGTTCACCGGCTTCCACTGGATCACCATCGCCGGAGGAACCATCAAGGACGGGACCGTCAAGTACGAAGACCCCGGCACCACCCTCGCAGGTTGGCAGCGGATGCCGCTGAAGCTCCTCAAGGAAGCAAGCGACTTCGCCGGGAGTCATTGGGTCCTCGTCTCGCCGCCCACCGAGGACACCGACAAGGAAGCAACGAGCAGGGTCCCGATCCGCGCCGGGCCTTCTAAGGATGACCGGGTACTTGCGCGTCTCGATAAAGGTGAGACGATCCACGTCGTCAAGACCACCAAGGGCGGGCCTTGGACCCGTGCGGACGGCACGCAGGCGCACGGTTGGCACGTTGTCGAGCACAAAGGCAAGCGAGCGTTCGTGAAAGGGGAGGGCCTGCGGTGAAGCGTGGTGGCCGGACATTGCTAGGGGTGTCACCCCCGGTTCGGTTCGCAACGTCCGGCGCACGCCGATCAGGCAAGCCCGATCCATTCGGCGGTGACGAAATCCGCCTTAGAAGGAGTATCGCACAATGACCGACGATCCCCAGAGCCCGGTGGAGGAGTCCATCGAAGACCCCGATCTCCAGGATGACTCGTCGGACCTCCCTCCAGCCCTGGAGGGCAACGAGGACGACGACGACTCCGAAGAGAAGCAAGACCAGCAGACCGGCTAAGGAGGAAAGAGGATGGAACTGCCCGATCTCACCAACCTACCGCTCACGGCGCTGTTCACGTATCTCCTGATCATCGCGGCGATCGACGTCGGCTTCAACATCGTCCTCTCGATCGTCCACCAGAACTTCTCCGCGATCTACGTCGCCGACTTCCTGCGGACGCACATCCTGCTCCGCGTGTTCGTCATCGGCGTCCTCGGCATCTTGGGTCACGGCGTGGAAGGGCTCGGCGTGCCGGCCATCCCCGCAGTCGCCCTCGCCGCAACAGGTGGCCTCGCGGCCTACGCCATCGAAACCATCGCCTCCCTGCGGGAAGGCCTCACCGACACCAGCCCCGCACCTTCACCCCCGACGCCGACTCCAGAGGGCTAAGTGGCGAATGTCTACCGGAAGGCAACGAAGAGCGTCCACCGCTCCATTCTCGAAGGCGGAGCTCGGTTCGACGTCCTCGAGTGCAATCTCGACCCAGGCGGTCGATGGGGCCCTGTGGTACTTCCCGGGCCCCGATGCTCGCTATGTTTCGGTAGACCCCCTGTACGTGGGACCAGACGCAAGGTCGGTGCGACCGCCATCGGCGCATCGGGATCCGTACTGGTCGCGGCTGCTCTCATTGCTCTACAGGCTTCACCGGTGAGTTCCCCAACCCCGTCGTATCTCGCATCCTTCGCAGCGGTAGGAAGTGTCCCTCCCGCCGCTTCCGTGACGCCGGGGCCGTCGGAGGCTCCCCCCGGTCCTTCGGCGACCCCGGCGCTCACGCCCGAGCCAAGTAGGAATGTCATTTACATTCCGACGCAGCGTCCGATAGAAACCGACGCCCCAACGAAGCCCCCGACCCCGGAACCGACCTGCTTCCATCCTGGACTCAACCACGGCGTAGACGAATGTAGGTGGCCGCACAACTGATGGACGCGATCGACAGGGCCGTGGAGTCGCTCGCTAAGACTCGGGCTGAGAAGCTTCAAGAGAAGCGGATCAGGTTCGCCCTGCTCCTTGCCCGGGAGCGCGCGTTCCATCGGTACGGGCTGTGTTCATCATGGAGGCCACAATGAGCATTGACCTGATCCTGCAAATCGTCGGTCTGATCTGCTTCGTCCTGGCAGCGGTGAACGTCAAGGTCGGCACCCTCAACCTCGTTGCGGCCGGCCTCGCCTTCTGGCTTCTGAGCGTTATCCTGTGAGTAAGTCCTACGACCGTCTAGCGCAGGCGACGGAGGACTTCACGGCGACCCTCTATACCCTCGCTCGGATCTACGACGTCGGGAACCAGCTACTCAGGTCCGGTGCACCCGTCAAGCCTCCCCTCCCAGTGATCGAGTACGGCGCGAGGATGTGGGCCGACCGCCACGTCATCGGTCTAGGCTGGGCCCTGCTCGCCACGGTGTTCGTCGGGCTGCTGCTTCTCGTGTGGCCCCGATGATCGTTGCCATCTGGCACCACTACACTTCGGGCGTCCAGCTCTACCTGCTCCGCGTTGCGTGGGTTCACTGATGGCCGAATGGGTGAAGATCAGATCGTGGCATTTGCAGAAGCCGGCAATGGACAAGCCGCGCTTCGCAGGGATCCAGACCCTTTGCGGACGCTGGGCAGACCCTGACGCAGAGCAGACCGACGACCGCCCGCAGGGGAAGACGTGTGAGACGTGTCTGCGGATCAAGGTGGGTCGGTGAGCGGGGAACGCAACTCGAAGATGACTGACCAGCGGGTCGCTGCGGCGATCAAGGCGCTGGAGTACGGCTGCACGCGGCGAGCCGCTGCGGGTGCTGCGGACGTCACCGCTCCGACCTTCTATCGCTGGATGGAGGACGAAACATTCCGTAACGCCGTAGAAAAGGCCGAGCAGAAGGCCGAGGCTGCGTATACCGCTGCGGTGGCGAACGCGGTGCCGACGAACTGGCAGGCTGCGGCGTGGTGGCTCGAGCGGCGCAAGTACAGCGACTACGCCCGCCGCGATCAGGTGAACGTCTCGGTGGATCTCCAAGCGGTCATTCGGCAGGTGGCATCGGAGCTCGGCGTCGAGGAGTCCGAGGCCATCGCCGAGGCCGAGCGGATCCTGTCGGGTGGTAAATGACCCTGCTGTCCCGCGTCGACCCGGAGACGGCGCATAAGGCGCTGGTCGCCGGCGCGCTGACGGTCAAGTACCGCAAGCTCCAAGCAGCACAGCGTCTCGAACAGCGGCCGCCCTACGACTGGCAGATCCCGCCACCGCAGCCGTGGGACGTCTGGCTCCTCCTCGGCGGTCGAGGCTCAGGGAAGACGGAGGCCGGCGCACGCTACGTCAACGATCACGCCAACGGTGCGCCTTGCCTCGAAGGCAAGACGCCGCACCGCATGGCGATCGTCGCCCCGTCCCACGATGACGCCGTGAACACCTGCGTCCGTGGTGAGACTGGGCTGCTACGGATGAACTCGATGATCCGCTTTCGTCCTGGAGCGAGCCTGACCGCAGCGCTGACGTGGCCGAACGGCGCAGAGGCGGAGCTGTTCGGGACCTTCGCCCCGGAGGACGTCGAACGATTCCGTGGGCCGCAGCACTGCCTCATCTGGGGCGACGAGTTCGCGGCGTGGCGGAAGCTCGAGGAGTCCTGGGACCTGATGCAGCCAGGCCTCCGTCTCGGTGACCACCCCAAGGTCATGCTGACCACGACCCCGAAGCGGCGACCTCTTCTGAGGAAGCTCATCGCAGAGCCCACCACGGCAGTCACCAGGGGCAAGACGAGCGAGGCCTACGGCCTGCCGGCGGATCGCGTCGCGGCGCTGTACTCCCGCTACGGCGGGACCACGCAGGGCCGCCAGGAGCTCGACGCCGAGATCATCGACGACGTGGACGGTGCGCTGTGGGTTCGGGACCTGATCCTCTTCGGAGCCGCGCCGGTCGTCTATCCTCAGGGCGTCGAGAAGCCCGACCTCGCAAGGATCGTGGTCGCAGTGGATCCAGCGGTCAGCAACAACGCCGACAGCGACGAGACGGGCATCGTGGTCGTTGGCCTCGGCAGCGATGGTCGGGGCTACGTCCTCGACGACCTGTCCTGCCGCGCCACGCCGGCGGACTGGGCGCGCAGGGCGGTCGCTGCGCTGAAGGATTACTCCGCCGACCGCATCGTGGCCGAGGCGAACAACGGCGGCGACTTGGTGTCCACGGTGATCGGCGCAGTGGACCCGCTCGCCCCCGTTACGCTTGTCCACGCAAGCAGAGGCAAGCGAACCAGGGCAGAGCCGGTCGCTGCGCTCTACGAACAGGCACGGATCACCCACGTCCACCCGTTCCCCGAGCTCGAGGACCAGATGTGCAGCTACACCGGAGCCGTGGGCGAGGAGTCCCCAGACCGTCTCGACGCCCTCGTCTGGGGCCTGTCAGAACTCTTCGGCATCCGCGCCGGTGACGACAAGGTGTGGGGCTCCGGTCCCGTCTGGGGCCAGGCGTGATCCTACTTGTGGCGGCGAGTCGGCTTCGGAACTGGGCGGAACTCCGGGACGTAGCCGGTCAGTTCGTGTCTCAGCGCAGCGACCTTCTTCTGTGCCTCCAACTCCGCAACCGCGTCACTGATCCACGCCCCGACGTAGGCGCTGCGCGAAAGGCTTTGTGCCGCAGCGCGCCTGCCCAAGCCCGCCCAGTCCTCATCCGACAGCCAGATCACCCGTCGCTTTACGGCCACGTGGCACCTCCTACCTACAACGTAGCACGTACAACGGTGCACGTATGACACTATCGGAGTGGGACGAGACCCCGTGGGCCGGCGTGGCGGTCGCTGAGTCGGTTCGCGTGGAGTCCTCCGCAGCCACCGTCAAGGCTGCCCCGACGGGCGACTTCGCGGCGCACATCATGTACGGCAACTTCCTCGACCGCCGCAACTCCTCCCCCCAGGCGATCATGCGCCGCGCCCAGGTGGCGTTCCATCGCAACCCGTGGATCGGCACGGCCGAGACGGTCGTCACCCGCCGGGTGGCGGGGCTGCCGTGGCACCTCGAGGACGCCGAGGACGAGGAGTACGAAGAGCCGTTCCCGGCCCCGGTCAAGGCTGCCTTCGACCTCCTGGAGAAGCCGCAGGCCAAGCTGCCACCGGAGATGCGCGACCCGGGGCTCCTGACGCGCCGCGCGCTGATCTCCCTGACCAGCCGGCACATGGGCCTGTGCAACCTCGCCTACTGGTTCCTCGACCAGCCCGACATCAACGGCTTGCCGCTGGCGCTGCTCTACGTCAACCCGGCGCGCGTCTGGCCGAGCGTCACGCAGACCGGGCGGATCACGGGCTGGGTCGTCGACCCCCACGACGAGTACGGCAACGGCGGAACACCGCTCGCCCTCAACGAGCTCTTGCCGTTCTACCTCAACCCGCCGGACCACGGACCCTACGGCTCAGGCCTCTTCGAGCGCGTCATGCTGAAGGTCCAGATCACGACCCTCGCCGACCAGCACGCGGCCTACGTCCTCGGCACCGGCGGCCGTCTGGCAGGCATCGTCAGTCCCAAGGAAGGCACGATCCCCCAGGAGCAGTACGACTCGCTGGTCAAGGAGTTCCGCAACGTCAACGAGGCCCCTGACGCAGCGAAGCGGACGACGATCATGCGCGGCCCGATCGACTTCACCAAGACGGCGGCGTCGCCGAACGAACTTGACCTGATCGAGCTTGACAAGATGAACCGCGACGACATCTTCGCGGTCTGGGGCGTGCCGCCCTCGCAGGCTGGTGTCAGTGGGCAGCGCGTCGGCCTGAACTCCGGGGACATGCTCGGCCACGAGGAGGCAGTCCTCATGCAGGGCGCTGTCCACGACCGCGTGGTGGCGATCAGGGAGACGGTCCAGTTCGGCCTCTTGGACCGTTGGCTGAGCGTCGGCACGACGATCGACCTCGAGATCGAGGAACCGGAGTTCGATGACAAGGGCCCGATGTTCGAGATCGCGGCGAAGGCGCTGAACCTCCCGTTGACCAACCTCGAGCGCCGCGATCTGGTGGGGCTGGCTCCATTCGGCGACGACCGCGACGAGGAAGTCTGGCTGCCGGCCCTCCTGCAGCCCGCGTACCAGTCGACGACCAACGGGCCGCTCCTGCCACCGACCACGCCACCTACCGCCACGGCAGCCACGCCGAAGATCGGCGCTCCGCTGCCGCCTGAGGCCAAGGCGTCGAAGCGCGAGTTCTTGGGGCTTCGCAGGTCCATCAGCGCCCGCTGGGTGCCCGCGGTGCGCCGCGTCGTGGCGAAGGTGCTCGCGGACCAGCGCCAGGACGTCGCGGCCAAGGTCCGCAGCGCATCGGCAGCGGAGATCGAGCGCCACCGCAAGGACGCCAAGCACTGGATGACCAGCGGCAAGGAGGCGGACCGGCTGCGGAAGGTTCTCGCCCCGGTCCTCGCGGGCATCGCTGAGGCTGTGGCGGGGCGGACCAACGACCTCCTGAAGGATGCCCGCCCGACCAAGGCCGACCCGTTCACCGACACCGTGGTCCAGTTCGTCCTGTCCAAGATCGGCGAGCGGATCATCGGCATCACCGCGACGACGCAGGACGCCGTGGCCAACGCCATCGCCCAAGGCTTCGACCAGGGCTGGAGTCCGGCGCAGATCGCCAACTCGATCGAGACGCTGCCGGCCTTCGACCCAACCCGCGCGGAGCTCGTCGCCCGAACCGAGACGATGTTCGCCTACAACGACGCCGCGTTGACCTCGTACCGCGAGTTCGACGTCAAGGAGGTCGAGGCGATCGATGGCGACAAGGACGACGAGTGCGCGTCCCGCGACGGACAGACGTTCCCGGTCGATGAGGCCTTCGGGATCCAGGACCATCCCAACGGAACCCTTGACTGGCTGCCGGTGCTGTGAGCGGTAACGGTGCCAGGTACTACCTCAGCGTCGATGACACGGGCTCGATGGTCTTCGTCAAGCCGGAGTTCATGCCGGGGAATGGCGGCGTCGGTTCGGTGGGTCCTGCGGGTCCTGCCGGCGATGTGGGTCCGCAGGGGCCCGTTGGCCCAACTGGGTCACAAGGTCCGAAAGGGGATCAGGGCGACCCCGGCGCAGAGGGCCCGTCCGGTCCCCAAGGTAATCCCGGTGTCGCAGGTCCAGAAGGTCCGGCTGGGCCTGCCGGTCCCACCGGTGACGATGGCCCGCAGGGAGCCACTGGCCAGCAGGGACTTCAGGGAGTTCAGGGCAACCCTGGAACGCAGGGCATCCAAGGCGTCGCCGGAGACCCCGGTCCCGCTGGCGCTGACGGAGCTGCTGGCGCTACGGGAGATCAGGGCCCGCAGGGTATCCAAGGCATCCAAGGACTCCCCGGGAGCGCAGGCGCTCAGGGCATACAGGGCGTCAAAGGCGACACCGGCAACGCCGGAGCACAAGGCATCCAAGGGGATCCAGGGCATCCAAGGCGTCGCCGGAACCAACTGGACGCCCGTCCACACCGTCCTCGCCGACGACACGCTGGCCCTCGCCCTCGCCGTCAACACGTCGGTACGACTCACCGTGACCGCCAACCGCACGCTGACGACTACCGTGCCCGTGGCAGGCTCAATGCGCCGTGTCCTCATCCTCACCGCTGGCTCTTCGAGTTTCACGATCACCTTCGGCTCAGGGTTCAAGCCGACTGGGACGCTGGCGACCGGGACGACGGCGGCCCGAGTCTTCGTCCTCAACTTCATCAGCGACGGCACGAACCTCTACGAAGCCGGACGTACCGCAGCAATGGTGGCCTAGATGAAGACCCTACAACCGATCAAGGCAGCGCCGATCGACGACGACGCCTTCCGCCTCCTGGCGTTCCCGTTCACCGGGCCGATCCCCAAGGCAGGGACGCGGGGCGTCGACCTCGACGGCGAGTTCTTCAGTCAGCGGACGGACATCAAGGCCGACTGGCTGCCCTTCCGCCCGACCGACTGGCACCACGGCGCAGACCCGACGAAGGTCATGGGCCGGACGGTCATCGGCAAGGCTGTCGACCTCGGCAGTCTCGATGGCCCCGGCGAACCTGATGAGGAGGGCTGGTGGGTCACCGTCTGGCTCGAGCAGGGCCAGAAGCGGCTTGACCTCATTCGCCGACTCGCGGAGCGTGGGGCCCAGATCTTCGGCAGCTCCGAGTCCGTCCCAGGCCTCACGAAGAAGGCCGCCGACGGCGAGATCCTCGTCTGGCCGTACTGGCGTCAGACGCTCTCGACCTCGCCCCAGAACACCCACTCCGTCATCCGCCCGCTGAAGGCCACGCTCGATGAGATCGAGGCCGCCGGCGAGCACCCCAATTCGTCCTTCTGGTTCGACCTCGAGGCTGCCTTGCGTGCCCTCGCGCCCTCCCTTCGAGTGCCCTCGTTGAGCGCATTCGACGCGAAGGCCGGGCGTGTGCTGTCGGCTGCCAACGAGACCGATCTCAAGGAAGCGCTGGAGGCCCTGCGTGCCGGTCTCGACCGGCTCGATCAGGTCGTCCGACGCCAACCCGACTACCAACCCAAGCTGGAGTAGAACCAATGGATCCCATCACAACCGCGGTCACTGGCGGCGAGCAGCCGTCGGTGGACGTGGCGACGGCGATCGGAACCGCTGCGAAGCGGCTCGACGAGATCGCCGACGAGATGGCCAAGGCCAAGGGCGTCGACAACGCCCGGTTTGCTGAGCTCAAGGCAGAGCAGGACGCCCAGGCGTCCACCCTGTCCGAGCTCAAGACGAAGGCCGATGAGGACCGGCGCGAGTCGGAGCTCAAGGGTGCCATCGACGCTGCCGCCGAGTGGCGACAGTTCGCCAACGACTTCCGCGCCCCGTCGAAGGCCGGCTTCATCGCCGGTGGTGGCCCGTCTGCGAAGAAGGGCTACACGAAGGGCGACTTCCTGTTCGCCGTCCACGAGGCCAACTCGCGGGACGCGGAGCGGCAGGCCGTCGGCAAGGCGCTCCTCGCCGACCTCAACAAGGCCGCGCCGACCTACGGCATGGACGCCAAGGCGTTCCTGTCCGAGGAGAGCTGGGGCAAGGCAACGCTCGGCACGACCGACGCGACGGGTGGCTGGATCATCCCGAACGCGATCGTGGACGAGTTCATCACCCCGGCAGCGGTCTCGAACATCTACCGCACGATCATGACCGTCGTCCCCGGCGTCACGGCGACAGCGGTCGACATCCCGTTCCGCAACGCGGCGCGGACCTCGGCTGTGATCGCCGCTGCCGGCGACACCAAGGAGAACCTGTCGCTGGCCTACCAGGGCTACACGGCGACGATGTACACCTTGGCCCGCATCTACGACGTCGCCAACCAGTTCCTCCGCTCCTCACGGGGCGCGGCGGAAGCGGACGTTCTCCAGGAGCTGGCCGCGGCGTTCGCGGCGGGCGAGTCGGACTACATCCGCGAGGGCACGGGCACGAGCCAGCCGTTCGGCTACACGCCGGCGCTGACCAACGGCCCGTCGACGTTCACCTCGACGTTCTCGTCACCGTCGGACTCGACGGTGGCAGGTTCCATCGCAGCGGCCATCTCGGTCGCGGCTGGTGCCCTCGCCGGTCGTGGCGTGGTCCCGACGGCAGCCGTCCTCTCGGCGACCGCCTACTGGAACATGCTCCGACAGGGCTCCGACTCAGCGGGCTTCTGGTTCGCCACGCAGGAGCGCAATCCGGCCAGCGTTCGCCCCGGCACGCTGGTCAGCCCGTTCGGCATCCCCGTCTACGCAGACGCGGCGTCGAACCTCAAGGGCACCTCGACCGTCATCGACAACCTCGTCGTGGCCGACTGGAAGAAGTTCAAGGTGTACTTCGGCCAGAGCTACCGCGTCGACTCGTCAGACGAGGCGGGAACCCGCTGGGACACCAACCTCACCGGCTTCCGCGGTGAGGAGGAGATGGGCTTCGACGCACGCCCTGCGGTGTACGCCGGCTACGCCCAGCTCTGCACCGACGTCATCCCGTAAAGCAGTCGTGGGGCCGGTTACCGGAGCTGGGACCGGCCCCACCAACCCTCAGGAGGTACACATGGCAACGAAGTCCAAGAGCCTGAAAGAAGGCCGTGGAGGCTGAGGTCGACAAGGCCGCCGACGAGGCGGAGAACGAGCAGACCATCGACCAAGGCCCCGAGGAAGCGGAAGAGAACGTCCAGGATCTGCCGACCAACGCGCGCAGTCACCTGGTAGGGGATCACCGCGTTGCTGACCGAGGTTGACGACTTCCGCACCCGCGACGGGACGACGGACGCGAGCGCCGTCTACGCACTGGCCGCTGACGAGTACCGACTTTCCCATCGTCGGTTCAGTGGCTGGGCGATTGACGTCGGGGCGCACATCGGGACGGTGGCGATCAGCCTTGCCCGCCAGAACCCCGGGCTCCGGGTGATCGCGGTCGAGGCCGTGCCGGAGAACGCCGACCTCCTCGAGCACAACGTGGACGTGGCGCGCCTGAGAGAGCGGGTGAGTGTGGTCAGGGCATGGGCGGGCAGCCCGAACGACCTGACCGGCGTCTGCCACTACGGCTACCGTCACCGCGAGTCGGAGAACGACGGTTACGTCCGGGCGCACCGCTACGTTGGCGGGACCTTCGGCGACACCGGCGACCCGGAGTTCAGCCTCGAGCTCCCGGCGATCTCGCTCGATAGCCTCATGGCGAAGTACAGCATCGATGACGTGGCGCTCATCAAGATCGACTGCGAGGGCTGCGAATGGGCCTTCCTCGACTCGCCTAGCATCGGACGGGTGGAGACGATCGTTGGCGAGTACCACGGCGGGCTGTCCGGCCAAGAGGCACCGCAGGTCCGGCTGCTCGATCTCCTCGGTGCCACGCATACCGTCCACTTCTGGAACCCTGACGAGACGGTGATCGGGTTGTTCGAGGCGCAGCGAGCATGACGAACCTGCTGATCCTGTCGAGCCACTCGATCCTGGAGTACGACGACCTTCGGCTGTTCCACCGTCTCGGGTACGACGTGTTCATGCCCGGCGGCTACTCCAATCCATCGAAGCCCGGCGAGACGATGCGCCCCGCGCTGCCAGAGGTGCCGTACCGTGCTGAGCTCGACGACCTCTGCCAGGAGCAGCGGGAGCGCCACGCGGGCCAGCCGACCGACCACGGCATCATCGACTGGGCCAAGGCCGATCTCCACCCGATGCTCATCGACTGGGCCGACATCATCATGGTCAACTGCTTCCCGGAGTCGTGGATCGGGGGCAACTGGAACCGGATCCGCGAGAAGCGGGTCATCTGGCGGACGATCGGCCAGTCCAGCCCCCTGACCGAGCACGAGATGAAGCGCTTCGAGGGCTTGGAGATCGTCCGCTATTCGCCCGCCGAGAAGCGGGCCTTCGAGCCGCTCGGCGTGTTCGCCGGCGAGGACGCGATGATCCGGTTCGGCAAGGACGCCGACGACTATGGGCCGTGGACCGGGACGATCAACCGCATCGGCAACGTCAGCCAGAACCTCGACGTTCGCGGTGACCACTGCGGCCTTGACTTCTGGCGCGAAGCGACGGCAGGGCTCCCGACGAAGCCTGCCGGCCTCGGCTCCGAGCGCCTGCCGAACGGCACCGGGACGCTGACCTTCGATATGCTCCGCGACTACTATCGCCGCATCCGCTGTCTGCTGTATATGGGCACGCAGCCGGCGTCCTACACGCTCTCGCTCATGGAGGCGATGCTGACCGGGACGCCGACCCTCTCGATCGGTCCTGACGGGATGTGGATGCCGCGCCTCTTCGAAGGTCACGAGCTCGCGCCGTGGACGGCCCAGGACGCCGCGTCAGCGCGAGTCTGGTGTCAGGCGACGCTGGCGCACGACCCGGACGCTGTTGGCGATACCGGCGTGTCTCCGCGCGAGGAAAGCGAGCACATCCGAAAGCGCGGCATCGAGTTGTTCAGCTACGACGTGGTTGGCCCGCAGTGGGTCGACTTCCTGGGGTTCCCGTCGACGCAGAGCGTCGAGGCGCGGCTCATGGGATCGGCGGCGTGAACCCCATTCGCGCTAGGTGGAACCCACCCGACAGCGACTACGGCTATTCGGTCCTGCTGCTTGAGGTGCGTCACGACAATCTCGCGGCCCTCATCTGCCTCCAAGTGACCGTGCCGAACGTGCCTTGGCCAGACCTCGTGGGCTTTGATAGCGAACATCGGACTCTGGCGGCTGGTACGACGTTTTGGGTAGCCCGTGAGTCGGTGCTCGTGGATGTGCGCGAGAGGGTGGCCGTCTGATGTACGAGATCCTCGAGGGCAACTGGCAGACGCCCGGCGGGCATACCGCGCACTTCCGCTACCGCGCCGACACGAACGACTGGAACACGATCAGCGCCTGTCTCGTCAACGCCCTGACCGGCTCTGATGGTGACGAGTATCACCTACCGCAGGGATTGTCAGGGTGGGCGCTGGACCTCGGCGCGCACATCGGCGCGGTGACCGTGGGCCTTGCGCTGGACAACCCCGATCTACGGGTGGTGGCCATCGAGGCGGTGCCCGCCAACGTCACGCTGCTGCGGGCGAACATCGCGCTCAACGGCCTCGAGGATCGCTGCACGGTCATGGCCGGCGCAGCGTGGTCGTCCGGTCGCAGCACCACCCGCATCGAGTACGGCTACGAAGGCACCGAGACGGCCACCCACAACGCCTTCATCGGGTCCGTCAGCCCGTGGCTGGAGAAGGTCGAGCGCCAGTACACCAACGTCCCCACCGTGACGCTGCGCCAGGCGCTCGCCGCTACGGATGGTACGGGCTTCGTCTGGGTCAAGTCCGATTGCGAAGGCTGCGAGCATCGTTTCCTCAAAGGCCCCGGCCTCGCCAAGGTCGGCCAGATCGAGGGTGAGTGGCACCGCCGCGACGGCAGCCCGGAGGCGTTCGCGGCGCAACTTGCCAAGACGCACGACGTCCAGTGGACCGAGGGCATCGGTGGCGGACCGTTTACGGCGGTACGGCGATGATCCGCGTCCTGACCGACGGCAGCCACCACGCCGACCTGTACGAGTCGCTGGTGATGCTCTTCGAGGATCGCTTCGGCTGGGAGCTCTACCGCCCGTCGGGGATGGAGTATTGGGACGAGGGCTTCTGGAACTGGGAGCGGCACATGCCCCACGGCGAACCCGTGGCCCGGCAGTACCTCGAACGCTGGGGTTCGGACCGCGACATGGGCGACTTCTGGGAGCGTGACGATCACGTCCACCCCGGCCGCGTCCTGAAGTCCTTGACGCTGCAACAGGTCCGCGATCTGCGGCCCGACGTCATCATCGCCACGCTTGCCGAGAACGAGGAGGGCTTGCACCGGCTGGCGAAGGAGGTCGGGGCGAAGTTCGGCATCCAGCTCGGCAATCAGGGCACCGTGAACCGCTACGACCTCGCGGACTTCAGCCTGATCTCAACGTCACGGGACGGCTACCCCTGGACGCCGTATGTCATCTACCGGCAGGAGTTCAGTCTCACCGACTTCCGCTTCGAGTACCCGCCGACCGACCGGACCTACGTTGGGACGTGGGTCCAGGTCCTGCCCTCGGATGAGACGGAGTACAACCGCTTCCTCGCCCTCGCCCGGGATCTCCCCGAGCTCCGGCTCCGCTACCACGGCCACGTCGGACAGGTTGATGACTATTGGGGCGGGAACGTTGCAACCACGCGCGAGGTGGCGGCGCAGATGCGCTCCGCCGGCGTGGGACTGCACTTCAAGCGCTGGTCCGACGGCTACGGTCACGTCATCCATAACCTCTTCGCAACGGGCAAGCCGGTCGTTGCAACGGCGAGCTACTACGAAGACAAGCTCGCGGGGCCGCTCTTCGTCGAGGGCGTTACGTCGTTCGATGTCCAGCGCCACACCCATCAGGAGGCGGTCGACTTCATCCGCCGGCTCTCGGTCGATGACGACCTCCACCAGCGGATGTCGGAAGCCTCCCACGCTCGCTTCAACGAGATCGTGAACTTCGACGCCGAGGCGAGCGAGATCAAGTTCATGCTCGACAACGTGCTCAGCGATCGAGCGGTGGCGGCGTGATTGACTGGTGCGGTATCCTCGCCTCGGATGTCGGTTCAAATCCGGCCCGTAGGTTCGTCCAGTTGGGGCGACCCCACGAAGTAGCTCAGGGCCTCCGGGCTCAGGTAGAGCAACCCCGACAAGCCGCTGCGAAAGCAGAAAAGGCGGGGGCGCGCCCGTGAGGATTCAGTTTTGGGGAGATTTGGCCGGCACCGGCTTCGGAACGGTCACCCGTGACCTCGGCATCGCGCTCCTCAACGCCGGCCACGACGTGCGGTTCGTCAGCCAGAACGACCTGGAGAACCTCGAAGAGCCGTTCTTGTCGCGGACCTTCGAAGTTACCCCCGAGCTCGTCGACCAGGACGTGGCGATGGTCCTCGGCGAGAAGTCGTCGCTGTCGCTGTCGGTCGAAGGCATCCTGAAGCTGATCCGCGGCGAGCTCTGGCAGGACGGCTGGCGTCCCGAGGCGGCGATCGTCCTCGGTGACTTCGTGAACGTCCGGCGGATGGTCATGTCCGACGCCGAGACCGCATCGGCGTTCGCCTCGCTGCCGACCTACCACTACGTCCCGATCGAAGGCGTGGACCTCCCGCCGTCTTGGCTTGGCCTGTGGCAGATCCTCCACCCGATCGCCATGAGCGAGTTCGGCGCGGACCAGATCGAGCGCGTCATCGGCAGGCGGCCGCCGGTCGTCTACCACGGCGTCGACACCGAGCAGTTCCGGCCCGTCTCACCTGAGAAGCCGCTGTACCTCGAGACCGAGAGCGGCACGATCAAGCTCCGCACGAAGGCCGAGTGCAAGCGCTTCTTTGGGTCCGATCCCTCGCAGCCGTGGATCCTGCGAACGGACAGGTTCATGCCCCGCAAGCGGTACGCCTCATTCCTGCGGTCACTGGCTCCGGTCCTGGAGGCCCGGCCGGACGTGAAGCTCGTCATCCACTGCCGCTCGACCGACGAGGGCGGGCACCTCTACGACCTGTTCACCAAGTACCCGTCGCACATCGCCCGGCGAATGCTCGTCACCGGCTTCCACGACAAGATGGGCGGCGCGCCGCGGGACATCCTGACGGCGCTGTACAACGGTGCCGACGTGTACGCCTCCAACTCCGCAGAGGGCTTCGGGCTGACGATCGCCGAGGCTCTGGCGTGCGGCGTGCCCGCCGTGGGCATGGATTACTCGGCGGTCACTGAAGTCATCGGGCCGGCTGGCCTGCTTGCGCCGGTCGACCGGCTCGATGACAACGAATACGACCACGCTTGGGCGACGGTCAACGAGGCAGCGTTCGGCCACCAGGTCGGGGCCCTCCTCGATGACGAGCTGCGCCGACGCTCGCTCGGTCGGAAGGGCGTTCACCACGTCCGCGAAAACTTCTCCTGGAAGCGGGCAGCGCAGCAGTTCGCGCAGGCGATGGGGCAGATGGAGGCCGTGGCATGACCATGTTCGTGACTGCGGCGTCCGTCCGCGAGTACCTCGCCCTGAACTCCACGCCGTCGGACTCCAAGTACAGCGACGCCACCATCGGGTCGAACATCCGGTCCGCCACGAACTCGCTCGAGCGCCACACCGGACGGCGCTTCGAGGATGTCACGGCGACGCTGAAGTTCACGACCAACGGCGCGGCGTTCGTGTCCATCCCCGGGCTGCGGACGGCAAGCTCGGTGACCCTCCAGTCCTCGAGCCTCACAGCCGACTCGACGTACTGGCTCATCCCTGACAGCCAGCAGACCGGCGTCTACACCGGACTCCAGCTCCGGGCATGGGGCACCGGCAACCGGGGCGGGCCGTGGTGGCTGTCCAACCCCGAGTGGTTTGATCGCAACCTCGACAGCCCGTGGAACCCGGCGAACATGGCCGGCGGAGGGGCGACGAGCCTGCCCAATGACCTCGTGGTCGCTGGCGACTGGGGCTACACCGAAGAGCTCATGCCGGAGTCTGTCCGCCACGCCGTCAAGGTTCTCGCGGCGTACTACACGAAGCGGCCCGACGCCATCCTGTCGGGCGGGATCACGACGCCGGACGGGAACACGTTCGACCTGACCCGCTATCCGGTCGAGGTCCAGGACTTCATCCGTGAGTGGAAGGTCGGCCCGGAGGTGACCGGGCTGTGAGCTTCTACCTCCAGGGTGGTCCGCAGCTCCAGCGTCGCCTGACCGCGCTACGGGAGGGGCAGAAGGACATTCTGCGTAACGTGGGACTCGCGGCGGTTCGCGAGGCCAAGATCCTCGTGCCTCGACGGACGGGCAACCTTGGGCGAACGATCCGCGTTGGGGGATTGACCGACAGCTACGTCGAAGTCCGGGCCGGTGGGACTTCCGTTGTCGGTTACGCTGCCTACGTGGAGTTCGGCACCCGCGCACACTTGATCGTTCCCCGAACCAAGTCGATCCTCGCGTGGGGCGGATCCCGGACGCTCGGTGGGCGTCTGCGGAAGGGCAGTCGCGCGACGATCTTCGCTCGCCGCGTCAACCACCCCGGCACCAAACCAAAGCCGTTCCTGATCCCCGGCATCGAGAAAGCCATCCGCATGGTCGGTCTGTCTGATCTGGTTCGTCGCTGGAATGGGGCCGCCTGAATGGCTGCGAACACGACCGCCAGAGCTGCCGTCGTGGCGAAGGTGAAAGCCGTCCTCGTCGCCCGCCAGACGGCCAGCCCGACGCTCCTGCGAGCGGTCTACAACGCCCGCCCGGGATCATTCCCGGAGACGCCCTGCGCCTTCATCGCGGGTCGGTCGGAGACGATCAACTACACCGGACAGGTCCGGCAGCGAGTGTTCACCGGGCTCGAGGTCGTCCTCGTCGACACGCTCAACGACTCGATCGAGACCGAGGACCGGATGGACATCCTCGTTGACCTCCTCGTCGACGACTTCTGGAACGCCACGCCGTTCTACTCGGGCGGCGGCCAGGTGCTTCTCGGGTCGATCTCTGATGCCGATGTCGTCCTCACGGGCGAGCAGGCCGTGACCTATCGCGGCGCGGTCCTGTCCTTCGGCAATCCATCCAACCCGACCTTCGTTTCCGAGGGTCGCCCTTGATGTAACCCACTGATCGTCCTTCCGTCCGCACCGCATCTCCTGAGGTCAGGGCACGGGCCTCCCCTTCGCACCGCATCACCTTTCGGAGGACAACCCCGTGACTGTCTCAGCGATCGCCGGCGCAGTTCGCCAGCGCTTCAATCAGGTCGGCATCCAGTCCGTCCTCGGAACCGCCGTCACACCGACGCGCCGCGTTCCCTGGCGAGGCGTCCCGACCTACCAGCCCAACATCACCGACCCGGACATCGACGTCGGGTCGCTCGATCCGGTCGTCTTGCCCTACCCGATGGCGGTCGACGCGGACTGGAACCCCACCGGACCCCTCGACTTCGACAACGCCGCCATCCGCCTCAGCGCGGCACTGAAGGGCGGTGTCGCAGGCTCCACGGCCTCGGGTGCCACGACGTGGACCTACCAGGTCGCCTCGCTGACCTCCGACGTCTTCGACGTCTACACGGTCCAGCACGGCGACGACACCGAGGCGACCGATGCCATCACCGCGTTCGGCGGCGTGATCGACGTCTTTGAGGAGACACTGCCCGAGGACGGCGGGCCGTGGACGATCAACGACCAGTGGATCTTCGCCGGCGAGACGTTGGGCCAGAACGCCACCGACGGCATCGTCATCGACGACAGCCCGGAGTGGGTCTTTGGCACCGACACCGCGTTCTTCAAGGACTCGGTGGCGGGTTCCATTGGTATCACCCAGTGGTCCGACATCCACTCGGCGTCGATCACCATCTCCAACAACCTCGACCGGAAGCGCTTCCACAACGGCTCGAACACCCGCTTCCAGCTCGCCGGCTTCGGCCGCGGGCCTCGGCAGATCGAGCTCGTCATCACCGCCGCGAAGAGCGCCACATCGATCGCCGAGCGGGCGACCCACGACGACGGCGCGCGGGTCAAGCGGTTCTTCAAGATCTCAACCACCTCGACCGAGCTGATCGGCGCGGTGCCCCGGCGCTACGACCGCCTCGGCGCGTTCATCCTGTTCGATGTCGCGGACGTGGAGGTCGGCAACAACGCGGCCATCCAGTTCACGTACCACGGGAGGTATGACTCCACGCTGGGGTATGCCTACCGCTCGGTCCTCGTGAACACCTTGAGCGCGCTGCCATGACCGATCCCGTAGCGGTGCGTGTCCGGGGCTGCGAATGCCTCGGCACGCCCCACGCGGACGAGGGCGACATCGTGTACCTCGCTCCGAAACTCTCGCTCGCGGGCGGCCTCCAGGCCAACGGCGACATTATTCAGGCGGCGGGCGACGGCACCGTCCTTGCTGCCGCGTGGAAGGTCACGTTCGTCAAGCACGGCGCAATCTCTTGGAACTGGCTCGACGATGAGGGTGAGCCGGTGCCCTTCGATGTTGGCGTTCTCCTCGAGGACTACACCCTCTCGCTCGCGGTCGCCGACGCGGCCGACGAGTTGTACGGGGACTCGGTGATGCGCCCTTTACTGGCGAGACTCAAGAGCATCTCGCCAAATGGGCAGACCTCCACACCCGTATCGACGTCTCGCACCCGGCCGTCGACTACCAAGCCGCGCGCACGATCGTCGCCCGCTATTACGGTGGCTTCACCGCCGTTGACGCAATGACCTGGGAGGACTGGCACTCCGCCCGCCAGTTGCTCGCCGAGGAGTTCCTCGGTGCTCCGCTGCGCGAACACGTCCGCGTCGAGCAGGCGGCCGAGGATCAGGCCGCCGAGACGACCAAGGCCGCCATCCGCGCATCGGAGCGGCGCATGAACGGACGCCCGCGCCCCGTTGATGATCTGAGCATCTGATGATCGGCGAGCGCGCTGACCTCGTCGCCCGCCTGAACCTCGACGGCAACTTTGCCGCGCGGCTCAAGGCGAACCAGAGCGCGCTCGGTCGGTTTCAGGGCAGCCTCGGCAGGACGGGCCGGGGCGTTGGGCAGATCGCCACCGGCCTCGGCAGGGCGGGACTCATCATCGGCGGTGCCGTGGTCACCGGGCTGGCTGGTGCCACCAAGGCGGCGATCGACTTCGAGGACGCCTTCGCCGGCGTCCGCAAGACGGTCGACGAGGCGGAGCTCGCCGCCGCGGGCCTGACGTTCGAGGACCTCGCCCTCAAGTTCCGCGAGATGGCGACGGAGATCCCGATCGCCGCGACAGAACTCGCCCGCCTCGGCGAGACGGCAGGGGCCTTGGGCGTCCACGTCCAGGACATCGATGACTTCGTAAGAGTCACGGCGCTCCTTGGTGAGACGACCGACCTCTCAGCGGACCAGGCTGCCGAAGCCCTCGGCAAGGTCGGCACCATCCTCGGTTTGACGGGCAAGCAGTACGAACACTTCGCCGATGTCCTCGTCAACCTCGGCAACAAGGGCGCGTCCACGGAGTCGGAGATCCTCGAGGTTGCCAAACGGTTTGCTGGCGTTGGTCGTCAGGCGGGGCTCACGAACGAACAGATCCTCGCGCTGGCGTCCACGATCACCTCGCTCGGCGCTGAGCCGGAGGCCGGTGGCTCGGCGCTCGCGCGACTGTTCAGCAACATCTCGACCGAGATCGCCAACGCTACCGCCAAGGGCAAGGCGTTCGCCAAGCTTACGGGCGACTCGATCGATGAACTGAAGACGCGGATCAACCAGGGCGACGCGCTGGGCATCTTCCGCGAAACGATCGAGGGTCTGGCGAAGCTCAGCCGGACCGAACAGGCGTCGGTCCTCAAGGCTCTCGGTATCACCAACGTCCGTGACCGCGACGCCATCATCAAGATGGCGAATGACACGAAGGTACTCGACAAGAACCTCCAGACCGCAAGCGACTCGGCGAACGCGCTGTCCATCGAGGCCACGAAGCGGTTCGACACGACCCGCTCGAAGCTCATCCTCCTCGGCAACACGGCCAAGGAACTCGGCATTACCTTTGGGATCGAGGTCTTGCCGGCCATAAAGCGCGCAGCCAAGGAACTCACCGACGTCCTGAAAGACCCACAGGTCAAGGGGCAGGCGCAGCAACTCGGCAAGGACATCGCCAAGGCAATCGACGAGATCGACTGGAAGAAGGTCGTCGACGGCGCGAAGGGGTTTATGGGGACGCTCAAGAGCGCCTTGGAGTTCGCTCTCCTCATCATCAAGGCCCTCGACAAGCTACCTGGTGAGGTTAAGGCAGCGGGTGCTGGGTTCCTCGTCCTGAACAAGCTCTCTGGTGGGTTGCTCGGCGCGGGTGTGGGGAACGTTGTCGGCGGCCTCGCTGAGACGGCGATACGAGGCCTCGGCTCTCGCATCCCCGGCGTCGGACGGTTCTTCGCGCAGCCCGTCTTCGTCACCAACTGGCCGCTTGGTGGTCTCGGGGGTGGCGGTGGAGTCGGTGGGGCCGCCGGCAAGCCGGGCTTCTTCGGTCGTGCTGCTGGTGGCCTTGGGGCCGCGCTCGGTGGTGGCACTGCGCTGGGTGTAGCGGGCATCCTCGCCTCGGCTGGGGTACTCGTCGCCGGGCTCGTCGCAGTGCAGAAGGGGATCATCGAGCCGAAGCTCCAGCAGGAGGCCGGCGAGAACATCTCCGACGTCCAAGCGGTCATCGCCACCGGCGACCTGAACCAGATGAACGCCGCGCTCAACGGCATCAACACGAGCGTCGGTAGCCTCACTGGGATCGAGAAGATCCTGTATGACCTCGACGCCAACGGCGTGAAGACCCACACCGAGAGCCTCAAGGGCGCGCTAACGCAGGCCATCGCCGCTGCTGGCGGGCGGATCGGGCCGAACGCCTCTGGATCACCGGACGAGCGGAACGAGAACTACCTCGCCACGATCGCGAAGAACACCGCCAATCTCCAGCCGTTGCCGGACGACATCACCAAGAAGCAGAAGCGCCATTTCGACATCCTTCGGGAAGGGATCGAGGACGTCCGCATCAAGGCAGCCTCAGACGCCCAGAAGGCCGCAGCGCGGGAGACGGCAACGAAGGTTGGCGTAGGCCTCGCCAAGGCTGCGATCGTCGCCAAGCAGCAGACTACCGGCTCCGCGGTCGTGTCGGGTGCTCACTCCGATCGCAACGCCATCGTGTCCGCGATCGAGCGCAACCGGCCCATCGTGACCGTCAACGTCAGCGCCACGAGCTACCGGACCACGACCGTCGTCAAGTCCGGCGGGAACACCCATCGCTCGAGCAGCCCGTATGGCTCCGGCCCCGGCGGGCCTCCTCCTGAACCATGAGCGAGCTCTACACCTACAACAGCACCCACCTGACCACCGTCCGGGAGGGAACGGAGCTCACCCAGTCCGCTGATCACGGCGCGGTCGGTTATGGCACGTTCGTCATCGACGACTCCGGGGGGACGCTGGCGATCGTCGGCCAGAAGACGTTCCGGTACACGGAGTCGGCCTGCGCGAACACGCTGACCTTCGACGGCTTCATCGCCTCGCGGGGCTACAGCCGCAACGCCACCGAGCGGGCTCCTGCGACAACGACAGCGAGAGGCATCCGGGTCAACGTCTTCGACACCAACGACCGGCTGAACCACCTCCTCATCACTGACGGCGGCAAGCGCCCGCAGGAGACGGTCCAGGAGCGGCTGGAATGGCTGCTCGCGTCGGACTACGTGTCGTTCAGCGATCTCGGCCGGGTCGACTACCCCAACGACGACATGGACAAGGCCGACTACCGCTACCAGTACGCCGGCGACGTGCTGTCCGATTGCGCCCTCGCAGCGGGGTCGGGCTGGAACTACCACGTCAACGACTACGGCTCCGGCCCCGAACTCACCTTCCGCAACGACAACAGCTCGACCGACGACTCCTCGACGCTGCGGATCTCCAACGTCCTATCGGACGTGGACTCCGACCACACGACGCTCGGCGCGACGAAGACCTTCGGGCCGTCGACCGACGCGGAGCTCATCCGTGATCCGGCGAACGTTCACTCCAAGCACGCCAAGTCCTACGCCAAGGGCACCGCCGTCGAGGAGCTGGCGAGCACGGCGACGACGTTCAACGGCGAGCGTGGCGGGACGTCCTCGAACTCGAACATCAAGCGCCTCGCGCAGGCGGAGCGGGCGGCCACCCGCGAGCTCCACACGCACTCGACCGAGGAAGACGTCATCACCGTGACCATCCAGGTCCCGGCGTCGGCGGTGAACCTCATGTATCAGGGCTGGCGGATCCAGTGCAAGTTCAGCCACCTCACCACCGAGGGCTACGGGTCGTTCACTTGGATGCGCTGCCTCGAGCGAACGGTCAAGCCGGTCGGGGCCGATGCCTTCTCGTACCTCCTGACCTTGAAGCTCGTGCCGCAGGAAGCCGCAGAACCCGAAGCGGCGTGTGCCGATGACGCCACCCCATCGGGAACGTACTGGCCGCTGGGCGGCGACACCCCGACCTCGACCGCCAACCCGTCCGATGGGACGGTCAACTACCTCCGAGGCGGCGACTACTTCCCGCCCGTCCCGACCCCCGGCAACATCGGCCACTGGCACTTCCCGCTGTTCTCCGCCGGCGGTGCCGCAACGACGGACTGGGCGGGCGACTGCTCCGGGAACCTGTTGCAGTTCACCCTCGTCGGTAACGGCACGGCGGTCATCTCCACGGAGATGTACGGCGGCTCGCCACGGACGCTGAACGTCTGGGCCGGTGACGGGATCGACAACACCCTCGTCGCCACGATCTCGTCGGGCGCTACGGTCGAAGTGGAGATCACCGACGCCACGGAGGGCGACTGCTACCGGATCATCCAGGTCACCGATGACGCCTCGGTCTGCGGCGGGAAGTGGGGCTTCTCGGGCATGGTCTGGACCGCAGCATGACGAAGAACTCCGAAGTCGAGCGATCTGGCGTCCGGCAGACCGACGCCACCCGTGGGCGACGGGGCACCGGGATCGCAGGACAACGAGGCACGCGGTTCATCGACTCCGCCGGCAACGACGTCGTGTCCCACACCTGGCAGGTCATCGGCCTGACCGTCTCCGGTGACGATGACGATCCCTCCGTCCTGTCGGCAGGCGGCTCCGGGGGGTCCGTTGATCTCTCAGGCGTTTACACCAAGGACGAGTCCGATGACCTGTTCCTCCTCCGCCGTGACGGCGAGGGCCACGAGGTCGCCACGTATACCGCGTCTGGGGCGGCACTGACCCTCGACCTGTCCGCAGCCAACATCCACGACGTGACGCTGACCGCGAACTGCACGCTGATCTTCACCAACCCGCCGGCCTCCGGTGTCCTTGGACAGTGGACGATCATCCTCCGCCAGGATGCGACCGGCTCGAGGACGGTGACGTGGCCGGGAACCGTGGACTGGCAGGACACCGACGGCACCGGCGGCGGGGCAGCGCCGACGCTCTACACCGCGGCGACGGCCGAGGACGTCATCGTCATCACGACGCTCGACGGTGGGACGACTTACGGCGCGGGGTCGGAGCGCGTCACCAGCTCGGCGGGCTCCGTGGCAACAGACTCGATCTGGGACGCCAAGGGCGACCTCGCGGCGGGGACCGGCGCGAACACCGCCTCGAAGCTGACGGTCGGTGCCAACGACACGATCCTGATGGCCGACTCGGCGCAGGCCACCGGGTTGAAGTGGGTCGCTACGCAGACGCCGACGGACCTCGACTACGACGACGTTGCTGCTGCGGGGACGGCGGATACCTTCTCCCGCGGCGACCATCTCCACGGGATGCCCTCGGCGGGTTCCGGCGGGTCGGTCGCGACGGACTCGATCTGGGATGCCGCTGGCGACCTTGCCAAGGGCACCGGGGCGAACACCGCTGATGTGCTTACGAAGGGCGCTGCCGGGACGGTGCTCGTCGCGGGCGCGACGACGATCTCGTGGGTGGATGTCCTGCCGTGGCACATCTGGATCATCCCGATGATCGCGACGCCAGATGCGACTACGGGAACGTGGGCGTTGACGTCTGGACATACCGACTCGGCCGTCGTCTACCCCTTTTACGTTCCAGGTTCGACGGCCAACTCAGGCGGGGCGAGCGATATAGCGAACAATACGGGCGTCGCGATCAACGATGCCATCGCTTATGACGTGATCCTCGCCGCGGGCACATGGGACTTCCACTGTTGGGTCCGCAAGTCGACGAACACCGGCATCATCACGCTCCAGCAGGACGGCTCCGACATGGGCACCGTGGATACTTACGCGGCTGCGGCTGCGGCAGCCAAGGTGTCGATCACCGGCTGGACGGTCAGCACCACTGGCAAGAAGCGCATGAACCTAAAGATGGCGTCTAAGAACGCCAGCTCGTCAAACTACATCCTGACCATGTTCGGCATCGAGTTCCGGCGGACGGCGTAGTGACCACATGCACCACGCCGCCCGCTACCGTGCGCCGATGCGCTTCCTCCTCGCGTGTCTCATCGTTCTCGTCTCGGGGTCAGACGTGAGCCGGTTCTTCGCGTCCCGCGGCGACTCGTCGGCGGCCGGGACCTTCTACGCCCTGTTCAATGGCAAGACGCTGACAAGCAGCTACGGCATCGGCGCAGCGACCCGGACGGCGGGGACGTGGGCCGAGTACGGGTCGAACCCGGTGCTCGAGGTCGGCACATCCGGTGCGTGGGATGACGCCCACGTCAAGGACCCGTGCCTCCTCTGGGACGGTACGCAATACGTCATGTACTACGCCGGCCATGACGGCACGAGCTACCGCATCGGACGGGCCACGGCATCCGCCCACACTGGCCCGTGGACGAAGTACCTCGGCAACCCCGTCCTCGATCTCGGGGCAGGCGGGGCCTTCGATGATGTCTCGGTCGCCTTCCCGACCGTCTACGACGAGGGCGTGGCGGGGGCCAAGCGGTACAAGATGTGGTACTACGCGAACGACAGCGCGAACGAGACGATCGGCTATGCCTACAGCTCTGACGGGATCTCCTGGACGAAGGTCGGGCAGGTCATCGCGCAGGGCTCGGGCGGGACGTGGTACGACGAGGGCCTGCTGCCGGGTGCGATCTTCAAAGAGGCCGGGACGTACTACCTGTTCGCCGGCGGGCAGCAGGACCCGACGATCAACAAGTGGCAGGGCGGCGTCTGGTCGTTCACCGACCCCGAAGGCGTCTACACCGCGGCGGGCGGCAACCCGACGATGCTGGCCCGGTTCAACGACGCGAACTTCTCCCAGACCCTCGACGCCGACCCGTCTCCAGGAGCCACCGTCGTTGACATCCCGACACCCTCGGCGTTCTCCGTCGGCGAGCCGGTTGTCATCGCGGACGGCGACACGACGGCGGAGAACTTCTACCTCGTCACCGTTGGGGCCTCCACGGTCACCCTCGACCACGCCATCACCGGCACCTTCTCCGGCGGTGGAGCGCGGTTCCGATCGTTCGCCAGCGTCAGTGTCGTGCCGCGCTCAGTCCTGGCGAGATCGGGCGGCGGCTACGAAGCCTTCGTCTCGGTGTTCCAGCCCGTCGAAGATCTGACGCAGCCGGCGTCGAAGCTCTGGGAAGGTTCGATGGAGATGCGCGCCACGACCCTCACCGGAGCGTGGACGTACTACTACGTCGCCGGCCGGGGCCTGCTCTTCCCACTGTCCATCGGCGCGGCGTGGCACACCCGGTCAGCCGAGAACCCGAGCGTGATCGCTGCGCCGTAGGTACTACTTGACACGCGGTATAACCACCCGCTAAAGTCTCATCCATGAGCGATGCGACACAGACCACGATCCGGCGGATGCGCGAGGCTGCGGGGCTTTCTCTGCGGGACCTCGAGCGCCTGACCGGGATCAATCGCGGGCGGTTGTCCATCATCGAGCGCGGCGTCGTCGCCACCAAGGAAGAGACGCAGCAGATCCTCGCCGCGCTGACCAAGGGCGGACGCCCGGAGGAAGCAGCGTGAACTGCCAGAACGCCAACTGCATGCGGGCCGTGGCCGCCGCCGGTCACCGGTACTGCGCGGAGTGTTTCGCCGTGGTCCTGCGGACTGGGCGACCCCCGGAACTCCCGGTCTTCGTGCCGGAGTGGCGGAAGCGACTGACGGCCAAGGAACTGAGGGACGTGGCATGAGCAACAAGGTCGACGAGTACGTCCTCAAGCGCGAACAGGACATCCGTTTGGCCCGCGAGCTTCGCGCCAAGGGCGAGAGCCTGTTCGCCATCGCCACGAAACTCGGGCGCTCGAAGGACTGGCTCCGGGAAGTGGCAGGCGTCGCATGAAGCCCACAGACTTCGATCCTGACTTCTACCGAGTCGACGACGAGACGTGGCCGCAAGCCATCGCCGCGGTCCTGGTCTTCGTCCTCCTGATCGGTTCGCTCTTTGCGTGGCTGTTCATCGGAGCCGCAGCGCAGTGAACCGGCAGATCAGACCGCGTTGTCGTGGCATCGACCCCGAGGGCGATCCGTCATCACCGACCGGGTACTGGTGCAAGTTCTGCGGCTACTCATTGGTCGAGACGCGCACCGGCTGGTTCCGTCACGGCGACGTGTGGGTGAGGCCCGCCGCGTGGACAAGCCCGCAGTGATCGCTACCCCGAGAAGCTGGCAGGAACCCCGCAGTCAGCGGCCCGCGACGATGACTCCCCTGAGTCTCGTCGTCTCCTGCCAGCCTCCCGGCGCAGCGCTCGCCGCTGAGTCGGAAAACGGCGTGATCCGTCACGTCCATAGCCGGGGCCGGTGTGTGTCTTGGGGGCATCGGCCGGCCTCGGCCTAACTTTGGGGGGATGACATGTTCGAGAAGGTCAAGCGGTTCATCATCGAAGTCCGCAGCATCGAGGTCTACGACAGCACGGTGTCGGCGAAGGAACAGAACTGGGGGATCGCCGCTGAGGCCGTAGACGTGTCGCGTCACCTGAGTTCGGCGGAACTCGCTGAGGTCATCGCCGCGGCGCGCCAGAAGGTCGCGGAGATTTTGGTTCGATGAGCCTCCTCATCCGTCTCGACGTAGCAGAAGCGCAGCTCGCTCTCGGAGCCATCCAGGACAAGCAGCAGGACGCCTCGAAGCTCGCCGCCACCTCGGAGGGCGAAGTCCACGAGATCGCGGACATGACCGCGCACATCCTCGCCAGGGTGGCGCAGCGGCTGGCGGACGCCCTGTACCCGGACCTCTGCCGCTGGCTCGACGACGAGCCCTGCGAGCGCCCCACCGCCTCTCAAGGGCTGTGCAGCGTTCACCTGAACCACAAGGCGCGGGTTGCGGAGATCTTGGCGTGAACCCCATCCCGCACGAGGCTCCTGCCGGTTTCCATTGGGAGGTCGGAGAGTCACATCATCTCGACTGGTCGTTGGATGCTTGGCAGATTGGACAGCGCCGGTGCCGGTTCTCCGACGCTGGCGTCAGATGCGCGAACATCGCAGCGGTCGTCCTCCACCGATATTCGTGGAACGGGCGGTCGCAGCCGTGGGCCTACTGCGCCGACCACATGTACGGGCGGTGGATTGAGGATGGACGAGTCCTAGAGTGGAAACTCCGGCGCGACGACGGCCTAAGCGGTGGCGCTGCTCTTGCGGCGGGCAACCGATGACCATCTCGCAGATCGGCCTCACACGGGACGAGAAGCACGTCTACCGCTGGAACGGCGGGGATCCGTTGCCCTCCGTCACGACCGTCCTCCAGGTGGTAGACAAATCTGGACCCTTGATCGGCTGGGCGAAGAGGATCACCGCAGAGGCCGCGGTCGATCACCGCGAGCAGATTGACGGCTGGGTCGACATCGGGGGCCGGGACGGGGCGGTGTCGTTCCTGACGAAGGCGGCGACCGCTCAGCGAGACAGAGCGGCGAACGCCGGCAGCGAGGTCCACCAGTTCGCAGAGGCCATCGTCAAGGGCCAGCAGGTCGAAGTCCCGCCCGAGCTCGCCCCGTTCGTCACGTCCTTCCTCGACTTCCGGGCGAAGTTCCAGCCGCGGTACCTCGCGGCGGAGGAGATGGTCTGCTCCCTGAAACACAACTACGCCGGAACGCTCGACGCGATCGTGGAAATCTCCGGCGAGGTCTGGCTGATCGACTACAAGACCAGCAAGGGCGTGTACCCGGAGACGGCGCTGCAGCTCGCGGCCTACTCCCGCGCGGAGTTCATCGGCAAGCCGGGACTCCCGACGAAGTTCAAGATCCCCGAGATCGCGCAGTACGGCGTGCTCCACCTGAGGCCGGAGGGGTTCGAGCTGGTGCCCTACTCCGTGACTCCTGAGACGTTCCGCGCCTTCCTCGCCGCGCGGCTCCTCCACTCTTGGCGCGAGGACGAGGGAAGGAAGGTGATCGGTCAGGCTATCGGACCAGCGCTGCTCAAGTTCCAGGCACCAGCCAAGGAGATCGCATGACTACTCCATCGCGCGACGAAGTCCTCGCTCACTATGACAACGAGCCAGCCTTCGATCCCGGACCGCTGCAGGACATCGCCAACTCTCTCGAACGCATCGCCACGGCCCTCGAGCAGGGCGTGTTGGAGCGGATGGGGCAGCCGGGGGCAGCGTTGGCCCAGGCGTTCCCCGAGTTGGTCCCGCGAGGCGCAGACCCCTACCCGCAGGAGCTCGAGCCGGTGGACCTACCGCCGGTCACCGCGGCGGGTTTCGTGGCGCAGAGCATCGCGGCTAATCTGGACGTCTGTCCCATCCACAACGCTCCGTGGAAGACGGTCCCGGCGGGAGTTTCCAAGAAGACCGGCAAGCCCTACAGCAGCTTCCGCGCCTGCTCCGTAGCGGGCTGCGATCAACGGCCACGGCTGTGAAGGTGCTTGTCTGCGGCTCGCGGGATTGGACCGACAACGAGGAGGTATGGGTCCGGCTCGACGAACTGAACAGGCGGCTGGTTGGAGGCATCACGGTGTTGATCCACGGCGAGGCTCGCGGGGCGGACACGTTCGCTGGTGAATGGGCGTGCGAGCGTAAGGTCCACGTCCTGAGCTATCCGGCGGAGTGGACGAAGTACGGTAAGCAAGCCGGCCCGATCCGCAACCGGCAGATGCTCCAAGGCGGGCAGCCCGGACTCGTGGTGGCGTTCAGCGAGGAGTTACGCCCGAGCAGCGGCACCTGGAATATGGTCAACCTCGCACGGCGGGCAGACGTTCCGGTCCTTTGGTACCGCGGAGACTTCTGATGACCCTCTCCCACGACGTCCTCCGCCTCACCCGCATCCCCACGACCATCGCGGAGATCGTGACCCTGCCTGCGCAGAACCTTGAAGCGGATGCGGGAGGCGAAGGCTGCGGCGGAGGGTCTGACGTTGTGGGACGTGGCGTCGTGAGCCGACTCAATTGGATGCACGTTCACCCAGATGGAACGCGACACGACCACCCGTTCTCCGGAGGCGGTCACTCACACCAGGGACGTAGCCTTGCGGCAGTGAAGCTCGCCGGTGAACTCGAGGCGACGGTACGAACGGCGGCTGAGTTCGAGGAGGACGACCTGCCAGAGTACGCCGACGACGAATACAACGGGCGGATCCCAGGGCGATGACTCTTCGCAATCAGCCACCGTCCGTTGTGCTCGCAAGTGTCGATGGGTTCACCGCCTTGAGCATCATGGCGGACCTTGAGCGACGACCGAAGCAATACCGCGCTGGATGGTGGGCCGGCTATCTCATCGGGCGCGCGACCGAGAAGGATGAGGCGACAGAGCGCCGAGCCAGTCGGCTGAGGGGAGCCCGATGAGCGGCTACCGGACGATCGTCGCGGATCCCCCGTGGCGATACACAAAACAGGCGCGAGAGGACGGCGGAACCGCAGCCGAGAACCAGTACCCCACAATGACCAACGACGAGATCGCGGCGCTCCCAGTCAAGGAGCAAGCAGCCGACTCGGCCCACCTGTATCTCTGGGTCACGAACCCGCGCCTGTTTCGGGGTCGGTTCGACCCGCTGGGACCGATCGACATCGTTGAGGCGTGGGGGTTCGAGTACGTCACGCTCCTGACTTGGCGCAAACTCGGCGCACCTGGGATGGGCTTCTACTTCCGGGGCGATACGGAGCACGTCATCTTCGCCAAGCGAGGGAACGCACCGATCGACGCGGCGATCCGGGAGTCCAACCATTTCGCCGCCTCGCGCACGGCCCACTCCGCGAAGCCGGACCGCTTCTATGAGCTGGTCGAGCGGGTTAGCCCCGGACCCTATCTCGAACTGTTCGCCCGACGCCGCCGCTACGGCTGGGACGTGTGGGGCAACGAGGCCCCGGAGTTCGCCGCTTCTCAGGCCGAGATGGGACTCGTGTCGTGACCCTCTCCCTCGAAGGCTTCCCCTGGATCGGCATCGAGAAGGAGGCGGAGTACGTCGCCATCGCCGAGGCGAGGCTGAACGGCACGCAGCGCGGCTTGGGGTTGGTCGGATGATCCGGGAGTTCGTGTCGTTGAAACCGCCGTGCATGGACCCCGACGAGTTCACCCGCTGGGAACAGCTCAACCGCATGTCGGGACCACATCGTAACTTGAGTGTCTGTGCCGATTGCCTCCGCTCTTTCGCCGAGGAGATGCGGCTAGCTGGTCGCTGCGACGGTGAACCGGGGGAGTCTGCCGCGGGTCGCCGTCTCGAGGTCTACGTGGACCCTCGGACTGCGCGGAAGCGTCGGTCCTGGCGGGAGTCCTCGCGGCGCTATCGGGCTGCGCGATGACGCCGTACTACGAGGATCCATGGCTGACCGTCTATCAGGGCGACTGCCGCAGCGTCCTCGCCGAGCTCCCCGCCGAGTCGGTGCATTGCGTCATTACGTCTCCTCCATATTGGGGGCTAAGGGATTACGGCGACACCGGGCAGCTCGGCCTCGAGGCCACGCCGGAGGAGTACGTCGCCAACATGGTCGCCGTGTTCCGCGAGGTGCGGCGCGTCCTGCGCAACGACGGGACGGTCTGGCTGAACCTCGGGGATTCCTATGCCGGTGGCGGAACCATTGGGAGGAACGACACCGGGCCAGAGGACATCGCCCGTCGCTCGGCTGCCTACGGCACGGGCACGGGCAGCGGGTCCGCCATCGGCCCGCAGGGTTCACGTCCGCCTGTTGCTGGTCTCAAGCCCAAGGATCTCGTCGGCATCCCGTGGCGCGTGGCCTTCGCCCTCCAGGCCGACGGCTGGTACCTGCGCAGCGACATCATCTGGTCGAAGCCGAACCCGATGCCGGAGTCCGTCACCGACCGGCCTACGAAGGCCCACGAGTACCTGTTCCTCCTGTCGAAGTCGCCGCGCTACTACTTCGATGGTGAGGCCGTGCGTCGACCGATCAGCCCGCACAACACGGGCAAGGTGAGCGTCGCGCCACATGACGGCAACGCGGGCCGC
>Ga0111538_10001481_pt1 | contig 32884 bp, 38 predicted proteins | sample SoiMethybrSBSTD1_FD_79669 | JGI IMG/M metagenome (GOLD analysis project Ga0111538, IMG submission 79669) | Bulk soil microbial communities from a Populus tree surrounding site in Tennessee, USA - Soil MetaG P. TD hybrid SBSTD1 (version 2)... | ecosystem: Environmental > Terrestrial > Soil >...
GGTACCAGTCGGGCCGTGAACCGCGGCTGCGGCGGTCAGGATCACGTTGGCGACAGTTTCGGCCTGGGAGACCATGATCACGTGCGAGCCCTCGGCCTCGGTAATGGTGGCTCCGGCGCGTACCGCCATGGACCGGGTCAGGTCCGCGCCGGCCGCCTTGTCCCTGGTCGCAACCACGGCCCAGCTTGGCAGGGACTGGGACTGGCTGACGGTGAGGCCGAGTATGGCGAGCTGGAGCGGCGGCTCGCCACAGCGCCAGTCGTCCAGTCGGCTTGCGCCGCGAAGCATCAAACTGGGCTGGACGTACGACGTCTCTCCTGTCGGAGCAGGCCCAGGGCCAGCATCGTTAGCCACGCCCATCCGATGACCACGCAAACTCGCTGCCATAGTCCGGCGACCTCGACGAATGTTTCGGTTTGACTGAATCCGATGCTCGCTACGAAGAAGGCGCCGAGAAACGCTGCACCGCTCAACACGGAATAGATCGTCCAGCGCCAGCCTCTGCCACCGGCGAGGACGAAACATGCGGCGCCCAGTGCGAAGAAGGCTGCCACCGAAAACAGATCATGCAGTGTGCCGGACGTGGTCGCCTCGGCGGGCGTTGGCGGCGTGCCCGGTGGATATCCGCTGACTGGATCGGTGGCGAAGGCTCCTGCCCCGATCAGGCCGACTCCCCAGATACCAACCAAGATCCCCCCGACTTTATGGCGTGCACCGGGCAGGTGCACTAAGCCGACGGCAAACGCCAGTGTAAGTACCCCGGCAACAAAGAAATTTAGGGTTTGGGTCCACCCGAGCGGGCCGAGCGCCAGCGAGCTGACGGGATGACGGAGCGGGTCATAATCGGGCGTCATCGCGCCCTCGATGAGGAAGACAATGACGAACAACGGTCCAGCGATGACCCCACAAACGAACGGAGCTACCACGCCCTCCGATTCTGCACGCCAGCTCTCTCAGTCAGCGATCAACTCGCGCACTCTGGTCGCGGCGCCCTGTAGGCGGCGCGACATGACACCGAGCCGTTCCACAACCTGGTACGGGCTACGCGACCCTAAGTTTCGACGCCCCGATGCTTCTAGGAGGCGAGGATCATTCCTGGTCCGGGATGCGTTCCCACCTGCGTGTTGGTCACGATCTGCCCACAGTCGCTACAGACGAGCTGCTGCTCGACATGGGCGCCGCAGCCTACGTGTCCATAGATGATCGGAGGGCCGTTCGGTGCTGCCCAGCGGTCGCCCCAGTGGCTCAGCGCGATCACGACCGGCTTCAGGTCTTCGCCCTTCTCGGTCAGGTGGTACTCGTGATAGGGGGAGCCCTCGGGCTGGCGGCGTTCCATCAGACCCGCCTTGACCAAATGGTCCAGCCGCGCGGAGAGAATGTTCCGCGCGATACCTAGGCTGCGCTGGAAATCGGCGAAGCGGGTGATGCCACCAAAGAGAGCGTCCCGGACGATCAGCAGGCTCCAGCGCTCTCCGACTTCTTCGAGCGCCCGCGCTGCCGAGCAGTTTTGGTCCTCGTAGGTATTTCCCAGCATTTGGAGTGAGTTTAGCAGGGTGGTTGCACGATGCAACCGCTCTTGCTAGAGTCAGAGGTGGTTGCGTGATGAAACCAGTTAGGGAACCGGCATCAACATGTCTCACGACACAGAGCAAGGCAGGAGACAAAAAGCATGACTGATCACAAGATCGGAACTTGTGAAGAATGGCTCGCTGCACGTGAAGAGCTACTCGCCCGGGAAAAGGAGCACACCAGAGTAGGCGACGAGCTGGCTCGACAGCGACGCGAGTTGCCCTGGGTCGGTGTCGAAAAGGAGTACCGCTTCGATACCGACGACGGCCAGAAGGCGCTAGGCGAGTTGTTCGACGGGCGATCCCAACTGCTCGTCTATCACTTCATGTTCGGCCCCAGCTACGAGGCCGGTTGCCCGGTGAATTCCTCGATCGCCGACACCATCAACGGCGTGCTCTCACACTTGCACGCTCGCGACGTGACGTTCCTCCTCGTCTCGCAAGCGCCCCTGGAGAAGCTGCAGGCCTACAAGCGCCGCATGGCCTGGAGCCTTCCCTGGGTCTCGACTGCGCAGACCAACTTCAACTTTGACCTCGGCTTCTCGCACACTGCGGAGCAAGGCCGCGAAGCAGTCGCGGCAATGTTGGGCCGCGGGGGTCTGCCACCGATCGTCGACCACAACGCCCGCTCATGCGGCACCGACGTCGCTGGCTACCTCACTGAGAGCCCTGGGTTCAGCACGTTCGTGCACGAGGACGGCTCCGTCTTTCAGGCGTACTCGACAACCTGGCGTGGATTGGAGTTCGTCATGGGCTACTACCCGATCCTCGATCACGCACCGAAAGGCCGCGACGAGGGGGAGGCTTGGCAGCTCTGGATCCGCCGGCACGACGAGTACGAGCGCGAGTGAACGCGGTATGCCGTTCGCCATTCGTTCCGGATGTCGGACATCCACGACTCTCAACCGGAACACATGCCGGTCTCGGTCTCCGCGGACGACCTTGCTTGGCCGTCGGCGACACCCTGAGGTAGTTGTCGGGCATGCGGCGCTACTTGATCGCCAGCTCCAGCTCCCAAGTGACCTGGCCTCGCGTTCGACATCGTGGAACCGAGCATTAAACGTTCGGCGCGGCTCGATATAGGCGGTCGACTCACGGAGGATAACGTTCCCCTCGATCATGCGCTCGAGTCCTCCCCAGTCGGGGCCTCGCATCTAGGCCCTCCGTGCCGGGCTGTCGCATCGCGTGGGAGCGAGCGCACGTACATCGGTCATCCGTGAATGCAGCCTTCACAAATCCACCGCCGCATACGTCGGCGTAGTTGGCCCACGTACTGAACAACGCAGAGCGCTGGCTCGATAATTTCACGTGGGGGCCAGCTAATCCCCCGTTTGGCGAAGCATCCGCTCGGTCTCTGCGGCATAACTGGGCATCCCGAACCTGCGGTAACTGATAAGCGCCTGCTGCAGCAGTTGTTCAGCCTGGGCGAGGTCGCTTGAACCGTTGCGGTCGAGCAACATGTGGGCCCGCAGGCGCCACAGCTCCGTTTCCTCCAGTGGGTTCTGCATTTGCTTCGCGTGCTGCTCGGCTACCGCGAAGTGGCGCTCCGCCGCCTCCCAACAGCCACCGGCCGCAGCCGCCACGCCAGCACGAGTCCGAACGAGGCGCCCATCGAAGCTGATCCAGTCCGGCACTCGTTCCAGAGCGGTTTCCAGCAGCGGGGAGAGCGCGGCAGCATGGTCCCGGAACCCGCACAGGTAAAGCGCCTCGACTAACCCAAACAGGCGGCTCCACGCGCCATGGCTATATACCTTGTCGAGAGTCGGCAAGGTCGGCCAAGACGCTTGGTAGATCGCCAACACCTCCTCGGTATGACCCCAATGTGCAAGATGGCGTACCAGGATGGCGGTACTGCTACCGGAGTGTGCGCCGGCCGGTTCTAATTCGACTGCGCGGCGAAGCTCGGCCTCGGCTCGTTCAGCATCGCCGCGCCAGTGGGCGGCAAGCCCCAGACAGAGATGGCCCACGTAGAGCCAGGCAGGCTGCCGCGCTCGCAGATGTCGGCCATCCGTGGTCCGAAACTCTTCAGTAACTCCAGGTCGGCCAGCATCACCGCCTCGCGCGCACGGTGAAGCAGCAGCATGAAGATCGCCCCAAGGTGGCTCAGCCGTTCCGCAATCGCCATGGTCTTGTCGGCGAGCCTGGTTGCCTGTTCGTGGCTGCCCAACGCACCGTCCTGATAAATGACGAATGCCTGCACACTGCACAGATCCCATAAGGCGCCTTCACGCTCGAACACGGCCGCAGCTCGCAGACCGGCAGAAACGCCCTCGATGAACTCGGCGTATTCGAAATGGTGGATCGTCTGCATGTGCAGCACGTCAGCGAGTGCGCGTTCATCGCCAACCTGGTCTGCGAGCGCACGCGCCTGGTCGAACATGGCTTTCGCCGTCTCGTAGTCACCACCCATAGTGACTGCCCAGCCGGTGGCGCTGAGCAAACGTGCTCGGTCTGCGCTCACGATGTCACCGAGCGCGCCGAGCGCTCGCTGGGCCGCCTGAACGGCTTCCTTTATCCGAGCAGTCCATGTCAGCTGCAACACCATCATCGACGACAGGCGCCCGAGTGACTCGGTTTGCCCCAACACCTGATATAAATCCAGAGCTTCGTTCATCGTGCGCAGCGCATCGTCCCAGCTGCCGACACTCCGCAACGCCATCGCGAGCCGCTCTAGCAGCTCAGCGCGAGTCTGCTGATTGCCTCGTTCGACCAGTGATAAGGCGTGCTCGAAGTGCGCGACAGACTCGTCGAAGGCCGCTGCGTCAGCCGCCCGATCCCCGGCAATCGTTAGGTAACGCACCAGCCGCGGCCGATCGGCTGATCGGCCAGCTCGGGCTATGTGATGCGTTCAGGTCCGCGGCGTGCTCCTCAAGCTCCTCGGCGTAGCGACGCTCAATGGCGTTGGCCGCCTGTAGGTGCAATCGCTCGCGCTTGACGGTGGACACGTCAGCCAGCAGCGTCTGCCGGATCAGCTCGTGACTGAAGGCCAGAGTCCCATCGCCTTCGACCGGCCCGACGAGCCGAGCGTGTTCGGCTTCCTCGAAGGCGTCGCTGAGGGTCTCCATGTCTACGCCGGCTAGATCAGCGACGAAATCGGGGGCGAACACCCGGCCGGATACCGCCGCGGCAACGAGGACCTGACGGGTGGAGCTGGACATTCTTGAGAGCCGTTCGCCGATGACGAGCCGGATGCTTTCGGGCACCGACGCCTCGTCAACCTTGAGGTCTCGCCTAATCCGCCCGTGGTCATCGAGCAGCGCACCGGACTCGGCTAGGTGAAGGTACAGCTCTTCGACGAAGAACGGATTGCCCTCCGTCTCGCTGTCAATGAGTCGGACCAGTTCCTCTGGAGGCGCCTGGCCGGGCAGCAACGCCCGAGCCACGACCCACGCCGCTGGCCGACAATCTCTTCGGAGGGCGAGCCGATCTGGACCAACGCATGCAGCACCTCGTCCGCAGCGTCGATGCCGACCCGCATCGACCAGTCCCGAAGCCCGTCGACCGCTGGCGCCGACGCTAGCCGTGGATCGTGCTCAACCCAGTCTTGCCACAGCTGCCCGGCCTCTGCCAATCCCTGCGCCATGTCCGCCACACCGAGTTGTTCCTCAACGCTCAACGCTCCTGCTCCTTCCGCGCGTTTTCGCCGAAGGTCGCAGGGCTACGTCACCTGAATCGTGCCCCCCAAGATCGATCTGTCCGGGGTACGTCCGGGTTGCGACGACGTCACCCCCGCAAACGACGTACCCCCGAATGCCGAGGACGTCGAGACCGCCATGGGTTGTCGCTGTGTCTTTCAGGAGTATGAGGTCGAGCCAACTCCCTGTAGGTGGTGAGCCGCGTACCCCGCCTCAGCAACGACCGCTTTTGACGATTGACGAAGCCGCGTCGTATCTCAACGTGCCCGCACGTTGGGTCGCTGATGCGGTCCGACAGCGAAAGGTCCGCTGCACCAGGGTCGGCAAGCACATCCGGTTCCGCCTCGAGCATCTGGACGAACTCGTCGCCGCCGGTGAACAGCCGGTGACGTCGGAGGTGATTCCGATCCAACGCAACCGCACACGATCCAAGCTTTAGGTCGTCACGGCGTCGACACCGGCCGGATAGTGCCACCGGTTAGCGCAGTGTCGATGATCCGCGAGATCAACTCATCTCCAGCAGGCAACAGGTGACCGTAGGTGTCGATCGTCGTGGTGATCGACTCATGTCCAAGCCTGGCCTGGATGTGCGGCAGCGGAGCACCGCCGGCGATCAACCACGCCACGTGTGTGTGCCGCAGATCATGAAACCGAAACGGCGAGAGCCCCTCGGCCGCCACCGCGGTCATCAGCTTCCGCCATACGTGGGTGTAGAAGTCGCCGTTGTGCAACGGCAGGCCAGTTCGGCTGGTGAACACGAAGTCGTCAGCCGGCCGCCCCTCAATCCTCTTCTCGAGCAGCGCGGCCACGGCCGGGGCGATCGTGATAGTCCGTCGAGATCGCGGTGTCTTCGGATGCCCGAGGTGGTGATTCGGGATAGCCAACCCGGGATCTCGGTCGCGTCATCCTCACCATTGCGCTTCCACGCCTTGTTCACCCGAACAGTGCCGCGGTCAAGATCGACGTCTCCGACCCACAATGCGCTGATCTCCCCGAACCGCAATCCCGTCCCGGCCGTCACGGCCAACACGTCTCCATGTCTCTTGGCCAGCCGTACGGCGGTCTCCAACTCCCGTTCGGTCAAGAACCGCAGCTCCGGCCTCGACTGCCTCACCCTCGACTGCTTCGGCGCCGTCCCGATTGCCGGGTTCGCAGCCAGCCAGCCGCGCTTCACCGCGTACGCGAACACGCCATAGATCAAACCGTGAAAGTTCGCCTTCGTCTTCAACGACCGGTCCCACTCGATCAGCCACGTCTTCAGCTGCGCCTCACCAATTGCGGTGACCGGCCCCGCGAACACTAACGAGCCTCGCACCGGCGTGTGCGCCAGCACCTGCAGTTGCCCGACGTAACGCTTCCGCTGCCCGGCGAAAGGTCGACGATCTGCCGGACGTACTCCTCACCGATCTCGTCGAACCGCGGTGGCCGGCTGAGCGGATCGGCGACATCCGGCGGCCGGACGAACCCCTCGCCCTTCACCCAGCCGTCGGGCCACCGCTCACCTCCGGCCTCGACCATCCGCTTGAAGCCGTCGGCACGAGCCAGGTTCTGAGCAGCGGAGCCGACGCTGAAGGTCTCGCTCGCCCGAACTGCGTCCCGACCACCGCCGAGCCGCCAGATCACCCGTGCCGTCAGGCCGCCGTCGGCGCGCCGACGCTGTTCAATCCATGCCATGCCAGGGCCTCCGAACTGAGTCGGTGCCCCCTGCGTGCCCCCATGGGCTTTCGGGACCTGCCGCGGATTCCATATAACCCCAGGGGGTCGTACTGGTGCGCGAGGGGGGATTTGAACCCCCACGTCCTTGCGGACACTGGCACCTGAAGCCAGCGCGTCTGCCGTTCCGCCACTCGCGCTCGGATCGCAACCAGGTGTGCGACCAGCCGGGACAGGCTAGCACGACCCGACAGTGACCTCTGTCTCAGTTTTGCACCCCTGGGAACGGTTCTAGCTCAATTCTCTTCCCGGCAAGCTGCCTTACGTTCTGCAGATACGATCTAGGTTGACCTCGGGGAAAGGAGGGACATGGGCATCTTCGCGCGCTTTGAGAAGAAAGTGGAGGGCGCTGTAAGCGGCGCCTTCGCGCGCGCGTTCAAAGGCGACGTGCAGCCGGTTGAGATCGCGGCGCGGCTGCAGCGCGAGCTTGATGCCGAGGCCAAGCTGATGTCCCGCAACAAGCGGCTCGTCCCCAACGACTTCACCGTCCACCTTTCCCAACACGACCATGACAAGCTGGCGCCGTACGCCAGCACTCTCAACGCCGAGCTAGCGACTGAGCTACGCAACCATGCCCGCGAAATGGGCTATGCGTTCAACGGGCCCATCAAAATCGTGTTCGAGCTCGACGCGAGCCTGCCCACCGGCCGCTTCACCGTTTCATCCCAGGCGGTGGCCGGCATCACCCCACGCGCGGGCCGGGCGAGTGAAACGGCCATCAGCCGCGCACCGCTGGTATTGGAGGTCAATGGCACCCGGCATCCGCTGCAACCGCCGGGATTGGTAATCGGCCGCGGCAGCGACGCCGACCTACGGATCAACGATCCGGGAATCTCCCGGCGACATGCCCAGATCCGAGTAACCGCCGCGGGAGCGCAGGTCAAGATCGACATCGTCGATCTTGGTTCGACGAACGGCATCGTGGTAGACGGACAGCGGGTACAACAGGCCACCCTGCACGAGGGATCACGGATCGAGATCGGGTCGACGCGAATGCTCGTTCACGCTCCCGCCGGACGATGAGGCGCGATGTCGGAAATCGCGCTCACGATCATCAAGGTGGTCTATCTGGCTCTGCTGTGGCTGTTCATTCTCTCCGCAGTATCGGTTATCCGCAGTGATCTCTTCGGCAAGACCATCAGGGCCGCAGACCAGGTGCAGCCCCAGGAGCTGGAGACGCCTCCACCGCCACCAAGGAGAGCTAAGCGACATCGCGGGGAGCCTCGGGTGTTCATGATCTCCCAGGGCCGGCAGGCAGGACTTTCCGCGGAGCTGGCCGACGGAACCGTCATGATCGGCCGTGGCGCCGACTGTCAGCTGATCTTGGAGGACGATTACGTGTCCACTCGCCATGCGCGCGTAGTCAGCACTCCAAATGGCATCTATGTCGAAGATTTGGGCTCCACCAACGGCACATATGTCAACGGCCAGAGAATCACCGCCCCGACGACGATCACGCTTGCCGATACCGTACGCATCGGTAAGACGATCATGAAGCTGGAGTCGTGATCACATGACACTCCAGCTGAGATACGCCGCGCACTCCGAGATCGGCTTGATTCGCAAGAACAACCAGGACTCCGGCTACGCGAGCCCGCATCTACTCGTGGTGGCCGACGGCATGGGCGGGGCGGCCGCTGGTGATCTTGCCTCTGCCGTTGCGATTGACACCATCCGGAGGATCCAGGCACCCACCGAGGGCGACCAGATGCTCGACGTGCTGGCAAACGCCATCCACAACGCCAACGCCAAGATCGCGGAACTCATTGAATCCGATGTCTCGCTGGAGGGCATGGGCACAACGGTCACGGGAGCCATGTTCGACGGTGGCGACCTCGGCCTGGCGCACATCGGAGACAGCCGCGCCTATCGGTTCCGCGACGGTCAGCTGGAACGCCTCACGCATGATCACACCTGGGTGCAGTCACTGGTTGACGACGGCAAGATCAGCGCTACCGAAGCAGCAATGCACCCACACCGCTCATTGCTGCTGAAGGTCCTCAACGGGCAGCCCACCAACGACCCTGATCTCACGATGGTGCATGTCCAACCAGGTGATCGATTGATGTTCTGCAGCGACGGAGTCTGCGGCTTGATCGACGACGGCGTTATCGAGGCCGCCCTTCAGATTCCGGATCTGGACAAGGCCGTGGAGCGTCTGGTCGTCGAATCTCTGCACGAGGGCGGCATCGACAACATCACGGTGATCGTGGCAGATGTTGTGGAATCTGGGGGCAGCGACGAGGTGATGGTGCTGGGTGCGGCATCGGATCAGCCGATCCGGGCGCCCGGGGCACCACGCCGCCAGCTTGCAGAGGATGACGTCTCAGCCGATGACACTCTGGTCACCAGGCTGGCCGATCTCGAGGCTGGCCCGAGCGAGGACGAGGAGCGCTACAACCCCCAGGCGCCGCATCAGCACCGCTTCCGCAGGCCCATGATCGGACTGCTCGTGCTGATGCTCATCGCCGTCGCCGGACTGGGTGTGGGGTACGCCTGGACTCGCACCCAATACTTCGTGGGCGCCGATCGGGACAAGGTTGCGATCTTCCAAGGCCTATCGGAGAGCATCCCCGGTTTCTCGCTGTCCCGGGTCTATGAGGTGCAGCAGCTTGCGGTCAGCGAGCTGCCGCCGTTTTATCAAGAGCAGGTCAAGGCCAACATCGACGTGCCAAGTTTGGATTCGGCGCGTGCCACCATCGCTGAGCTGAATGCGGCCGCCGAACGCTGCGCGCCACAACCGACGACGTCGTCGCAGCCGAGCCCCGCACCGAGGTCCAAGCAAAGTTCGGCACCGGACAAGAAGCCCGTCGCCAAGCCAACTCCCAAACCTTCGGCTCCCGCCACCGGGGCAGAGCCGAGCTGCTGATACGCATGGCCACTCCCGTCACCGTCGTCCCTCGCAAGCGACGCGGGGTCGAGTTAGTCCTCATCATCTTCGCGCTGGTGCTGACCCTTGGCGCGTACGCGGTCGTCGACCTCAATGTCACTGGTGAGGTGTCGGCGAGCCTTCCCTTGGTGGGAGGGATCTGCACTTTGTTGGCGTTGCTCGCACACATCGCCGTAAGGTGGCGGCTGCCGTACGCGGACCCGGTGATTCTGCCCTGCGTCGTCCTGCTCAATGGCCTCGGCTTGGTCATGATTCATCGCATTGACCTGATCAACGACCCGCCCCTCAACGGCGCCCGGCAACAGCTGATCTGGACGGCGATCGGCGTGATCTTGTTCATCGTCGTCGTGGTATTGCTGAATGATCATCGGCCGCTGCAGCGGTTCACGTACACCATCGGGCTCGCCGGCATCGTGCTGCTGCTGCTACCGCTGGTGCCTGGCCTGGGAACTACGAAGTTCGGCGCCCAAATCTGGATCCATGTCGGCCCCTACAGTTTCCAGCCCGCTGAGGCAGCCAAGATCCTGCTCGCGATTGCCTTTGCCTCCTACCTGGTCGAGAAACGCGACGTCCTGGCGCTGGCGGGCTATCGCATCCTCGGGATCGATTTGCCGCGCGCCCGCGACCTCGGACCGATTCTGGTGATGTGGCTGATCAGCCTCGCAATTTTGGTTTGGCAGCGTGATTTGGGAACTTCACTGCTGTTCTTCGGATTGTTCGTGATGATGCTGTACGTCTCCACTGAACGAGCCGGATGGGCGGTACTGGGCACGCTGCTCTTCGCCGCTGGCGCGTACTTCGGCTACCTCAACTTCGGTCACGTGCGCGCGCGGGTGGGTGCCTGGCTGGACCCCTTCTCTGACTTCGACGCCTACTTCCAGGTGATCAACGCGCAATTCGGTATGGCCTGGGGCGGCCTGCTGGGAACTGGTCTCGGGCTGGGCCGACCAGGTCTGACCCCGCTGGCGCGCAGTGACTTCATTGCCGCTGCGATTGGCGAAGAGCTCGGCATGACGGGCCTAATGGCCGTGATCGTCATCTACGGATTGATTGTGGCCCGAGGCCTGCGGATAGCGCTGCAGTGTCGGGAACCTTTCGGCAAATTACTGGCGACGGGCTTGTCATTTGCGTTCGCGCTGCAGGTCTTCACAATCATCGGCGGCGTAACACGCTTGCTGCCCCTCACAGGGCTCACCACCCCCTTTATGTCCCAGGGCGGCTCATCGCTGGTCTGCAACTGGATCGTCGCAGGTCTGTTGCTGGTCATCTCACACCAGGTACGCAAGCCCGCGGCGACGGTCGCACCAACCAATCCCGATGTCGAGCAAACCCAGCTGGTTAAGGCGAGCGCATGAACAAACCCATACGCCGAGTGGCCTTCGTCGCCATGCTGATGTTTGCATTGCTGCTTGCCAACGGCACGTACATGATGATCTTTCGGCAAGATTCACTTGCCGCACAGCCACAGAACCGGCGGGTCCGGGATGCCGAGTTCGCCCAGAACCGCGGGGCGATCTTGGCCAGCGGCAAGGCAGAGATGGCCAAGACGGTGCCGTCGAAGGATCGCTTCAAGTATCAGCGCGTGTATCCGGACGGCGAGCTCTATGCGGCGATCACGGGCTTCTACTCCTATGACCGGGCCAGCTCGGCGCTAGAGAGCACCTACAACGCACAACTGGCCGGCACCGACGACGCGCTCTTTGTACGCCGGCTGATCGACATGGCGACCAACAAAACTCCGAAGGGCGCGACCGTCCAGACGACGATCGTTCCCAAGATTCAGAAGGCTGCAGCCGACGCACTCGGCAACCAGAAGGGTGCTGTGGTCGCGCTTGACCCCAAGACGGGCGCGGTGCTCGCGATGGTGACCAGCCCCACTTACGATCCGAACGACATCGCCAGCCATGACATCGAGGCCGCGGGCAAGGCGTACGACCGGCTCGCCTCGGATCCGCAACGCCCGCTGACTAACCGCGCTGCCCGAGAGATCTACCCGCCAGGCTCGACATTCAAGCTGGTCACTGCGGCGGCTGCCCTTGCTGATGGGAAGAGTCCCGACTCGATGGTCGAGTCGCCGGATCGGCTGAAGCTGCCTGGCACTCGGGTCTATTTGTCGAACTCCACCAACTGCGGCGGCACCAAGATCACCATGACGCAGGCGCTCAGGGTCTCGTGTAACACCGCGTTTGCCAACTTGGGTATGGACGTGGGTGCTACCAAGCTCCGGGAACAAGCACAGCTTTTCGGATTTGATCAGCGGCACCTTTCCGATCTCAACGGCGTTGCCAGCCAGTTCCCGGACAAGCTCAATGACGCGCAGTTGGCGCTGAGCTCGATCGGCCAGTACGACGTTGCGGCCAGCCCTTTGCAGATGGCTATGGTGTCAGCGGCCATCGGCAATGACGGCGTGCTGATGGATCCCTACGTCGTAAGCAGCGTGCGATCCGCGGACTTGAAGCCGATCGAGACCCACAAGCCCCAGCAGCTCTCTACTGCGATGACTGCCGAACATGCGGCGGAGTTGCAGCAAATGATGGCTGAGGTGGTCAGCAACGGCACCGGACACAATGCACAGATTCCTGGCGTCGAGGTTGCCGGCAAGACTGGGACCGCGCAATCGGATCCCAAGCGCAAGCCGTTCGCATGGTTCACCTCCTTTGCGCCGGTCGACGATCCTGCGGTTGCGGTGGCAGTGATCATTGAGGACGCCAACATCCCTCGGAGCGACATTGCGGGTGGGCGGCTAGCAGCACCGATAGCCAAAGCAGTGATGCAAGCCGCACTATGACGAGCTGCTCGCTCTTTTCGGGGTACGTTTCAACGGCTGTGCTGCGAAACGCACCCCTCCAACGCGCCAGGACGGCACTTTTCGACGGCTGTGCTGCGAAACGTCCCTTCCACGGCACTTTTCTGCACAAAAGAGTCCACATGAGATGCCTATTTCGTGCTCTCGTGCCGTATGGCCGAGAATGGCAGCCGGGGTTGAGGGAGGACCATGGACATGACTAGCAGCCCAACGACGGTCGGGGGCCGGTACGAACTGGGCGAATTGCTGGGACGCGGGGGCATGGCCGAGGTCCGGCGTGCTGTGGATCAACGGCTCGGTCGATCTGTGGCTGTCAAGCAGCTGCGGACCGATCTTGCTACCGATCCGACATTTCAGGCACGGTTTCGCCGCGAGGCGCAGTCGGCCGCCGGCCTTAATCACCCCACGATCGTTGCTGTCTATGACACCGGCGAGGAGACCGATCCGCTGACCGGCGTCTCGATTCCCTACATCGTGATGGAGCTGGTCGAAGGCCTGACGCTGCGCGACATACTCAAGGACGGCCGCAAAATCCTCCCCGAGCGTGCTCTCGAACTCACCCAGGGTGTGCTCGACGCGCTGAGCTATAGCCACAAGGCCGGCATCGTGCACCGCGATATCAAACCGGCCAACGTAATGCTCACCCCAAACGGCGGGGTCAAAGTCATGGACTTCGGCATCGCCCGCGCGGTGGCAGATACCAGCGCGACCATGACTCAGACCGCGGCCGTGATTGGTACAGCTCAGTACCTATCGCCCGAACAGGCCCGCGGCGAGACCGTCGACGCCCGCAGCGACCTCTACTCCACAGGCTGTCTGCTTTATGAGCTGCTTGTTGGCCGGCCGCCGTTCATCGGGGACTCGCCGGTCAGCGTTGCCTATCAGCACGTACGTGAGGCTCCGGTACCGCCTAGCCAGCTGGATCCTGAGATCAGTCCTGAGATCGACGCGGTCGTGATGAAGGCACTGGCCAAGGACCCCGCGGAGCGCTATCAGACGGCCAGGGACATGAAGGACGACATCTCCCGCCTGCTCGCCGGCCAGCAGACAACTGCCATGCGCACCACAGCGGTGGTGCCGATGGCGGCGGGGGCGATGGCTGCCAACGCGTACGATGACCCCACCCACGTGGCTACGCCACCCACCTTCGTGCCGCCCCCGGGAGAGGAAGGGCCCGAGGAGGGTTACGAGGAAGAGGAGCCTCGGAAGCGACGCGTTGGTCTGGCGATCCTTGTCACGGCACTGATCCTGGCGGCCTTGGGCCTGGGCGGCTGGGCGCTCTATCGCATAATCAACCCGAACAGTGCCGACACGGTTGAGGTGCCGTTGGTCGTCGGCTACACCGAGCAACAGGCCGCGACCAGCTCACGCAACGCAATCTGCAGGTCGAAGTCAAGACGGTGAACGGCGATGAGGAGGGCAAGGGGACAGTAACTGCCCAAGATCCGCTGGAAAACACCGTCGTGCCGGTGACCAGCACAGTCATCATCACAGTGAACGCTGGCCCGAAGACCGGGACCATTCCCGATGGTTTGGTCGGTCAAGATCGTAAGGATGTTCAGAACGCGCTCGAGAAGCTGAATTTCACCAACATCCAGTCCAACAAGGCCAAGAGTGAGAACCCGAACGCTAAGCCGGGTGAGGTGCTCAGCATCTCCCCGAGAGAGGGCGAGACCGTACCGCTGGACACCAAGATCGTTATCCGGTACGCGACCGGCAAGTCGAATGTTCCCGACTTCGATGGCTTGACTCGTACTGCCGCGATCCGGGTCGCCAATGAAGCCGGCTTTGATGACCCAGCGTTCGTTGAGCGGGAAAGCTCCCAGCCTGCCGGTACGGTAATCGCCCAAGACCCGGCGGCCGGCGCGAAGGCTGACCGTGACACGACTATCCGGCTTGTCTTGGCCACTGCGCCGAGCCCACCCGAGCCCCCACCGACGACCGATCAGCCGACAGAACCACCCACGACCAAGCAACCGACAGAACCACCCACGACCAAGCCACCCACCAAATCACCCGCACCGAGCAAGACGACGAAGACTCCATCTAATTCGAACTCATAATCGAATAGGTGGTAGAATGGGGGCATGTCGAGCGTTGTCCAGACCTCCCTCTTCGATCTCGCGGACTTCGATCCAGAAGACAATGACCAACCGGCGCTAGGTCCGCTTGCTGGAATGGTCACACGCCAGACTCTCGGGCGAGGTGCATGGGTTGACTTGCGGCCCGGCTGGTTGAGCGGTGCCAGCAGCCTCTTCGAGGACCTCCTCGAACAGGTGCCCTGGCAGGCCGAGCGGCGGCAGATGTATGAGCGGGTTGTCGATGTGCCGCGATTGCTCTGCTATTACGGCGAGGACGATCCGCTGCCCCATCCTCAGCTCGTAACGGCCCGCGAATCGCTGAATGCTCACTATGCGACGGAGTTGGGTGAGTTCTTCACCACGGCCGGTTTGTGCCTCTATCGCGACGGGCGTGATTCAGTCGCCTGGCATGGCGACACCATTGGTCGCGGCAAGAACGAGGACACTATGGTGGCGATCATCTCGCTTGGTTCGCCGCGGCAGTTCCTGCTGCGGCCGCGAGGCGGCGGCGCCACCATCCGGCATCAACTAGGCCACGGCGATCTGATAGTCATGGGCGGCTCGTGCCAGCGCACCTGGGAGCACGCCGTCCCCAAGACCACGCAGTCAGTGGGTCCGCGGATGAGCGTGCAGTTCCGCCCGAGCGGCGTACGGTAGCGCTGGCCGCGCTCGGACACACGGCGCCCCAAATAGTCATGAAATTCTGATACCGGGAAACCTCCGCACAGCCGCTGGTTACGCTTGCGACGACCCCACCGCGCGAGGAGTATCGACCCATGTCCGACCTTGGCTTCGCTTTCACCTGGTACGGCCACTCCTGTGTCGAAATCGAGACCGAGGCCGGGACGACGCTGATCCTCGATCCATGGTTCGGCAACCCCACGTCCCCCCGGGCTGCGGACTCGGTTGACCGCTGTGACGTCCTGCTGGTCAGCCACGGTCACTTCGACCACCTGGGCGGAGAGATAGGCGCCATGCATCAATCCGATGCGGTCACCATCGCCTCGCGGACGTCACCGGTCTGGCCCTGCATTCACGAGATGAGCCTGTGGTTGGCTGACCTCGACACCAAGGCGGAGGTCGTCGGGATGAACAAGGGCGGCACCGTCACGGCCCGGGGCGTCGAGATCACCATGGTTCACGCAGCCCATTCCGCCGCGGACTGGGCTGCCCATCAGAAGGTGGTTCTGAACCTCGGTGAGCCGGTCGGGTTCGTGCTCCAGCTGGAGAACGGGCGGCGCGTCTACTTCGCCGGAGATACGGACGTGTTCGGGGACATGACGCTGATCGGCGAGCTGCATCGTCCGGACGTCGCCTTCCTGCCCATCGGCGGCCACTTCACAATGGGCCCTCGCGGAGCTGCCAAGGCTGTGGAGCTGCTTGGTGTTTCCACCGTGGTGCCCATCCACTGGGGTACGTTCCCCATCCTCGCGGGCACGCCCGACCAGCTCCGGGCGGAACTGTCCGATCGGGGCTTGGGCTCAGTCGAGGTGCTGTCGCCGGAGCGCGGCGAGCGCGTGGGATAAGTTCCTGCTGCAACAATCAGCGCGCCGACATTAGTGGGGCCATGCCGACGGCTCGCGTGGGAGCCTCGGTGTCACCGCAGATGGCGAGCCAGTTGGCCAGCATTTGATAGCCCCATTCCGTCAGCACAGACTCAGGATGGAATTGCACGGCCTCGACCGGCAGGTCGCGATGGCGGAGCGCCATGATCACTCCGCTACGCGTGATTGCCGTCACCTCGAGCTCGGCGGGCAGGGTCTCGGGCTCGATGGCAAGCGAGTGATACCGGGTCGCAGTGAATGGCGACGGCAGGCCCGCAAGCACGCCAGCTCCGTGATGTTGGATGAGCGACGTTTTGCCATGAAGCAGTTCCGGGGCGCGATCCACCACGCCGCCGTACGCAACGCCTATGGCCTGTAGACCGAGACAAACACCGAAGATAGGCAACCGGCCGGCTTGGCTCTTGATCACATCGACGCACACTCCCGCCTCCTCCGGCGTACCGGGACCTGGCGACAGCAGAATGCCGTCGAAGCCATCCGCGAAACCAGGCTCGCCGAAGCGCGGATCGTCATTGCGCCAGACCTCGACCTCGGCTCCGATCTGAGCCAGATATTGCACCAGGTTGTAGACGAAGGAGTCGTAGTTGTCGATCACCAGGATCCGCACGGCAGGCACGCGACTCATTCTCCGGCATAGGCGATGCGCGTTGCTCACGTATCTCGATGCTCCGAACCGCGGGCTAACGTCGCCCGCTGTCGCCGCGAATGCGGAAACGGTGATACGTCTCCGCGTAGACGAGATGGAGCGAGCCCTCATGGGCTTCGAAGGTGAGCTTCGACTCGGACGTCTCATCGAAGCCCAGCCCATAGGCCTTCACGTACTGCTTGTAGATCCGGATGGGGTCAGACGCGGCCACAGCCTTGCGCAGCTGCTCCGGATCACCAATCGCGCTGATGTGATACGGCGGGCTATACGGGATGCCGTGCAACACCACAGTGTTGCCAACACACTTCACCGCAGTCGTGGAGATCACCCGCTGATTTTGAATGGTCATTGCCTCAGCGCCGCCGGCCCAGAGCGCATTGACGACCGCTTGAATGTCTTGTTGATGAACCACAAGCAGGTCGGGTTCGATACCGTTGGCCGCCACGCTTGACGGCGCATCATCGAGCGTTACCGTGACCCCCGGCCCACTTACCGGAGTCAGACCGACGCGCTGGGTCTCTAGGCCCATCTCCGGGCCCGTATCTGACTGCTCGTCGGCCTGTGCCGCCAGCCCGTCCACCTCCTTGCGGAGCCCCGTCAGTTGGCGAGCCATTTCGGTGTTCCGGCGCGACTGGGCCTGAATGAGACTGACTAGATCGGTGTTTCGTGCCGGCCGCAAATCGGTGCCCTGAGCATGTATTGCGCTGATCGCAATCATCAAGCCGGCCACAGCGCAGATTGTCGCGGTGAGCGTACGCGCCAGGGGCCCTCGATTCTTGTCGCGCCGTCGCTGTGCGTCACGGGCTCGGCGTAGCACCGAGACGACCGCGCGCCACGCATGAGTGGGCGTACCTGCGGACAAGTCTGCGGTCCTTCTAGTCGAGGGAAATTCGACGCCCGTGCCGCGACATAAGGTCGCGCCCCGAGTCTTTGACTACGCTACCTACTTCAAGAGCAAGGAGAACCTGGTGCCCGAGTCGAGAACCCGAAAGTCCGCCGCCGACAAGCAGAAACTGAAGGCGAAGCAGGAGTCGCGGCCGAAGAAGATCAAGCCGCCGGCAAGCCGGCGATGGGTACCCCCTACCTTTATCGCCGTTGGACTGCTCGGCGTGGCCTGGCTCATCACGTACTACATCGCAGGGGCACAGATCCCATTCATGGACACCCTCGGCAACTGGAACATCCTCATTGGCATGGGTGGAATGGCCGCAGCATTCGTGATCGCGACGCTCTGGCGGTAGCCCGCCCGGGCCGCTGCCGCCTCGCCGGCGGCCAACGGAGAGAATTACACGTGTGTGATTAATCCCCAAGCTGGGGACAAGTCTGTGGAAACCGCCCTTAAGGTCAGGGCTGTACGATCTCCGGCTTCTCCCAGAACCATGTGCTGACAAGACGCCGGCGAGCCAGACGGGCTCCGATGATCATGACTACCCCAGCCAGCAGCGTGGGTATCCAGGCGTAGCCAAGCACGGTTGGTACGCCAGCCTGGGTCAACAATTGATAGCCGAGAACCACCGTCGAGGCGCTCATGAGCAGGGATACACCCGACACCAGGACCAGCCGTCGCGTCCACTTGCCGACGTCTTCGACGATGAGCACCCAGAACGACGTCAGGCCGGTGATCAAACCGACTTGATGCAACGCCAAGCCGAGGTAGGTGACGCTGATCCCGAGCCCGGCATCGAAGACGCTCTTAGCCCCGGAAAAGGCCTCCGCGTTCGGGTTGGCGATCAGGAAGAAATGGCTGGCTGGTATCAAGGAACGGCCTGGCAGCACCGTTGCCGCCTGCACCATGATGTGTGGAACGACGGCGCTGATGATCATCAGCAGCAAGGCAGAAATGCCCAGTATGGTGCGGCCAAATTGCGCACGCCGACGACGCTCGAGGTACTCGGGGGTCAGCCGGCTCATCTGGACCCTTCCTTGCGAATGCCGGTCACAGGCCTACTGCATCGACGCGGTCTGAGCCTGTCGGGGACCACCCCTTACATGCTCGGGGCGCCGATGCCTGTGACCAGTCTCTGTGCGTCTGGCCAGGGGTCAAGTCTTGAAGACCCTCTACGCCTGAACGACCACAATCCGTACGTGGGCCGTAACAGCGTCGTGCAGCCTGACACCGACCGTGTGCAACCCAACGGTCTTGATTGGCTTGCCGATTTGCACTGCACGCTTCTCGATCGCCGGGCCGCCGGCCTTCTTGATCGCAGCAGCGACATCGCCCGCGGTCACTGCACCGAACAGCTTGCCGGTATCACCAGCCCGGGCCGGCAGGTCAATGGTCAGGTCCTCCAGCTGACCACGCACTTCCTCAGCATGATCAAGCCCGCGAATCTCGCGGGCCGCACGGCTGCGCTTGATGCCGTCAATCTGCTTCTCGCCGCCGCGGGTCCACCGGATCGCGAAACCGCGTGGAATAAGGAAATTGCGGCCGTAACCGTCCTTGACCTCGACCACGTCACCAGGAGCACCAAGGTTGTCGATGGAAGCAGTCAATATGAGTCTCATGCCAGCACCTCTTATCGTGCGGTGGAGGCGTACGGCAACAGCGCCACCTCACGAGCATTCTTGATCGCGATGGCGACCCGACGCTGCTCCTGAACCGAGAGCCCGGTCACTCGGCGGGCCCGGATTTTGCCGCGCTCGGAGATAAACTTCCGTAGCGTCGCGACATCCTTGTAGTCGATGTTCTGGCCGGCGCGCAGCGGGTTGGCCTTCTTCTTCGGCTTGCGCTGTGCTGGGGGTGTTGTGGCCATTGTGGTGCTCTCCTTTCGAGCCCGGCGCGGCCTAGTAGCCGATGGCCGGAATGTGCCTTGGTTGGTTTATATATTCAGTTCAGTGATCAGAACGGTGGCTCGTCGCTCTGCTGGGTTGCCCAGGGATCGGAGCCTTGTTGTGATCGGGCGCCGGCGGCTGCCGGCGTACCGCTTGCCCACGGGTCATCGCCGTAGCTCCCAGCCGAGGGACGCGGGGAACCACCTTGGTTGCTACCGCTCGCATTGCGTGTGACCTTCGCTGTGGCGTAACGCAGCGCGGGGCCGATCTCGTCCACATCGACCTCGAACACCGTGCGCCGCTCTCCGTCGCGGGTTTCGTAGCTGCGGGACTTGAGCCGGCCCTGCACGATGACTCGCATCCCTTTTTGCAGTGATTCAGCGACGTTCTCAGCGGCCTGGCGCCAGACCGCGCAGTTGAGGAACATTGCCTCGCCGTCGCGCCACTCGTTGGTCTGCCGATCGAACGTGCGAGGTGTGGATGCGACCGTGAAGTTCGCGACCGCAGCTCCCGATGGGGTGAAGCGCAGCTCCGGGTCAGCGGTGAGGTTGCCGACCAAGGTAATGGTGGTTTCGCCTGCCATGAAACTCTCCGTTGTGATGAGCGATGTTGTCTTCGGTTAGTCCTGAGCACCGAGCGAAGCCGTCTTCAGGCTCGGCAGACCAACAATTGTCAGCCTGCCACCCGGGACTGACGCTCGGCATGCCCGGACGAGAATCTGTGGATAACCTCGCCCAACTCAGTGCAGAGCGGGCCGGATGACCTTGGTCCGCATAATTGATTCATTGATAGTGAACTGGCGATCCAGTTCCTTGATGTCCTTCGGTTCCGCAGTGACGTTGATCACTGCGTAGATGCCCTCAGACTTCTTCCGGATCTCGTACGCCAGGCGCCGGCGTCCCCAAACATCCAGGTTGTCGACTGTGCCGCCACCCTTGGTGATCACCTTCAAGTGTTTCTCGAGCGTGGGCTGAACCGTACGCTCTTCGGTGTCAGGGTCGAAGATGACCATGACCTCGTACTCACGCATGCGCTACCCCACCTCCTCTGGTCTGAGCGGCTATGAGACGGCCTCGTAGCAGGAGGGCGAATGCTGCGGGCCTGGCAACCTGTCGCCGGGCCAACGCTGAACTCTACCCGGTGACCAACGCCGGGCACCAATCGGTTCTTGCGGCGCTCTGACAGCTAGCCTTTAGCACCGTGACGACGATGCGCGACGAGCCTCCTCGATCGCTCGGGGATTTGAAGCAAATCCTGCTGGAACAGTTGAGCTATTACCGGGCCACCCTGCTGGCCAAGCTGGATGGGCTGAGTGACGACCAGCTAAGGAAGAGCATCGTGCCATCGGGTTGGTCGCCGCTGGGCTTGCTCAAGCACATGGTCTACGTCGAACGGCGCTGGATGCAGTGGGGGTTCGAGGCCGAACAGATATCGGATCCGCGGGGTGACGAGCACCCGAGCGGCGAGGGGTGGCTCGTCACGCCGGAGGACAATGTCAGTGATCTGGCGGCTCGACTGGCCGAGATAGCGCACCGCACCGAAGCCAGCGTCAACAATGCCGAGCTGAACGATCGAGGCAGGTTGGGTGGCCGGTTCTCCAGCGGTCCGCCGACACTCGGCTGGATCCTTGTGCACTTGCTACAGGAGTACGCGCGGCACATCGGGCATCTGGACGTCGTACGGGAGCTCATCGACGGATCTGTCGGCGAATGACTCGGCTGGCCCCCTGCTGCAACCTACGTTCACATACGTTTCTGTCGGTTTGCACAGGTTGCAAATTGTGCAGACCGTGAGCAGCCTGCGTGAACGTAGGTTGCCGACACCGCGAACTACCGCCTGGCGTCGCCAGGAAAGAGCCAGCACAAGCCAGGACCGAGCTGATCTCGCCAGGACTCCCAGGAGTGCCCATCTCGCGACTCGACGTAGTTGATCTTCATTCCGGTGCTTCGAAAGATCGGGAGCATTGCCCGATTTGCTTTGACCAGATCTTCGTATGCTCCACAAGAGATGAAAGCCCGCTCGGCTGCGAGTACGGGTTGGGCGCGGTAATTATCAATGAAGCGCACCACCGGATCGAAAACCGACCCTTCACCGTGCCAGACGGCAGGATTTGAATAGAGAAACGAGCCGGACTGCAGGAGCAGTGAGCCGTAGGTCCCCGGGAACCTGACTGCCGTCGACAGTGCCGCCACAGCGCCGAAGCTAGTGCCCAGCAAGCACCGCCCGGTCGGTGCGGACTGCAGCGGAAACTCGTTCTCCAGACGCGGTAGTAGCTCGCAGCTGATCCACCGAGCATGATCAGGATCATCGGGATACTCGATGAGCCGCTCGCCGGGATAAGTGAACGCGACGATGATCTTGGCCAGCTGCTTGTCGTTGATCAGGTTGTCCAGAACGATCTTCATGGAGGCGTAGTCCACATAGTCACCGCCATCATGAACGATGAGCAAGGGATAACGCTCCGACGGTTCGAATCCAGCCGGTAGATACACCGTGACGCGATTGTCGCGGCCCTGGGCCAGACTGCGTACCTCTAGTTCGATGAGGCTGCCTGCCTCGGTCTCAGTATGAAAGCTGGCCCAATCGGGTACGGCGTAACCCGGTCCGTGACACACCGAGGACTCCCCAAGCGGGCTCCGGGCCAGTCGCGGATTGTGAGGATCGTTGAATCGCCACCATTGCCCGCCGCGGAGGATCTCGAACTGATACTCGACCCGAGCGGCCCATTCCAGCTCCATCGTCAGAAACCACACATCGGTGCCTGGAATCCGCGACAACTCAAGATCATCTGGCCACACATTGATGCGATGGCGCAGATAGACCGAGTCAGCTTCGGCAAGCACGGCAAATGTCGCGATGTTGCCCTCGACGACAGGAAGAGCATGCGCTTCGAGGAACGTCGCCGTGGCCGCCTCCCGCTGCCAAGGTTCGGCTAGCTCGGCAACTGTGGCGCGCAATTGATCGATCGCCAGTAGTCCCTCGCCGCTCACTGGGCGATGCTATCCACACAGCTCTGCGATGCGGATACGCTCGCCTTCGATAGACACCAGTCAATTGCTCTAACAGCCCAACCCGCTCGCATGAGGAGTCACACCATGGCCAACTATCAGGCCACCCCGCAGCCGCCAGCAGCTGATCCCGGCAATACCCTCGGGATCGTCGGCCTCATCTTGGCGATCATTCCGTGTACGTCCACGATCGGGCTCGTGTTGAGCATCGTGGCCTACATCATTTCGCGCCGCGCCGGCTTCCAGAACGGCAAGGCCCTGGCAGGAATCATCGTCGGCGCTGCCTGGATCATTCTCGGTCTCATCCTCCAGTTGACCATGGGCCTATTGAGCGGCATCGCCAATATGAATTGACGTGAATCGACGCGCCCCCGCACACGTACGCTGCTGGGCATGACCACCGAAAAATTGCCGGACGAAAACCTGCCAGCGCGTCGCGGGCACATCCGATTTCCCGACATCAGTTCCCGCGCGTACGAGCATCCGGCCGATCGTGGCGCCCTGGTAGCGCTGCGCGCCATTCCCGGTTTCGACTCGGTCCTGAAGGCACTTTCCGGAGCCATCGGCGAGCGCAGCATCCGATGGCTTTATCTGGCGACCGCGATCCGCGTCTCGCCGCGCCAGTACCCGCGCATCCACGAGATTCTCAACGAGTGCGCGACGACGCTGGATGTGCAACCGGTGCCTGAGCTGTACATCGAGCAGGATCCGGCACCGCAGGCCATGGCCATTGGTCTGGACAAACCCATCATCGTGATCAGCACCGGCATGCTCGAGCTGGTTGATGAGGAGGGCCTGCGGTTCATCGTCGGTCACGAGGTGGGACATGTGCTCTCCGGCCACGCCGTCTATCGCACGATGCTCGTGGCGTTGATCAATCTCGCCGCGGCTATGGAGTGGTTGCCGATTGGTGCCTGGAGCATCCGGACGATCATCCTCGCGCTCAACGAGTGGTTCCGGAAGTCGGAGTTGTCCTGCGATCGTGCCGGCTTGCTGTGTTCGCAAGACGCAGCCGCGGCGCTGCGGGTACATGCGAGTTTGGCCGGTGCCCGCAACCCGAATGACATTGATGTGGCGGGCTTTCTGGACCAGGCCGAGGAGTATGAGACGCGGGGTGACGTACGCGACAGTGTGCTGAAGCTCCTGCAGCTGAGTGGGAAGAGCCATCCGATGGCAGCGTTGCGCGCCGCCGAGCTGCAGAAGTGGGCAGCAGGCGCCGACTATGCCGAGATCCTTGCTGGCAACTATCCGCGCCGCTCCGATGACAAGGACGCTCCTATGAGCGAGGAGGTCAAGGCCGCCGCCAACTCGTACAAGCAGAGCTTCACAACCTCAGGCGATCCGTTGTACAAGCTGGTGAGCAAGATCGGCTCTGTTGCAGGCACTGCTGGTGGATCCGCAGCCAACCGAGTGCGCGACTGGTGGCGTCCCGGTCCGAGCGGAGGGTCAGACGCGTGACGTTGCAGGTTGGCGGGCATGGTGATCAAGTCGACCCCGTTGCCGAGGCGGCGGCGCGCGGCGCTACCTTGGCACAGTTCTTCCTCGGGGATCCGCAGGCATGGAAGGGTCCAGAGATCAGGTACGCCGGCGGCGCTTCGGTGCTCAAGTCCGCCGCCCAGGAGGCCGGCATCGCGCTCTATGTTCATGCGCCGTACGTGCTCAATGTGGCGACCACCAACAACCGGATCAGGATTCCGAGCCGGAAGTTCGTCCAGCAGTATTTGGATGCGGCTGCCGAAGTTGGCGCCGCGGGGCTCATCATGCACGGGGGGCATGTGCTGAAAAACGACGATCCCGCCATCGGCTTTGACAATTGGCGCAAGTGCATCGACAGCCTGAACATGCGCGTGCCGCTGCTGATTGAGAACACCGCTGGCGGCGACAATGCCATGGCTCGTCGCCTTGATCGCATTTCTCGACTGTGGGACGCGATCGGTCAGGCCAAGGGCGGCGACACGGTCGGCTTCTGCCTCGACACATGCCACGCCCATGCAGGTGGTGAGGAACTGGTGGGTTTGGTCGATCGAGTCAAAGCCATCACCGGCCGTATTGATTTAGTGCATGCCAATGACTCTCGAGATCCCTTCGACTCCGGCGCCGACCGGCATGCCAACTTTGGTGACGGCGAGGTCGGAACCGAAGCGCTGGCCGAGGTAGTGCGTACCGCTGACGTGCCGGTCGTCGTCGAGACGCCTGGCGGCCGAGAAGGTCAGGGCGCCGACATCGCCTGGCTCAAGGAGAACGTCTGACTACGCCGACTTGTCAGCGTCTCAAGGGCTATAGCATTCTGAGACGCTGACAAGTCGGATGGTCGTCAGGTGGTGCTGCGGGCGACCTGCTTGACGCCTACCCAGAGGCCGGCGGCGCAGGTAAGTACTGCTGCGAGCACGGCCCAACCGATCGCTGGATCGTTGAAGGTGCCCGAGAACAGCGCTCGCTCTGCGTCCACGATGTAGGTCAGCGGGTTGAACCGCCCGAGCACCTGAATCCACTGCGGACCTGCCTCCAACGGCAACATCATCCCAGACAAGATCAATAGCGGGAACAGCAGCGACTGCTGCACGGCCCAGAACATCCATTCCCGCTTACGCGCTGCAATGGCCAGCGCGTTGGAGAAGGCACCCATGCCGACACCGAAGACGCCGAGCAGCAGCAACCCCACCAGCACGTGTACCGGATAGAGCTTGAATCCGAAAGGAATCGATACCAAGACGACCAATGCAGCCTGAACGACAAGCGGTGCCAGCTCCTTGAGCGCCTTACCGATCAAGATCGATGAGCGATGCAGCGGAGTCGCCAGCACCCGCTCGTACGAGCCCATAGTGATCTCGAACAACAGGTTGGCCCCTGTTGTGCTCGTCCCGAAAAGACAGATCATGACGATCACCCCTGGCAGGAACCATTGCAGCGGCGACTCTCCATTTATCGCGGCCGGATCCACCGATCCAGCGAGAAGCGGCCCGAACAGCCCAAGAAAGACCAGTGGCTGCACCAGCGAGAAGATTATTGAGAACGGATCTCGAAGCACCAGCGACATCTCTCGCTGAAAGACGTTCCGAGTGTCAGCAACAAGTGTGCTCATGCCGCCACCTCCTCTTCACGCAGGCTTCGACCAGTCAGGCTCAAGAAGACGTCGTCCAGCGTCGGCACCTGCAAATTGGCCGCGCGTACGTTCACTCCAGCATGATCAAGTTCACGCAGCAGCCAGGGCAACGTGCGAGTACCTTGATCGAACCGACCGGCAATCGTCACTTCTCGAGACCCGTTCGTTGTGATCAACTCCCGTCCCCGTTCGGCGACCAGAGCCGATGCGGCCGAGGCACTCGAACCATCGACGGTGATCATGATTCGGTCGCCGGCCAATGTCGCCTTGAGATTGTCAGCCGTGTCATTGGCGATGATCTCGCCATGATCAATGACCAAGACCCGCTCAGCATAGGAATCTGCTTCCTCGAGGTAGTGCGTGGTCAGCACGATGGTGGTCTCTTGTCGTTCCCGCAGTCCGCTGATGTGGTCCCATAGATTGGCTCGGTTGTGGGGGTCCATTCCAGTCGACGGCTCGTCGAGAAAGAGCAGCCGCGGGCTGTGCATCAGGCCCAAGGCGATGTCGAGTCTGCGGCGCTGACCACCGGACAGCGTGCTGACCTTCCGCTTCTCGAGCGAACTGAGATCGAGGGTCTTGGCCAGCTCTTTGGCGCGGGCCAGGGAATCTGACGAGTTCATGCCATAGAACTTGCCTTGAGCGACCAGCTCATCCATCACCCGGAAACTGTGCCCGGCTCCATCGCCCTGGCCGATGTACCCGATCCGGGATCGCACCACGGCCGGCTCGGTGATGATGCTGGCTCCAGCCACCAACGCCTTGCCTGACGTCGGTGGCAGCAACGTCGTCAACATCCGCAGCGTGCTCGACTTCCCCGCGCCGTTTGGTCCCAGGAAGGCGACCAACTCCCCCGCCCTGACGTCGATGTCGACGCCCTTGACAGCTTCGACTGTCTCCTTCTTACTGACAAAGTGCCTAGTCAGCTGCTCGGTGTGGATCATGCCTGCGTGGATCATTCCCGCCCTTCCGACCTGAATCCCGTACGCCGTACTGGATTAAAATAACATACACTGTACGGAGATAACATAAGCACCAGCCACTGACACTTCTCGGAATCAAAGGAGGCGAATGTGACCGGGACGGACGGTACGGATCAGCAGCCCGGTACATCTGAGGGCCGCCGAGTCGTCGAGCTGCTCTGGGCGCCCAAGCAGCAACCGCCAGTACGTGGGCCGAAGCCTCGCATCAGTCTCACCGACGTCGTTGCTGCTGGTGTGGCAATCGCCGACGCCGAGGGTCTGGCGGCCCTGTCGATGCGAAAGGTCGCGAGCCACGTCGGTGTCAGTGTCATGTCGCTCTACACCTACGTACCAGGTCGCTCGGAGCTCGTCGAGCTCATGATCGACCGGGTCTACGGTGAGCACCAGATACCGGATCCACAGCTGTCCTGGCGGCAAAGGGTTGAGCAGTGGGCCCGGGAAACCTGGCGGATCTATAGCGCCCACCCATGGCTACTGGACTACAACATGGCCCGGCTTCCCATCGGACCCAATGTGCTGGACGCTTCCGAGGCGCTCTACGCCGCGCTGCGCGATGCGGGATTCGACGGCGCCGAGAACGTCGCGATCTTCAACTTGATCAATTGGCAGCTGCTAGGGGCGGCGCGTTCCATGATCAGCGATGCCGACGAAGCGCGCCATACCGGCGTCTCTGCGGAGGCCTACTGGAACTCCAGGGCCAGCTTCTGGGACACCTACTTCGACTGGAAGCGTTATCCGAACATGGCCGCGATCTGGGAGGTTGGCGGATTCGACGATCCGGTCGGCTGGGATTTCGAGCGAATGCTCGACCGGCTACTCAGCGGAATTGAACAGTTGGCGCCTGTTAGCCAGGTTGGTGAAACTCGAGCGGCTCCGACCGCTCACCGCGGCCAATGATGCAGCGGAAGAAGTACTCGTTATCGTGCTGCGGACCAATGGCGTAGATTTCCCAGTCCGATCGGCGATCTCCCGATCGCAACATCGAGTTCGCGATCTCTTTGGTGCACACCCGAAGAATGTGAGCATCCGATTGGAGTTGTGACTGCCGGCGGAGCTCGTAGGTCATTCGACCAGCAAGGAACGTTTGATACACGTGCGTTTCATTGCAGACCTCCGGAACTCCAACCCAGAGAACATCGCCGAATCCGTTAACTCCGCCCCAACATTCCGGCCGTGATGCGCAGTACGTATCCACGCCGAGCTGTTCGGAGCAGTCGACGAATCCTGCCGGTACTGAGACCGGAGTTCTGCTCGGACTTTCGGCTGCCTGCGACGTTAGAGAGGGTGACGGCTCAACTGCCGGAGTGCGCGTCGCGATGTTCACGACGGCGATCACCGATGCCACCGCGATCAGCACCGCGGCGACTGCTACGGTCGCCAGTCCACCACGCTCCCATCTGCTTGATGGAGTGGGTGCCGGAGACTCGACCTTGGCGGCCGGGGTCTCGGTGCGAGGCGGCGCCTCGGTGCGAGGCGATGACTCCGCGCGAGGTGGTGGCGGCGGTGAAGCGTCAGAAACCTTTTCAAGCTCTGGTGCGGGCATCGGCGTCGGCGCCAACTGAGTTGACAGATTGAGCGCCTGCAATTGATCACGAAATTGCGCGGCTGTTGGTCGATCCTCGGGGTTCTCTGCCATCGCGTTCAGCAGCACATCCATGAACGCCTTATCGACTCCCGGAATGCGCTTGATCGGCGCCTTCTGCCGCTTGATCATTTCCGGAATGCTGGGCAGATCCATCGTTTCTGACCAACGCGGCGCGTGACCGCTGAGCACCGCGTACAGCGTGGCCGCCAGCGAATAGACGTCGGCATACTCGGTGACCGGCTGCTTGGCGAAGACCTCCGGCGGCGCGTACGCGGGAGTGATCGCTTCCACCGTTTCGCTGAGCGGCATGTCCGGATCGATCAATGTTGCAAGCCCGAAGTCCGCCAGGCCAGCATTGTTGTACGCGTCGATCAAGATGTTGGCCGGCTTGACATCACGATGGAGTACGCCAAGCAGGTGCGAAGCCGCCAAGGCGTCCGCGATCCGTACCCCGACCTCGCGAACTCGACGCTGGCTAGGTCGGGGTTCCTTGGTCATCCACCGGGTCAAGGAGCCGCCCGGGCAGAGTTCCATGACCAGGAACGGCCGGTCGTCTCCGAGCAGTCCCGCGTCGTGCACTGTGACGATGCCCGGGTGGCCCGACATTCTGCCTGCCGCCCCCGCCTCGCGCAGGAAGCGTCGCTGCTCGGCTTCGCTATCCAGCTTTCGTTCGTCGACCTTGACCGCTACCAGACGGTTGAGCGACTCTTGGCGCGCTTCCCAGACGATCGCGAAGCCACCCCGCGCGATTGCGCGCCAATCCGCCATGCCGGGAATCTCCGGTGGTACGGGGGCAGCCACGCGAACCAAGATAGTTCCGACTCCATCTCCCCAGGCGCTTATACCACGGGTATTGCCGATAACGTCAGATCGTGAGTCGCAGCGTCTACGTCGCATCGCCTGAAGGCCTCACCGGCAAGTCGGCCGTAGCGCTGGGATTACTCGATGCCCTGACCCGCCAGGTCGGCTCAGTCGGAATCTTCCGCCCGCTGACCACGACAACCACCAGCAGCCATGACGTCGACCTCACTGTTGATCTTCTGCTGAGTCAACCGGGCATCTCACAGTCCTATGACGAGGCGATCGGCGTTACCTATGACGCCCTCCGGGAGGATGCTGACGAGGCCTTGCATGTCATCGTCGAACGCTTTGGCCAGCTCACCGACCGGTTCCAGGTGATCTTGGTCGTGGGGTCGGATTACACGGACGTGAGCAGTGGAACCGAGCTGTCCTTCAATGCCAAGGTGGCGGCCAATCTCGGCTCGCCCGTGGTCTTGGTGGTGCACGGCCAAGAGCGGACTCCGAAACAGGTCCACGCTGCTGCCGCCGGTGCAATCGCGGAGCTCCGAGCCCATCACGCCCAGACTGTCGCGGTTATCGCCAATCGTGTTGCTGATGATGCGGCCGAGGCGATTCGCACCGCCCTTGCCGATCTTGGAAATATCGTGATCGCCGCCATCCCGGAGAGCCCCGTGCTATGGGCGCCGACATTTCGAGCGCTGGTGGAGGCGGCTGACGGCGAGCTGGTGCTGGGGAACGAGGCTTGGATGGATCGCGAGGCTCTGAGCGTCATCGTGGCGGCAATGAGCCTGCCTCATGTCCTTGATCGACTTCTCCTGGACGTCACAGTTATTGCGCCGAGCGACCGTACCGATCTGCTACCGGGTCTGATGCTCGCCCACCAGTCCGGCACGTTTCCCACGCTGTCTGGGATCTTGCTTACCGGTGGTTATGAGATCCCAGAAAGCATCCGACGGTTGTCCGAAGGTGTTCAACAAGACTTGCCCGTCGCCATGACCAAGCTGGGCACGTTCACCACAGCGGAGCGGGTGATGAGGGTCCGTGGCCTGATCAGCAAAGGATCGAGCCGGAAGATCGAGACTGCGCGACGGGTGTTTGCCGAGCAGGTCGATCAGGCGGGTTTGCTGTCTGCGATTGACGTTTCGGCCTCTGATGTACGCACACCGTTGATGTTCGAGTACCAGCTGATGGAACGGGCGCGCGCTGATCGGCAACGAATCGTGCTGCCGGAAAGCGAGGACGATCGAATCCTTGAGGCCGCTGCGATCTTGCTACGGCGCGGAGTGGCAAACATGATCTTGCTTGGCGATGAGACCAAGGTCAGAGCACGGGCATCCGCATTGGGTCTTGATCTTGATGAAGCGTCGATCGTGTCGCCGCTGGATGCAGGCTTGGTGGAGAAGTTCGCCGCCGCGTACGCCAAAGCGCGGGCGCACAAGGGCATGACGCTGGAGCACGCCCGAGACGTGGTGACCGACATCTCCTATTTCGGCACGATGATGGTCAATCTCGGCATGGCCGACGGCATGGTCTCGGGTGCTGTGAATACCACCGCGCACACCATCCGGCCGGCGTTGGAGTTCATCAGGACCAAGCCGGGCGTAAGCACGGTTTCAAGCGTGTTCTTGATGTGCCTTGCCGATCGGGTGCTTGCCTACGGCGACTGTGCGGTGATTCCCGAGCCGACGGTTGAACAGCTGGCCGACATTGCGATCTCCTCGGCGGAAACAGCGCGGCAGTTTGGCATCGAGCCGCGGGTCGCGATGTTGTCCTATTCGACCGGCACCTCTGGGTCCGGTGCTGAGGTGGAAAAGGTCCGAGCGGCAACGGAGTTGGTTCGCAAACGGGACGCGAATCTGTTGCTCGAGGGTCCGATCCAATACGACGCGGCGATCGATCCGGAGGTAGCGCGTACCAAGCTGCCGGACTCAGCGGTTGCCGGGCGTGCCACGGTATTTATCTTCCCGGATCTGAACACTGGCAATAACACCTATAAGGCTGTGCAGCGCAGTGCGCACGCGATCGCTATCGGACCGGTGCTGCAGGGATTGCGCAAGCCGGTCAACGATCTGTCCCGTGGAGCCTTGGTGGAGGACATTGTCAATACCGTGGCGATCACGGCGGTGCAGGCCCAAGCCATAAAGCCTGAGCAACCAACCGAAGCAGCCGCGGCGGCCGGAGCTCAGTCATGAGTGAGGCACCAGTCCTGGTGCTGAATGCGGGCTCCTCATCGCTGAAGTACCAGCTCGTGGTGCCAGAGACTGCCGAGGTGCAGGCAAAGGGCCTTGTGGAGCGCATCGGCGAGCCCGGCAGCCCGGTTGCTGATCATGCCACGGCGATGCGGGCGATGACGAATGATCTTGCTGCCATCGGTGTTGATCTTGATACTGTCGGTATTCGTGCGGTCGGCCACCGAGTCGTTCACGGCGGCCCAGACTTCACCGATCCGACCATCATCGATGACAAGGTGCTCGAGGAGATCAAGGACCTGATTCCGCTTGCTCCATTGCACAACCCAGGCGCTGTATCCGGCATCGAGGCGGCGCGGGCGGAGTTCAACGTGCCACACGTCGCGATCTTTGATACCGCCTTCTTCAGTACTCTGCCGGCTGCTTCGGCGACCTACGCGATTCCCCATGATCTTGCTCAGCAATATCGGATCAAGCGTTATGGCTTCCACGGCACCTCACACCAATTTGTGTCCCGAGCGGCTGCAGAGCTAATGGGACGTGATCTTGGTCAGCTGAGCCAGATTGTGCTGCATCTGGGAAACGGCTGTTCGGCCTCGGCGATACGCGGTGGTGTAGCGATCGAGACGTCGATGGGACTCACCCCGCTCCAAGGACTTGTAATGGGCACCCGATCGGGAGACGTCGATCCGGGGCTGCACACCTTTCTTCACAACGAGATAGGCATGACGATCGCCGAGATCGACACGCTGCTGAACAAGCAGTCCGGACTCAAGGGCCTGGTTGGTGTCAATGACTTCCGCGAGCTGGAGCAGCGCCGGACCGCTGGAGATGAGGGAGCGCAGCTGGCGTTCGATGTGTACGTCCATCGGCTCAAGCACTATGTCGGGGCGTACCTGGCACTTCTTGGCCGGCTGGACATCTTGAGCTTCACTGCTGGCGTTGGCGAGAACGCTCCGACTCTGCGGGCTGCGGTCTTAGAGGGTTTGGATGGCCTTGGCTTGCAAGTGGATCCCGAGCGCAACAGCGAACCGTCGAGGGTGGCACGAGTAATCTCGCCGGGCGGGTCACAGATCACCATCGCTGTAATACCGACCAACGAGGAGCTGGCAATCGCACAGGAGACTGCCGATCTCCTGGAATTTCGCTCCGACTAACAAACTCTTGTCACCTGTGGCTGCAAGGATCCTCGGCCATGGGGAAGAACAATCGTCAGCGCCGGGCAGCGAAGCAGCGGGCTAAGCGATGGACTCACAAGCATCCGCGTGGCGATGAGGAATGGTCCACCCAGAGCGGGAACGGAGACCAAAACAACCCATTCACCCGATCTGGTGCAGCCACAGACTTCAAACGGCTGCGGCAGCAAGAAACCGAGCGAACTCTCGACCGGCTCCTTCGCTTCCGGGCACCTGGGCCGCAGGTCAGGCAGCTTGTCGAGCAGGAACTGGCCGGCCTAAGGCCGGTGGACCTGCTGTTGATGGACGAGCTGATCACCGCGCGCCTTTACGCGCTGCTAACTGCCCTTTGGGAACACGGCTGGCA
>Ga0111538_10001482_pt1 | contig 32883 bp, 33 predicted proteins | sample SoiMethybrSBSTD1_FD_79669 | JGI IMG/M metagenome (GOLD analysis project Ga0111538, IMG submission 79669) | Bulk soil microbial communities from a Populus tree surrounding site in Tennessee, USA - Soil MetaG P. TD hybrid SBSTD1 (version 2)... | ecosystem: Environmental > Terrestrial > Soil >...
CGAGATGCTGGAGCTTGCTGTAAAGCTCCTTCCGGAGATCGAACATCACGTACTGACCGATACTGTTCACGAAGATCGATTGGAAGTAAGAGAAGATCAGACGGAGCAATTGCGACCCTAAATACAAGCCAACCAGCAAGCTCAACCCATCGGTTTTACGCGGCAGGATGTACCAGTCAATAGCGTACTGCGTGAACTTCGGCTGCAGGATGCCCAGCAGGTTCAGCACCAACGTGAGGCCAAGCGCCCCGAGAAGCAGACGCACATACGGCTTGAGATAGCGCAACAACCGCCGCGCCACCTGAAGATCGTAAGTCTTCCCGATCGCCTCTTCCTCGTGATATTGCTTTACCGCCGTAGACATCTAATAAACAATCCGTCCAATCCGTGGCTCAAACTACGTCGCAGCCAGCTCTTCTTCGAGTAACTGTCGCTCGTGCAAATCTGCATACTCACGGCCAAGCGCTAGTAACTCCTCGTGAGTTCCCTGCTCGATAATCCGGCCTTCATCCAGTACGCAAATCATGTCAGCTTCGCGGACAGTCGACACGCGATGCGAGATGATTACACTCGTGCGGTCACGCATGACACCACGAAGCTGCCCAAGAATCTTTTCTTCCGTATACGTATCCACTGACGACAACGCATCGTCAAGAATCAGGATCTTCGGCTCACGCAAAACTGCGCGCGCTATCGCGGTGCGTTGCTTTTGACCGCCTGACAACGTGATGCCGCGCTCACCTACCAACGTCTCAAAGCGATCCGGAAAGTCGGCTATATCGTCAGACAAACCAGCGATCTCAGCCGCCCATTCAACATCGGCCGACTTTGCGTTCTCGACGCCAAACGCGATGTTTCCCTTGACCGAGTCGCTGAAGAGAAATGTCTCCTGCGGCACGTACCCGATGCTCGCTCGCAATTGCGCGAGTGGATAATCGCGAATGTCGACATCATCGATGAACAGCGTGTTGTCGGGTGCTTCGATCAAGCGTGGGATCAGGTTGGCGACAGTCGACTTGCCGCTGCCGGTGCGACCCACGAAGGCAACGGTATATCCTTCAGGAATCGTAAGGTTTACATTTTTGAGCACCGGCTCTTCGTTTGGATGATAACTAAAAGTCAGATTGCGAAATTCGATCTTGCCCTTGATTGGCGGCTGCTCAACGGTCCCACGAAGATCCGCGATTGAGGGCTCGATCCGCAGAATCGTATTGAGTCGTTTCAAACTCGCCGTGCCCCGCTGGTAAAGATTTACGACATACCCGAGCGCGATAAGCGGCCAGATCAGACGAGTCAGGTAAAGATTGAACATCGTAAACTCGCCGACCGTGATTTCACCCCGCACCGCGAGCGGCACGCCGGCCCAGATGATCAGCACAAAACCAAGCCCGATCAGAAACGTCATCAACGGCCGCATCAATGCGTCAATCTTTACGAGAGCGAGATTTCGTTCGGCATACTGCCAGTTGAGATCGTTGAAGGCCGCCATCTCGGCGCCTTCCTGCGCGTAGGCGCGCACGACACGCACGCCGCTGAAGTTTTCCTGTGCGCGTGCAGTGATCTGCGCGAAGAAATCCTGAATCTTTTCAAATCGCGTGTGGACTTGCTGGCCAAAAAACTTGACCGTGAGGGAAACCAGCGGCATCGTCACAAACAGCAGCAACGTCAGCCACCAGTTCAGCATAAACATCAGCGGGAGCACGAGGATCACAGTGAAGAGCGTGCTCAGCGAGTACATGATCATCGGTCCCGCGAGCTGGCGAACCGCTGAAAGGTCGTTTGTGGCTCGCGCCATCAAGTCGCCGGTGCGATGCTCGTGAAAGAATGAGAGCGGCTGGTCGACGAGGTGGCGATAAAACTCCTCTCGCATGTCGTACTCGATGTGGCGCGACATGTTGATGAGAATGCGGCGTTGCAGAAAAAGAAAGAGTCCGCTGACCAGACTTGCGCCGAGGACTTTGCCGGCGGAGATGGTGAGTTTCGACCAGGTGACCTCGTTCCAGTTTGCGTCAATAGCCCGGCCGACGATTAGCGGGATAACGAGACCGGCGGTAACACTGGCGAGGATGCATAGGATACCGAGCGTCAGTTGGAGCTTATAATTCCGAAAGTAAAGCGCAAACTTCCTTAAATCTTCCACGCAACGATAATAACAGCCCTAGTCAAATAGAGCCCCTCCGGACGTACTGTAGGGGCGGCCCTCCGTGGCCGCCCCTTGCGGGACATTCAACTCTTGGAGATTGGTCTTTGCCGCGCGAGAGGCGGCAATTCTTTCGACGGGTAGTTAGTTCCATGGAGGGGCGGCCACGGAGGGCCGCCCCTATAGTACGTCCCGAAGGTATGTGCTGATCGCGGTGGCGGAGAGTTTCCCGGCGTGGTCGAAGAGCTCCGCGGAAACCGTGATCACACGCCGGCCGAAACGCACCACGCGTGCGGACGCGCGTGCGGTGCCCTCGCTGATTGGTCGCAAGTAATGAATCGTGAGGTCGACGGTCACGGTGCGTTCGTTCTCTTCCAACTGCGCCATGATCGCAATCGCCATCGCGGAGTCGATCAACGTCGCAATCGCACCGCCGTGTGCGATGCCATTGTTGCGCATGAGATCGTCACGGAGCTTCATCGAAAGCACCGCATGTCCGGGCTCGACCGCCTCGACCTCAATGCCCAGCAACTTCGCAAACGGAACGTGATCGAGCGTCATGAACGATAAGTCTCTCCCGGATTAGCCGGCTCAACGATCACTGCCGTCCCGTACGCCAAAACCTCTGTAACACCCTGCGCGATCTCAGTGCTTTCGTAGCGTGCTCCGACAATCGCGTTGGCGCCAATCTCCGTCGCATGCTGGATCATGATATCGAAAGCGTGCGCGCGTGTTTCTTCGCATAGCTTCGTCCATACGGTAATGTTTCCGCCGACGATTGTCTGCAGCCCGGCGCCGATCGTCGCGAAAATATTTCTGGAACGCACGACGATGCCACGCACGACGCCGAGATTCTGGACCACGCGATGATTCGGCAACTCGAAAGCAGTCGTCACCATTTGATGCGAGACTGAATAGCGCGGCGGACTCACGGCGTACGGAACCCCTGGTTGCATTGAATCAGAACTCATCGTTTCTTTCCTCGTCTGGGGATGTAAAGAAACTGCTGTAACTCGCAGCGGCCATTTTCATCAAACACTACCCCTTCGTGTTCGAGCATAAGCTGCTGCTTGTTGTGTGGAAGAACAACTCTGCCGGTGGAACACTTGCCCTGTGCGTTGATGACGCGATGCCAGGGCGTGCCTTCAGGCGACGAGTGCATACAAAAGCCGACAGTTCTCGGTGTGTAGCCGTCGCCGAGCAACTCGGCAATCTGGCCGTAAGTCATCACGCGGCCTGCTGGAATGCGGCGCACGATTGTATAAACGCGCTCGCGATACTTTGGGTTTTCTTTATCCACGGCTAGTTTGGCTACTGATGATACGGATAAAAATCCGGATTTTTCTCCGCGTTATCTGTGGCTAGTTCTTTCGTAACACCACGCGTGCCGGAGCGCCGTCGCCCTGGTTGCTTTTTAAACGTAACGGCAAACAGATCAGTTCATACTTGCCCGCCGGGATGCCGGTCAGATTCAAACCTTCGAGAATCACAACCCCGTGCGACAACAAGGCAAGATGCGTTTCATGCTTTTCGGAAGCGTATTTCTCAATCGAGAGATAGTCGATCCCGACGAGTTTGATGCCCTGCTCGACCAGCCACTTCGCGGCAGGAAGGTCAAGATAGGTAAAGTCAGTGTGAAACTGTGGTTCGGCTTCGCTCCAGAAAGCGGAGTTGCGTGTCTTGAAGAGCACACGCTCAGTGCCCGGCACGTAATGTCCCTGAACAAAATCTTCATCGATCACACGCGCATCTTCCGGAAGTTCGATTACCAGGGCGTCACCGATGAGTGCGTCGAGAGGCAATGCCTCAACCTTCGCAGCGCCTTCGATGAAATGCGCTGGCGCATCGACGTGCGTGCCGGTGTGCGCACCGAGGTTCAGCATCGAAACGTTCACACCATCGCCCGCCGAGAGACTACGCCAGTCGGTTATCTCGACGCCGGGATCGCTGGGCCAGGTGGGCAACTCGTTTGAAACGGGGACAGTCACGTCGTAAATAGGCATCGGCGAATAGTAGTTTCCCGTAAATCGGAGTGTCAATTTTAATCCGAGAATTCGATCGCATATACTGGCAACTACATGAACAGTCTTTTTCGCCTCGCCGCTTCCAGCTACCTAAATTCGGCACCGCTAATTTGGAGTTTTTTACACGGATCGCATCGTGGCAGCGTGGATTTTGTCGAGGCCGTGCCTGCACGTTGTGCGCAACTACTGGCTGGCTCAGAAGTCGAGGGCGCTCTTGTGCCGGTGATTGAATATCAGCGGATTGAGGGCGGTTCCCTCGTGCAGAACGTCTGTGTGGGCTCGCAAAAGGAGGTGCTCAGTGTCGTGCTCGTTGCAAAGAACAAGCGGCTCGAAGATATCCGCAGTGTTGCGCTCGACGAGTCGTCTCGGACCTCCGCAACCCTGGTAAAGATAATTTTCCGAGAGTTTCTCGACCGCGAACCTGAATGGACCACGCGGGCGCCCCGGCTCGAAGAGATGCTCGAGAAGAACGATGCGGCGCTGATCATCGGCGATCCGGGCATGGCGTTTCCGCGACACGGATTGAACATCTGGGACATGGCAGCGCTTTGGAAACAGCACACGGGCCTGGGATTTGTCTTTGCTATGTGGATGGTCCGCGACGATGCAGCCGAACGGGCTCGGATCGTCGATTTCACGGGCGCAAGAGACGACGGTGTCGCACACATCGAGGAGATAGTTCGCTCGTATCAGGATAAAATACCGATGCGCGTCGACGAGCTTAGAAACTACTTGACCGAAAACATCGTTTTCAAAGTAGATGAGTCGATGGAAAAAGGTTTACGACTCTATTTTGAATTGGCGTCCAAGCATGGTTTGATTGAACGCGTGAAGCCGCTGAGGTTTATTTAGCCACGGATAACACGATATGTCTTCGACCAACATTCAACCGATTCTGGATCGCGTACTCGCGGGCGAGCGCATGACTGTCGCCGAGTGCACGACGCTGCTCGAGTCACACGACATTGCACGCATGGGTGCCGCCGCTGATGAGATCCGAGCGCGCCGTCATCCCGACAACATCGTCACCTACATCATCGATCGCAATATCAACTACACGAACGTCTGCAACGTGGTGTGCACTTTTTGCGCGTTCTATCGCCGGCCCGGTGCACCCGACACGTACGTTCGCAGTTTTGAAGAAATCTGCAACAAGATCGACGAGACGATCGCGCTCGGCGGCACCGGTGTCTTGATGCAGGGTGGACTGCATCCTGATTTCGGAATCGAGTGGTATGAAGATCTGCTCAGCTCGCTGCGTGCGAAGTATCCGGAATTTCAGTTGCACTGCTTCTCGCCGCCGGAGATACACAACATCCACCTGATCTCGAAACTCGATTACGAGACAATCATGGCGCGACTGAAAAACGCCGGACTCTACAGTCTTCCCGGCGGTGGCGCTGAGATTCTCGACGATGAGGTGCGCAAGCGCGTCGCGACGAAGTGCACCACTGATGAATGGTTGGACGTGATGCGCGCAGTTCATCGCGTCGGTCTTCGTTCAACCGCGACCATGATGTTCGGTATCGGCGATAAGATCGAGCATCGGGTCAGACATCTGCAACGGATACGCGATCTGCAGGATGAGACCGGCGGGTTCACCGCGTTTATACCGTGGACGTTCCAGCGCGAGAACACCGCACTTGGACGAAGGATCAAGGATGAACCAACCGGCGTCGATTATCTGAAAATGCTGGCGGTCTCGCGTCTGTTTCTCGACAACATCGAGAATTTCCAGTCATCGTGGCTCACGCAGGGACTGCGTCTCGGTCAGGTGGCGTTGCGTTTTGGAGCTAATGACATGGGCTCGATCATGATTGAGGAAAACGTCGTGTCAGCGGCGGGCGCTCACAATCGAGCCGACGAGCAGATGCTGCAATTTCTCATTCGCGAAGCCGGCTTCACGGCCCAACAACGCGACATTCTCTACAAACACGTGAACCGATCCGTTTTATCCGCGGCTTAAGTTACGGCGAAATCGAATTGCTCCTGGTGAATTGTCGGATCGCTCGTGATATCGATCGGGCCGAGATAGTCTTCGATCTCGATCATCACGTCGCGCTCACTCGAACGTAGCGCTTTAGCGACATCGGGATTGATTCGCAGCGTAACCTGATTATTGTCCTTTTCGCCGTTGAATTCCTTCGCCAGCCGGCGCGCATCTTCGAGCAGCTCGTAACAAATCGTTTGCGGCGACTTCACCAGACCCGCTCCCTGACAGTACGGGCACGGCGAACAGAGCGTCCGCTCGAGCGACTGCTTCACGCGCTTGCGCGTCATGATCACAAGGCCGAAGTCGTTGAACGAAAGCACCTTCGTCGGCGACTTGTCGTTGCGCAGGGCTTCCTGCAACGCCTGCATCACCTTCTGCCGGTTACGACGCTCTTCCATGTCGATCAGATCGAGCACGATGATTCCGCCCAGATCGCGGAGCCGAATCTGCCGCACAATCTCGTCTACCGCTTCGAGGTTCGTGCGCGTGATCGTGTCTTCGAGACGGCCACTGCCCCGACCAACAAACTTGCCGGTATTGACGTCGATGGCGACGAGCGCTTCCGTTTGATTGATCACGAGGTAACCGCCCGACTTCAGCCAAACACGCGGTTTGATCGCCTTGTCGATCTCGACCTGCACGCCATACGCTTCGAGTATCGGCTGGTCCTTCGTGTAGAGCTTGACGCGCTTCACCAGTCGCGGCTGAATTCGATTGATGAACTCAACGATCGCCTGGTACTCGTCTTCTGAATCAACCCGGATCGATTCGAAATCATCGGATAACTGATCGCGCAGCAGTCGCTGGACCAGATCGAGGTCGCGATGGACCAGAGCGGGCGCTTTCGACTTCTCCGCGGAGCTTCTGATATCGAGCCACGTGCGGACGAGGTAACGAACGTCTTCGCGCAGTTCCTTTTCACTAATGCCCACGCCGGCAGTGCGCACGATGAAGCCGCCGGACGGAATGTCTTCTTCAGCGCGAAGCGTCTGGATCAGTTTCCGCAAACGATGCCGTTCATTATCTGACTCAATCTTCCGCGACACACCGACGTGTTCCACAGTAGGCATGTAGACCAGAAATCTTCCCGGCAGTGCGATGTGCGAAGTAATGCGCGCGCCTTTCTTGGCGATTGGTTCCTTCGCAATCTGGACCAGAATTTCCTGACCTTCACTCAGCAGATCTGTGATGGCGGGCTGATGTCGCTCGCGCCGCGATTGGCCGCGAAACGAACGCTGATCGCGTTGTCCCCGCTGTTCTCCCCGCTCGCCGCGCTGATCTCGCCCCTCGCGCCGCGGGCGTGGCGCCGGTGGTTCGGGTGGCGGAGGAGCAATCTCTTCCTGGGGCTCAACAAACTGCGCCGGCTCGAAATCGTCGTCCTGGCCATTTGTTGCTTCTACTTGGTTGCCTTCGACCTCGGCCTGTGACTGGAGCGGTTTGTTCTTACTGGGGCGTCGTCTGCGACGTCCACCGCGTCGAGTTGCGAATTCACCGCGTGACTGACTGTCAGTCACACGCGCTTCCGCGTCGGTATAGTCGCTGATCGGCTCGGCCGCTGCGATGTCTGCTTCAGCAGCGCTTTTCTTCGAAGACTTCTTCGACGCTTTCTTCTTCGAAGCCGTGCTCTTGGTCGCAGCCTTCGGGGCACGTTTCTTCTTCTCCGTACCAGCCGCTGCCTTGCGTGATCGTTTAGCAGGCTTTTCTTCTTCGACCGGCGCACCGACAGCATCCTCTTCGTCGTCGCTAATTCGCTCGAAGCCTCCGCCGCTCAACGTCTGCGGCGTCATGTCATCGATGAAAGTCGAGAGGTGTGCTTCACGTGGACGACCAGCCTCGCGGATCGGCTCGGTGTCAGTGTCGCCGTCGTCAATTCGTTCGAACGACTCGGAACCAAAACCGCTCGAGAGTATTGAACCGACTTCAGCGTTGCTGAAATCGTCTTCCATGTTGAATTCGACTGCGTGTATCTGATCGAAGAGGCGCTCCTGCAGGCGAGCATCTTTGAACATCTCGCCATTCAAGGCTGTCTCTTCTTCGTCGACGATTCGCTCGATTGATGGATCGCCGGCGACGAACGGTGTGTCAGGGACTTCGAACTGCTGTGCCGCCGGCGGAGCCGCAGGTGCGGTCTCGTCGGTTTTTTCCCAACGTCCACGGCGACGACCGCGGCGTCCACGACGACGTCCTGTTTCCTGTGTTTCGGAAACTTCTTCGGCGGGTGTTGCTTCGGCTTCCTGGAGAGGTTCGACGCGTTCCTGGGCCAGTTCGATCCGTTGTTCGCGTTCGACGCGGTTGAGAGCTACTTCCTCAGCGGCTGCGTGTTCAGCGTCAGGTGTGCCCTTCTTCGACTTGTCGATGACGATTCTTTCAAATTCTTCTTCTTCATCGAAGAAGTCGGAAACGTAAAGGAAGGCGTCGCGTTCCAGTCCGATGTCGACGAAAGCGGACTGCATACCGGGTAAAACCCGCATCACGCGTCCCTTATAAATGTTACCGACGATTCCCTGGTGTTGTTCTCCACGTTCGATGTAGAACTCAGCGACCTTGTCGTCCTCAATGATCGCAATCTTCTTCTCGCGTCCGTTGACGCTTACAATTAGTTGTTTTGCCATTACCAGCCTTCTTCAAGAGTTGTTGAGGCACAGAGCTACGCCTGCAAGCCGTCAGGCGAGGCGTTTGCTCTGCGCAAAGATTAATGTGGGTACTTGTGGAATGGCGCCTAGAGTGGCGCATAATTCTCTTTCAAATACAGAAACTTTGTAGTCGCCGACCTATCGAATTTCAGGGAGCAAGCTTATTGTGCTCGTAACCTGCGGGCGGGCAAACTCACCGGAGTATAGCCACAAAGCGTCACAAAACGCAAAATCCAGCCACAAAAAAGCACAAAAGGCACAAAAGATCATTACTGAAAAAACCGTTCGTAAGTTAACTAATGCCCTGAACTGATTCTTCTTTAATGTGACTTTTGTGCTTTTTTGTGGCTACTTATTCCTTATCGTGGCTTTTCGCGGCGTACTTCGGAAGTGATTCGACGATAAAGTCGAAGCCTAACCACAGGCTCCAACTGTGATGATAGAAAGCGACAGGGAATATAAGGGCCATGATAAAGAGCAGGACCAGGACATGTTCGTAGTCCGCGCCGATTATCAAAAGGAAAAAGAAACAGACCAGCAGAATAAAGAGCTCCGTGGTGACGACGTTGGCGAGAATTGCGCCCACAAAGAAGCCGTCTTCGCGTTTGAAAAGCGCCATGCAGTGCGGGCAGTGGTGCCGGATGTGAAACGGTTGGTTAACTATTCGCGACTCGCCACACGCAGGACAGCGCAGTCTCATAGAGCGACTCAGGACCTGCTTGATCTGTTCTAAATCGACGTTCAAGTGTCCACCTATTTTACGTGAGGTTCGCGCGTCAAGAAAGTCCCGAAACGTACAGTCACGGAGACGCCTTTGGAGAGGCTGCGGGGACGGCTTTTGGATCCACAATCTTTAAGCTGGTGCGCACGAGGTCCCAGACGGGCGCGCGCTGCTTTAATTCTTTATCGGGGCCGAAGAGCGTCAACACGACGAAGCGTTGTCCCACGAGTGCCCAATAGATCTTGGCCGCCCCGGTTTCTCCGCCAAACGAAGCATTGACGCTTGTTCCATCTGCTTTGAGACCCGCAATCTCGGTGCTGTCAGGAACCTGTTCCGTCTTTGCTCCCATGGCCACAAATTGTTTTGCATTTCCCGCAATTAACGGATCGACCAAAGCCTTCTTTGCATCGGCCATTTTCTCAGGCGTCGTACGGCCTTTGTGGACGAAGACACCGATCTTCACATCGCTGTCTGCCTTGCTCAAGGTGATTTGCTGGAGGTCGGAGTTGCTGTCGTCCAGGAGTTGCCACGACGCCGGATAGTCAAAAGAGAGGCCGTCTTTCGAGAAGTTTTTCGAGTCGGGTGTTTGCGCTGTCGCCAGTACACAACAAAACACGACTCCGGCGACGAGTTTGAGTTGAAGAATTCGGCTCATGTGTCCTCCAGGTTTAGTTCAGCGAAGCAACTGCAACTGTTCGTTAAGTAACTGCCACACCTGTCGCACGTGCTGTTCAGTGGTCCGAATGTTTCCGATTGAGAGTCGCAACGTCAGCTTATCGTTCAGTCGTGTGTGCGAGAGTAACGCGCGACCGCTGGCATTAACACCATGCATGATCGCTTCATTTAATGCGTCAAGATCGGCCTTGCCTCTCGGCGTGGCGCGAAAACAAACGAGGGCCAGCGGAACGGGCGCCATAATTTCCCAATCAGGAGACTCCTTGATCCAGTTGGCAAACAATCGCGCGAGGCGACAGTGTTCGCGAATGCGTCTTGCCAGTCCTTCATGTCCGAAATACCGCAGCACCATCCACAACTTCAGCGCGCGAAAGCGCCGGCCCAGTTGAATGCCATAGTCTGAACCACTGCGCACTTTCTCCTGCTCGGGAGTCCGAAGATATTCCGGTACGAGCGAGAATGCGCGTTTGAGCAGATCCATGTGGCGGCAGTAAAGCACTGAAAGATCGAACGGCGTGAACAACCACTTGTGTGGATTCGTCACAATCGAATCGGCCCGTTCACAACCGTCAAGAATCCATCTGAACTCGGGAACAATCGCAGCCGAACCAGCATACGCCGCATCGACGTGCAACCACATCGCATGTTCTTCTCCGATCGGAATAATCTCACGCACCGGATCGATGCTCGAAGTAGAAGTCGTGCCTACAGTCGCGACGATACAGAACGGTAAATAGCCGTTACGTTTATCTTCGTGGATGGCTTCGGCGAGTGCTTTCGAATCCATGCGAAACTCGGAGTCGGTGGGTATCTTCCGCATGCCACGCTGGCCCAGACCGAGGGTGATAACTGCCTTCTCAACCGAGGAGTGAGAGTGCTCGGAAACGTAAACGCGCAACAATGGCAGATCCGGACGACCGCTCATCCCCTCTTCGCGAATGCGCTGTTCGACACCTTCGCGCGCCGCCGCTATCGCATGCAGGGTCGAAACCGAAGCCGTATCGTAAATGATTCCCTGCATTCCGGGATCAAGCCCCATCATTTGCCGCAGCCAATCGAGCACGACCTCCTCGAGCTCCGTCGAGGCGGGCGAAGTGCGCCAAAGCATCGCTTTGTTATCGAATGCCGCGCTCAATAGCTCGCCAAAGATGCCGGGCGCTGACGTTGAGGTCGCGAAATAGGCGAAGAAAGACGGATGACTCCAGTGCGTCAGCGCGGGAACAATCAGGCGATCGAGGTCAGCAACGATTTCTTCCATCGGCTCGCCTTGAGCCGGTGGCGTAGAGGGAAGTTTGGCCTTTAAATCTCCGGGCTCAATCGCGGCGAGTACGGGAAGATCGTCGATCTTTTCAAAGTAATCAGCAATCCAGTCAATCAGCTCATGACCGAGACGGCGAAAGTCCTCCGCATTCATGTCGCCCAATTCGGGATTCATGGCCTCATCTTAACAGGCCCCAAAGAAGCGTAAAAATAAAACCAGCCACAAAAAGGCACAAAAAGCACAAAAAGCGATTATTGAAGTAGGCGGGTCAAAGTATGGTCAGGATTATTTAACGAGCTACACTCCGTTTTACTATCTTTGTGCCTTATGTGCCTTTTTGTGGCTGGCTCTATTTTTGATCTTTCTTGTGGCTAGGTTTGCGTAACCAGCGTCTGAAAGCTATTATTCAGCGCGATTACGGCAGATATCAAAAAGCTCTAGTCTCCCTTCTGCGAGATTAAAGACAAGAAATCAGTCTTCAGTTCCGGTTCGGACTTTAAGTTCGTCAGAAACTCTAGCCCTGTGAGGATTTGTATGAAACGTATTCTGTTAGCTTCGATTGTTATTGCGAGCTTGTTGAGCGCCTGCAATACGCAAGGTGGCGACAACAAAGTTCGGATCGGCGTCTTTATGTCGACGACCGGCACCACCGCAAATTTCGGTATCTCTTCGGTCAACGGCATCAGGATGGCAGCGGACGAGATCAATGCTGCCGGCGGCATCAACGGGAAGCCGGTTGAGTTGCTGGTGCAGGACGATCGTTCCGACGCGTCAGAAGCAGCCACAATCGTGACCAAGTTCGTCACGCAGGATATGGTTCACGCTGTGATCGGCGAAGTGGCCAGCTCGCGTTCCATCGCCGCCGCGCCAATCGCGCAGAACGCGAAGGTGCCGATGCTGACGCCCTCTTCGACAAATCCTGAAGTCACCAAGAAAGGCGACTTCATCTTCCGCAGTTGCTTTATCGATCCCTACCAGGGCGCCGCGATTGCACAGTTTGCAGCCAAGACCTTAGGCGCAAAGACAGCCGCGATCATGGTTGACCGTAAGAACGATTACTCAACCGGACTCGAGAAAGTCATCAACCAAACCTTCACCAAGTTTGGCGGCAAGATAGTCGCAACGCAGTCGTACCAGGAAGGCGATCAGGACTTCAACGCTCAATTAACATCGCTGAAAGGCTCGAATCCCGAAGTCATCTTCGTACCGGGTTACTACAATGACGTCGGCTTGATCGCGAAGCAGGCGCGTGACAAAGGCATCACGGTCCCGCTGATTGGCGGCGACGGCTGGGATTCGGAACAGCTATATAAGATCGGCGGCTCGGCCTTGAACGGTTCGTATTTCACCAACCACTATTCGCCATTCGATACGGCTCCGAATGTGGTTAAGTTTGTTAACGACTACAAAGCAAAATACAACGGCAGCACGCCTGACGCTCTCGCGGCTACCGCTTACGACGCCGCGAACATCATGTTCGACGCGATCAAGCGTTCCAAGTCGCTGAATGGACCTGACATTCGCGACGCCCTGGCAGCGACGAAGGCCTTCCCCGGCGTCACGGGCACCGTCACCTTCAACGAACAACGCGACGCAGTTAAGCCAATCGTAATGATCGAGATCAAACCCGGTGGCACCTATGCAGTGAAGGAACGCGTCAACGTCGAAGGTGCGGCTCCTACAACTGCAAGTGCGGCTCCGGCGCCAGCAGTCAAGCCGTGATCGCTACGGCCCGCCCGGTTCTCGGACGCAAGCAACAGTGAATCACGAGTATGAGCACGTTCCTCCAACAACTAATTAACGGTATCTCCCTGGGCGCAATCTATTCGCTGATTGCGCTCGGCTACACGATGGTCTATGGGGTACTGAAGCTGATTAACTTCGCTCACGGCGACGTGTACATGGTCGGCGCCTTCATGGGCTACTACCTTGCCAACGGACTCGGCCAGCGCGGCGCCCAGGCAATCGGACTAAGTGCCGATGGACTCATCGCACGCGGATTACTCGGCGGTGGCACACTTGAACCGTCGCTCATCACTGCGCTGGTGGTGATGTTGCTGGCGATGGCCATCTGTGCGGCGTTAGGCGTAATCATTGAGAGACTGGCTTATCGTCCGGTGCGCAAGTATTCGCGGCTGACTGCGCTGATCACCGCGATTGGCGTTTCGCTGTTGCTCGAGAATGGCGGTCAGGTAGTTTTCGGCGCCGAGCCGAAGTTCTTCCCTGAGTTGTTTACCAAACGCAATATCGACCTCGTTGGCGGTGCTAGTATCACCAGCGCAGACATCATCGTGCTGATCATCGCTCTCGTGTTGATGGTGGTGTTGCAGTTGATCGTCTATCGCACAAAGACAGGGCGCGCGATGCGTGCAGTGTCGTTCAACTTGCAGTCCGCGAAGTTGATGGGAATCAACACCGATCGCATCATCGCTTTCACGTTTGCACTCGGATCGGCACTCGCTGCAGCCGCAGGTGTCCTGGTTGCGATGCGTATTCCACGAATCGATCCTTTGATGGGCATCCTCGTCGGACTGAAGGCATTCGTCGCCGCAGTGCTTGGAGGCATCGGCAACATTCCCGGAGCAATGTTAGGCGGGTTGTTAATTGGCATTACGGAAACGATGGTAGTCGGCTACCTTAACCCGACGTATAAAGACGCGGTGGCCTTTGCGATTTTGATCTTGATACTACTTTTCCGACCTTCCGGGCTCCTCGGTACGGTCGCCCAGGAGAAAGTTTAAAGCCATCCACAAATTACACAGAACATATCAGTGGGAATCGGCTTTTTCATCTGTGTAATCTCTGGCCTGGATTGATATGCCTCGGTATCTTCGTAATCTCATCATTGCGCTGATTGTAATCGGCGTCCTTTACGGGCTGGATTTTGTCTTTCAGGGGCGACTAATCAATCCTTACTACAGCCGCATCCTGATGCTCTGCGGCATTTCGATTACCCTCGCAGTTTCACTGAATCTCATCAACGGCTTCACGGGTCAGTTCTCGATCGGTCACGCCGGCTTCATGGCAGTCGGCGCCTATTCGTCGGCATATTTCTCAGTTACCTATGGGATGAATCTGGCGAATTCACTCGGCGGCGGAAAACTCGGCTGGGTTGTAGCGCTGACACTGGCCACGATTGTAGGCTCTATTGCCGCCGGAATAGCGGGGCTGGCAGTTGGAATCCCATCACTTCGTTTGAAAGGTGACTATCTCGCGATTGTAACGCTTGGTTTTGGTCAGATCATTGTTGTCTTTCTCAACAACATCGAGGCTATCGGCGGTGCACGCGGTTATTCCGGAATCCCAATCGTAAAGAGTTTCTTCTGGATCTTTCTGATTGCCATTCTGACGATTGTCATCGTCTACAACATCGTCAACTCGGCTTTTGGACGCGCGCTGATCTCGATTCGTGAAGACGAACTTGCGGCTGAAGCGATGGGCGTCAACACCACGCGCTATAAAGTGATGGCGTTTGTGATCTCGTCGGCGATGGCGGGCGCGGGCGGTGTGTTGCTGGCCCACTTCGACGGTTATCTGAATCCGAAATCGTTTGAGTTCATCAAGTCGTTCGAGATCCTGATCATGATCATTCTCGGCGGGCTGGGTTCGATTGTGGGTTCAGTGCTGGGCGCGATTGTCCTGACGATCCTGCCCGAAGGGCTGCGAGGCTTCGCCGAATATCGCATGGTCATCTATTCACTGTTGCTGATCATACTCATGATCACGCGACCCCAGGGATTGTTGGGATCGACGGCGGCATTCGCAGGATTGCGTAAACGGATCAAACGAATGACGGAAGGTCCCAGCGGGACGGCGAGTTCAGCGACGCAAAGCGAGACTTCGATCGGAGGAGAAAATCCTCGATGAGCAATAACGGTTCGCCAGTCGTCCTGCAAACCGATAAAACAACGATTCGTTTCGGCGGACTCTGCGCCGTCAACGAGCTCGACATGTCCGTCAAGAAAGGCGAGATCTACGGGCTAATCGGACCAAACGGCGCCGGGAAGACGACGATCTTCAATCTGCTCACGGGAGTTTATCAACCAACCTCCGGCACGATTCATTTCAACGGCCAGCGTATCGATGGTCTGCGTCCGTACCAGATCGCGGCGCGTGGCGTCTCGCGAACGTTCCAGAACATTCGCTTGTTTCCAAGCATGTCGGTGCTCGATAACGTCATGACGGCCTGCCACATTCACATGGGCCAGAAGCTGATTGACGCCGTCCTGCGCACACCGCGCTTTACCAGTGACGAAAAGAAACATCGCGAATACTGTTTTGAGCTGCTCGAGATATTCGATCTCGCGCGTGTTTGTGACGAAGGCGGCACCAGCCTGCCCTATGGTTCACAGCGACGACTCGAAATCGTCCGGGCTCTCGCGACCAGACCGCAGTTACTGTTGCTGGACGAACCCGCAGCCGGCATGAACCCTTCGGAGCAGGAAGATCTGATGCATCTGATCAAACAGATCCGAGATCGCTTCGGACTCACGATCCTGCTCGTCGAACACAACATGAAAGTGGTAATGGGCGTCTGCGAGCGCATCCAGGTGGTCGATTACGGCAAATCGATCGCGCTCGGCCTGCCACAGGAGATCAAGAACGATCCGAAGGTGATCGAAGCGTATTTAGGAGATTAAAACCATCCACAGATTACGCAGAGTTTTTAAATATCTGCGTAATCTGTGGATGGATTGCTCAGTATGCTCACGCTCGAAAACGTTTCCGTAAACTACGGCGCCATCGAAGCCCTGACCGGCATTTCGCTGCACGTCCAGAAAGGTGAAGTCGTCACGCTCATCGGCGCCAACGGCGCGGGCAAGACGACCACCCTGCGCACCATCACCGGTCTCCTCGAACCACGCTCCGGAAAGATCACTTTCGAAGAGGAAGACATCAGCGGCAAGCCCACACACAAGCTCGTCGCCCGTGGTATCTCGATGTCGCCCGAAGGACGCGGCGTCTTCGCGAATCTCTCGGTGCGCGAGAACCTTCAGATGGGCGCGTATCTGAATACGAACAAGAAGGCCGTCGCCGCCGACATGGAACGCGCTTTCAAGATGTTTCCACGTCTAAAAGAACGCGAATCACAGAAGGCCGGAACCCTGTCAGGCGGTGAACAACAGATGCTGGCAATGGGACGAGCACTGATGTCGAATCCACGACTGCTGCTCCTCGATGAGCCGTCGCTGGGTTTGGCGCCCCTCGTGGTCCATACCATCTTCGAAGCTATCGACGAAATTAAAAGCAAGGGGACTACGATTCTTCTGGTCGAACAGAACGCACACGCGGCGCTGGGTCATTCCGATCGCGCGTACGTTTTAGAGACCGGACGAATAGTTATGGAAGGTCCATCAAAAGACCTGGCCAATGATCCCAGGATTAAAGAAGCCTATCTCGGTGAATAGTTCTACCGTCCGTCGCCTGTCGATCTCCCGTTTCACAGCGCGACCTCGGGCTACTCACCAACTGCGAAAAGCATTCGTACCAGTCGCCATCATCCTGATGGCTCTTGCCTATTCCTGTACCAGACCAAACGACGAAAACGGCGCACAGAATCGGACCACGATTAAGATTGGTTATTTCGGCGATCTTACCGGACCAACCTTCAACTTCGGACAGTCGGCCTACAACGGCGTGCTGATGGCGGCCACGGAAATAAACCAGAACGGCGGCATCAACGGGCGCCAGATCGACATCGTCTTCGAAGACGATAAAGGCAGTCCTGAAGAAGCGGCCCGTTTGACCGCCAAGCTGATCGACCAGGACAAAGTGGTGGCCATCATTGCCGGTGGCACGTCCGGTAACAGCCGTGCTGCGGCGCCAAAAGCTCAGGCATCACACATTCCTTTGATTTCACCTTCGTCAACGGATCCGGCAGTCACACAGGTTGGCAACTATATCTTTCGCGCCTGCTTCGTCGATTCGTTTCAGGGTGAAGTAATGGCTCGGTTTGCCGTGAACACACTCAAGGCGCAGAAAGCGGCAGTCCTCTACGACTTCAACTCGCCTTACGGCCGCGGGTTGACACAGTACTTTGAACTCAGTTTCGGAAAGCTGGGTGGGCGTATTGTGAGCGAGCAGTCGTACACTCAGGGCGACGCCGATTTCAAAGGTCAGCTGAGCACGGTTAAAGCCGCTGAACCCGACGTGATCTACATCCCCGGTTACTACGGCGACGTCGCGCTCATCGCGAAGCAGGCACGCCTGATCGGACTTACACAGCCCTTGCTCGGTGCTGACGGGTGGGACGCACCGGAGCTCTGGCAACTCGGCGGCGACGCGCTGAATGGAGCTTATATTTCAACTCACTACTCCGTCGACAACCCGTCACCTGCGATCCAATTGTTTGTGGAACAATACAAACAGCGTTACAGCAATACGCTACCGGATGCTCACGCGGCACTCGCTTACGACGCTGCCCGTATTTTGTTTGATGCGTTCCTGCGAATCGGATCGACTGACGGCGACAAACTCCGTGAGGCTTTGGCCCAGACAAAGAACTTTGCCGGTGTTACAGGAGTGATCAGCATGGACGCCAATCGTAATGCCGTGAAGCCTGCGGTAGTTTTGAAGTTGGAGGACTTGAAATCTATCTACCAGGAAACAATCCAGCCCGACGTTGAACAACCGAGTCCATCACCCAACCCGTCTCCAAGTGCAACAAAGAAGCGTTAATTTTCTCGATCAAACCACCACTTCTTGTCCTCGGGTATTTTTGCAGCGTCAAAAGTGAAGTCGGCGCTGCGACTCTCGCCGGGTACGAGTGTGACATCGATCTCCTGCTCGCCGAATATTTCGTGCCAGACTACTAATTTATACGTTCCCGGCGGCAGGTTGCGTATTTCAAACTTGCCTGTCTTATCGCTGACTGAAAAGTAGGGATGATTCAACACGCCAACATAAGCCCTCATCCAGGGATGCTGGTTGCACTTGATCGGTATCATTACCTCCGCGCGTCGAAACGTCTTTACCATGGGCGGAGAATCCGCTGCCTGCGTTTGATTCCACTCCTGGTTCAGTTTTGGCGTGGGATGGACATTGTGTTGCGTCGGATCGCCGTTGATTATTTGCAGAGACTGTCCGACTTGAAGGCCGAAAACGTGTGGTTCGAAATAGCAGGCGCGCTGGTTTAGCATCACGTCCGTCTCAGGCACCGCAAATCGATACGTGTTCAGCGTATCGCCCTTCACGTAGACAAAAGCATTCGCGAGGGCACCCTGCTTTGTGATGATCCAATCCGGTAGCGCTTTGCGATTCTGCTGCTGGCAGACAGGGTCGGCTGTCATGTCGATGATGCGAAGCTTTGGAGACGTGCCTTTGAGTGTGATTGTGCCGACGACCGTAGCCTCGTTGCCGGTAGAGTAGTAGAGCGTCTTCTCCGGCTCCTGCGCCATTACCGAGACAACCACCGAGACCAAAAGCAGGATGAACAACTTGAATCTCATAACGCTCCTTATACACAGATTACACAGATTGATTTAAAAATCTGTGTAATCTGTGGATGCTATTCGACCAGAGACTTGCGCGCGATTGCAATAGAGGACGTCACTGTATCCGGAGACGTGCCGCCTGTTTGCGACTTGGACTTTAACGTCTGATCGAGTGAAAGAGCAATGTGGACATCCTCAGCAAAAAGATCGGAAAACGACTGGAGCTCCGTGAGCGAAAGCTTTTCAAGCTCACTTCCGAGTTCGATCGCGCGTCTGACAACTTTCCCAACTACTTCGTGCGCATCTCGGAACGGCATGCCCTTGCGCACGAGATAGTCAGCCAGCTCGGTCGCGTTCATATATCCGCCGGATGACGCTGCGCGCGCGCGATCTGTGTTGACGCCGAGATTCTTGAAGACAGTCGTAGTCACCATGAGACTCGAAGACACGGTATCGAATGCATCAAAGACAGCTTCCTTGTCCTCCTGCATGTCTTTGTTATAAGCGAGCGGCAATCCCTTCAACGTCGTGAGCAATGCGAGCAGATCGCCGAACACGCGTCCTGCCTTTCCGCGCACGAGCTCCATCGAGTCGGGATTCTTCTTCTGCGGCATCAGACTCGAGCCGGTCGCAATTGCATCCCCGAGTTCGAAAAACCCAAACTCACTCGTCGCGTAGAGAATGACGTCTTCCGCGAGACGCGAGAGGTGGACCATGATCAGCGAACACGCGCTCAGAAACTCCACACAGAAATCACGATCGCTTACCGCGTCCAGGCTGTTGCGCGATACATCGTCGAAACCCAGTGACTTTGCCAGGTCCTCACGATTGATTGGAAATGCCGTTCCCGCGAGAGCTGCGGAACCTAAAGGCATAACGTTGACGCGCGTCCGCACCTCACGGAGACGTTCGCGATCGCGCATGAGCATTTCGAAGTATGCGAGTGACCAGTGAGCCAGTAACACCGGTTGCGCTCGTTGCAGGTGTGTGTAGCCGGGAATGACGACGTCGCGGTGTGCTTCGGCAAAATCGAGAAGTGAGGTTTGCGCAGCTCGAATAGTTTCGTCGAGCTCGTCGATCGAACCGCGGATCCAGAGCCGAAAGTCAGTAGCGACCTGATCGTTCCGGCTGCGTCCGGTGTGCAGCTTCCGCCCCACGTCGCCGATCAGTTCAATCAAACGCGCTTCGACAAATGAGTGCACATCTTCAGCGGCAGAATTCTCATCAACACCTGATTTCAGAATGGTGTCGAGAGCGGTGCGTATTTGATCTCCTTCATCGGCGGTGATGACATCGGCGTCCACCAACGCTGTGCCGTAAGCAATGCTGGCCGCAACGTCTACTTCGAATAGCCTGCGGTCGAAGCGAAAGGAGTTATTGAAAGCGGCAAAGCCAGGATCGATCTTTCCTTCGAACCTGCCACCCCAGAGGTTTTTAGATTTAGTCATACATTAAGATTTCAACACGTTAGCTTCAGAGGATGGACAGGATTTATCAGGATGAACGTGTAAATCCTGTCTCCCCGTCAAAGGCTTTCGGTTTGACGCTCGCACAACCGTCGTGGTAGTTTATGCATCTATGCATTGTTTATGCAAGTACTTCGCATATATTTATGAATAAGCGAGAGCGACAGCAACAGATTCTGAGTTTGATTCGAGCCAAGCCCATCGGCACACAGGAGGATCTGCGTGCGCTGCTCGAGCGCTCGGGGATGCCGGCAACGCAGTCGAGTGTCTCCCGTGATCTGGAAGAACTCGGCGTCGTCAAACATCACGGGCATTACACACTGCCGCGCACAAACGGTGCCGCGACTCGCGGCCTGCTGAGTTTAGACCAGGCGGGCGAGACGTTGATAGTGGCGCGCACAGTTCCGGGACTCGCATCCGCCGTCGCTGTCGAGATCGACGCCGCAGCAATTGCGGAGATCGTCGGCACGATCGCCGGTGAAGACACGATCTTTATCGCCGTTCGCGACGCGAAATCACAGCGTGCGGCAATCAAACAAATTTGGGACTTATTTGGGGACACGGATAATCACTGATGACGGATAGACAAATTCGAAAAATCGTTCTCGCTTACTCCGGTGGGCTCGACACCTCGGTAATGCTTCGCTGGTTGAAAGAAAACTACCAGTGTGAAGTTGTTTGTTACTGCGCCGACGTGGGCCAGGGTGCGGAGTTGTCAGGCCTGGAAGAGAAGGCGTTCGCAACGGGCGCTTCGAAGCTCTACGTCGAAGACCTGCGCGAAGAGTTTGTGCGCGACTACGTCTGGACCGCAGTCAAAGCAAATGCGGTTTACGAAGGCGTCTATCTGATGGGCACTTCCCTCGCCCGTCCCGTGATCGCGAAACGTCAGATCGAGATCGCGCAGAAGGAGGGCGCCGACGCAGTCGCTCATGGGGCAACCGGCAAAGGCAACGATCAGGTGCGCTTCGAACTGACTTACTACGCGCTTCAGCCCGATATCAAAGTGATCGCTCCGTGGCGCGAGTGGGACTTCAAAGGACGCACGGATCTGATCGCGTACGCGAAGCAGCACAACATTCCCGTAACCGCGACGGCGGAGAAGCCTTACTCGACGGATGCGAACCTGATGCACATCTCTTACGAGGGCGGCATTCTCGAAGACCCTTGGGCCGAGCCACCCGAGAATATTTTTCAGCTCACGCGTTCGCCCGAAAACGCGCTCGCGGAAGCGCAGTACGTCGAGATCTCTTTCGATAAGGGCGACCCCGTAGCAATCGACGGGAACAAACTCGACCCAGTCGCGCTGCTCGAGAAGTTGAACAATCTCGGGGGCGCGCACGGCATCGGCCGTGTCGATCTGGTTGAGAATCGTTTCGTCGGCATGAAGTCACGCGGTGTTTATGAAACGCCGGGCGTAACGATTCTCCAGGCCGCACATCGCGCGCTCGAGTCGATCACACTCGATCGCGAAGTGATGCACTTGCGCGACTCGCTCGGCGTGAAGTTTGCCGAGAGCGTGTATTACGGATTCTGGTTCGCGCCTGAATTTAAGCTCATGCGAAAAATGATCGACGAGACTCAGGCAACTGTGAGCGGCGATGTTCGTCTAAAGCTCTTTCGCGGTAACGCGATCGTCCTGGGGCGGCGCTCGCCGAATTCTCTCTACGACGAAAACGTCGCCACGTTTGAGGCAGACACGGTTTACAACCAGCGCGATGCCGAGGGGTTCATCAAGCTGAACGCGCTGCGACTCAGATTGGGAGGTGGACGATGACGAAAAATATCAACGTGATCGATGTCGATAAGATCGGCTCTGCAACGTCACCGCTCGGTTTAGCGAAGACTGTGGCGCTGGTTTCCAATTCTGAGGCAACGAAGGCAGGCGACGTGGTCGTCGTTCGCGCGCTGACTGACAGTGCCACCTACAACATGCTCGAGCTGCCGACGGGCAGACTCGCCAAGATCAATCCCGGCGATTTGTTGACTGGCGTGCTTGGGCGTCGTCGCGCTTTGAAGGGGTTTGTCGGCGACGTCCCGGCAGCACTCAAGAGTGGCGATCAGCTTCACCTGCTGAATATGGGCGGAGTGATTGGCTTGTGCACTGGACACCACTCGAGTCTCGGCGATGCGATCAAGCTCGAAGTGATTGGTCTCGTGTGCGATGAAAATGGCGGCGTGCAGAATATCGCGGATGCCGCGTTGCCGGTACGAACAACTCTGGGTGAGTCGGCGCCGATCGTGATGATTGCCGGGACGAGTATGAACAGCGGCAAGACTTACGCGGCCACCGAGCTGATCAAGCAGGCGACGCGCGCGGGTTTGCGAGTGGCGGCGGGAAAGCTTTCCGGAGTCGCATGCCTGCGGGATACGTTGAACATGGCGGACCACGGAGCGGTGACCACTGCGAGTTTTCTCGATTGCGGAATGCCTTCGACTGTTGATGTCGCGGATCTCGCGCCTGCAGCGAAGGCGATCATTGCGCGTTTGAATGAAGCCAATCCGGATTTGATCGTGATCGAGTTGGGCGATGGAATTCTGGGTGGGTATTCGGTCGACACAGTTTTTGCCGATTCCGAACTACTCGAGGCCACGGCGGCGATCGTGTTCTGTGCGTCGGACTACGTTGGCGCGTGGGGCGGGATTGAGTTGTTGCGCCGCCGAGGGGTTGAAGTCGACGTGATCTCGGGTTCGGTAACCGATTCGAAGATGGGAGAGGATTACGTTACGACAGAGTTTGGCGTGCCGGCGGCGAACGCACGCCGTGAAGGTAATGCGTTATTTGAGTTGGTGATGAAGAATGTTGAAGTAACCAAGGAAGTTCCTGTCTAAGCAGATAGTTTGGACAGGATTTACAAGATTTCATGATTAACGGGATGAATCCTGTCCATCATGAAACATCCTGTAAATCCTGTCTAAACAAAACCAAAAGCTATGACGTCATCAGCCAAAATCAAGGTAGGTATTTTCGGCGGCTCCGGATACGGCGGCTCGGAGTTGCTGCGTATCCTGCTGTTTCATCCCCACATCGAGCTCGCGTTTGTGACAGCGAATGAGCAGGCTGGTAAACCAGTCGGTGAGATTCATCGAAATCTGAATGGTCTAACTACACTCAATTTCATCAAAGAACCTGAAAACTTAGACGGCGTCGAGTGTGTTTTCCTCGCGCTCCCGCACGGGCAGGCTATGGAAATCGTTCCGCGCCTGCCCGGAAGTATCAAAGCCATCGATCTCTCCGGCGACTTTCGCCTGCGCGATCGGGTGACATTTGAGAAGCACTACAAACAAACACATACTGCCATGAGCGCCCAGGCGGAGTTTGTTTACGGACTAACTGAAACTAATCGTGATGCAATTAGAAGCGCACGCTTGATCGCGAATCCCGGTTGTTTCGCAACTGCGACGTTGCTCGGCCTGGCGCCACTCGTCAGTAACAATTTGCTCAACGGACGCGTCATCGTCGATGCCAAAACCGGATCGTCGGGCTCGGGAGCAAAAGCGGCCGCCAACACCCATCATCCGCAGCGGATGAATTCGTTTTACGCGTACAAGCCTTTCACTCACCAGCACGTCCCCGAGATCGAACAGGAACTCGAGCACGTCGGCGATTGGACCAACGAGCTTGTGTTCATGACTCACTCGTTACCCGTCGCACGCGGAATTTTTGCTTCAATCTACGCTGAAGCAAAAAGCGAATTGACGGAAGTCGACCTGCACAAACTCTTCTCGGACTATTATCACGACTCGTTCTTCGTGCGGCTAGTGCAAGGCTCGCCGGACATCAACTGGGTGAAGACAACGAACTTCTGCGACATCGGTCTCGCCGCGCGCGGCAAACAGATCGTGGTTTTTTCCGCAATCGATAACCTCGTTAAGGGCGCCGCCGGCCAGGCGGTGCAAAACATGAACCTGATGTTCGGCCTGGACGAAACAACAGGCCTGAAGCTCGTAGGAACAAACCCGTGAATCGATCTGCTTTATCCGTGGCCACCGAAGATCAGTTTCAACTGGCTACGTACAAGAAGATGCCAGTCGTCGCCGAACGTGGCGAGGGCGTCTGGATCTACACGAGCGAGGGCGAGCGCTATCTCGATCTCTACGGCGGTCACGCAGTCGCCGGCACGGGTCATTGTCACCCGCACGTCGTCAAAGCAATCCGGGAACAAGCCGGCAATCTGATCTTCTATTCGAACCTCGTCTATTCAAATGCGCGTGCGCGGGCTGCAGAGAAGCTCGTCTCGATCGCGCCCGAAGAACTCACCAAAACGTTCTTCTGTAACTCCGGCACGGAAGCTAACGAGAACGCCATGCGGTTGGCGCGGATGTTCACCCGCCGCGAAAAGATCATCACCTTCACGGGTGGCTTTCATGGGCGCACGGCCGACGCGATCAGCGCTACGTTCCTCGGTAAGTATCGCGAGATCGGAAAACCGAATGTTCCCGGACACCTCGAAGCTGAGTTTGGCAACATCGACTCGGTTCGCGAACTCGCGGATGACACCGTCGCCGCCATCATGCTCGAGCCGATTCAGTCGATGGCCGGCATCAACATGGCCCCGCCGGATTTTTATTGCGCACTGCGTACGTTGTGTGATGAGCGCGGTATCGTGCTGATTTACGACGAAGTGCAAACTGGTGTCGGGCGCACCGGACAATGGTTCTTCGCGGGGAGCGAGGCCGGTGATGGTGTAGTTCCCGATATCGTGACGCTTGCTAAGGCGCTCGGCAGCGGTGTTCCTGTCGGCGCGTGTCTCGTCACCGAAGCAATCTCGTCGCGGATTAAGGAAAACGATCTCGGCACGACATTCGGTGGCGGCATGATGGCGATGGCAGCAGTGACCGGCACCCTTGAAGCAATTGAGAATGATGGGATGCTCGAAAACGTCAGACGTGTAGAGGCGTATTTGAGAAACCGATTGCGGGAGGCTCGACGCGTCGTAGCTGTACATGGTTTGGGGTTCCTGCTGGGAATCGAATTCGAAGAAAACGCCGCCGATGTTCATAAAAGATTGCTCAATCGCAAGATCATCACCGGCACGTCCAGTAATCCGAAGGTGTTGCGATTGTTGCCGCCCTTGTGTTTGACGGAAGCCCATGTCGATGAGTTTGTTTTAGCCACGGATGAAAACTGATTTGCTGAACACGATCGGGATGTCGCGTGACGAGATCGAGCGTTTGCTCGAGGCGGCGTTGCGGTTCAAGAGTGGTGATGATGTATCGAAGCCACTCGCAGGTAAGTCTGTTGCGCTCGTCTTCTTTAATCCGAGTCTGCGGACGCGCGCGTCGATGCAGGTCGGGATTTACGAGCTGGGTGGCAATGCAGTGGTGCTGGAGCCGGGCGGGACGAGCTGGACACTCGAACATCGGCCTGGAGCGGTGATGGATTCGGATAAAACTGAGCACGTTGCCGAATTTGTTCACGTGCTCGAACGATATTGCACGGCGATCGGCGTGAGAACCTTTGCGGCATTGAAAGACTGGGAGGAAGAACGGACAGATCCGATACTCAATGCCTTCGCACGATATGCTTCCGTGCCGATCATCAATCTCGAGTCGGCGATGCATCACCCCTGCCAGTCGCTCGCCGATATGCTGACGATCCGTGAAAAGCTCGGCACCGGACGCAAGCGCGTGGTGCTCACATGGGCCTGGCATCCCAGGGCGCTTCCGATGGCTGTGCCAAATAGTTTTGCCCTCGCCGCCGCCCAGATGGGTCACGATCTCGTCATCGCACACCCCGAAGGCTACGATCTCGATGAAGAGTTGATCGAGACTCTGGGAGACGGTGTTGAGATTACAAACGATATTGACGCCGCATTCGAAGGCGCGGAAGTGATCTACGCAAAGAGCTGGGGCTCGAAACAGTTTTACGGCAACACCGATCAGGACATCGCCACCCGCGCACAATATCGCGACGAGTGGATCGTCGATGAAGAAAAGATGGCGCGTACAAACAATGCGATCTTCATGCACTGTCTGCCCGTGCGTCGCAATGTGATCGTTACTGACGGCGTGATCGATTCCCCCGCATCAGTCGTGATCGATGAAGCTGAAAATCGTCTACACGTGCAGAAGGCAATTCTCGCAAGACAATGACCGACAATCATCCAATCGTCGACGACCAGCTTCGCCTCGATCTACTGCGCGAAGCGTTGCCCTACATCCAGCGCTTCAAAGGGCAGACGTTTGTCGTCAAGCTCTCGGGCAAGGTCACCGAGAACCATGAAAATCTGAGCTCGCTTGCCGAAGAGATGGCACTGCTTCACCAGGTGGGCATTCGCATCTGCGTGGTTCACGGCGGCGGCAAGCAATTGAGCGATCTCGCAAAGAAACTGGGCATCGAGCAAACGATTATCGAGGGCCGCCGCGTTACCGACGACGCCACACTCGAAATGGCAAAGATGATCTTTGCCGGTAAGATCAATACCGACATTCTCGCCGCCCTCCGGAATCGCGGCATCGAAGCGGTCGGGCTTTCAGGCGTCGATGGCAACATCGTCCACGCCGAAAAGCGCCCACCCAAAGAAATCCTGAATCGCGAGACGGGCGTCAAAGACAAAGTGGATTTTGGTCACGTCGGTGACGTGGTCCAGATCAATGCCCGGCTGTTAACAGTCCTGCTCGATCACGGTTATCTGCCGGTAATCTCCTCCCTCGGCGCAGACGATGAAGGAACGGTCTTCAACATCAACGCCGACACGATCGCCTCAGAAATCGCCGTTCAACTCAAAGCCGAAAAGCTGGTCCTTTTGAGCGACGTCGACGGTCTTTATCTGACCGCGGGCGATCCGGGCACAAAAGTATCTCGCGTCACCGCCGCAGAGGCCGGTGACTTGATCAGTAGCGGCGCAGCCTCGGGCGGAATGATCCCAAAGCTGCAAAGCATCATCGTGTTACTCGAGCGCGGTGTTCACAGCGCCCACATCATCAGCGGCACCAAACGCAATGCTCTCCTTTCCGAGATCTTCACGGACAAAGGCACCGGCACAATGATCGTCACCTAGCTCGCACCTTGCCCGGGGCAGTAGCAGGTTGCAGGAACAGGTGTTTGCGTGACTCCTGTTCCTGCACGCTGCTTCCTGCTCCTCTATCCCAAGGGCGACTGTGGCAGGAATCGATCGCGATCGAACGGCGGATCTTCATGGTCCGGCAACGGGTCATTAGGCCAGTCGTGGGCCCACTGCCGGCGATGTTCCTCGTCGGCGTAGTACTTCAGATAAGTTTGATTGTCCTCGTCGCCTCCACTCCCGGTGAGGTCGATCATGTAGGCGTAACTCGGATTCTCGGGAAACAGGACCACCTCTTCACGCAAAGCATCCTCGTAAAGATATTCGTAAAGCTCGCGATCGGAGAGATGGTTCGTATGAAGCAGGTAGGCTCCAAGCGTGGCCATGCGCTCAATGATTTCTTTCAACTTGATTCTCAGTGTGTCCTTGTCGAGTTGCTCGGGCGCTTGCACTTCCAACCCTGCGTTCGCGAGTAAACTCATCAGACTGATCGGCGCTGCGGTTTCATATTCGAGTACGTGTCGCAGAAACTCCTCTTCCATGTCCGCCGGCATCGAGTCGATCGACATAGTACTGCCGCCAAGCTTCTCCAACTCGGCACGAAGTTTTGCGATACGTTCTTCCTGGCTGGGTTCGTCGGCAAAATGTATAAACGACATTCTTCTGGCTCCTTAAGGTTAGAGGTTAAGGGGCAATGACATTTGGCAATGTGGTGGGTTGTGGGTGAGGGCATTTTCATATTAGTGCGAGGAAAAGTAAAGGCCATCCAGAGATTACACAGATTATCTGCGTAATCTGTGGATGGATTTATTTAGGCGGAGCGGGTGCGGTGAACATCTCGAGATTCGACAGCCCGAGACTCGTCTCAATCTCTTCCATTCGCTTCAACGCCACTTCGAACCCATCATCACCAAACTGGTCGTGTTCGATTTCTTCAAACTGCGCGCCCAGATCATCGAGTTCGGACTGACCCACGGCAGCTTTCCATGCGGGAAAGACAATCGTGTCTTCAATCGCAGCGTGGTGTTCGTACATGCGCACAAAAGATTCCAACGTCTTCGCGAGAGTCTCGACGCTGTTGGAAGGAATTTTATCTGCCTTTGAAATTGACAGCAGGTAATCCGTAATCTCGCGTCCGCGGGTGTGTTGGGCCAACAAGATGTCGACGTATTTAGGGGCCGCGCCCGGCGCTTTCATCACTGTCGGAAAGATATAGACTTCTTCCAGCTTCTTCTCGTGATACTCCTCGCCGAATACGCGAAACAGGTTTGCAGTCTTTTCCAACGCCTCGAGCGGTACTGAAGCAGCGTCCTGACGCAATCGCGTAGCCGACTCCTGATAAACCAGTAATGCGCGTCGCAGAATTCCATGCTCCCGCATCAGGTCTTCAGTTGCTGTAACTTCGAGCTGCTCTGCCTCACCTGGCGCTGGCCCCTCGCTCTTCTTTTCGTTATTACTCGCAGAGCTCGTCGAAGTCGGTGTGTTGCGACAGGAATTGAGCAAAACGCCCGCACCCGCAAGCGAAAGCCCTGTCAGAAGTCGTCGTCTTTTCTCGTCCACTTGGAATCTCCTCCGCAATTCAATACTATCGAAATTGTAAGCTATATGAATAACGAAGCAATCGCCCGCCGATTCTATCGCCTCTCCGCGTTGATGGAGGTGCGCGGCGACGATCCGTTTCGCCTGCGTTCGTATCGTAACGCAGCCGAAGCAATCGAGGTATGGCCCACGCAGCTTAAAGAGATCGCGGAAAAAGAAGGGATGGAGGGTCTGCAGGAAATCCCCGGCGTCGGCAAGGCAATCGCGGGTAAAGTGATCGATCTGCTGAAGAAAGGTTCTTTCGACGCGTGGGATCGCCTCGTTGCTCAGACGCCAGAAACCGTTCTCGATTTGCTGGAAATTCCCGGGATTGGACCGAAGACTGCCGCGCTCTTGCACCAGCGCTTCAAAGTCTCATCATTATCTGACCTGAAAGCGTTTGTCGCTTCCGGCGGTCTCGACATGGTTGACGGCATCGGCCCCAAGACCGCTGAACGAATTAAAGAAGCTTTAGCCACGGATTGAAACGGAAAAAAGCAGGATATTCACGGATAAATCCATTGCCGATCCGTACCTGTCCGCGTTAATCTGTGGCTCCATTCCCTGACCAAAGAGGACAACATGACAAAAATGAAACGTCGCGATTTCATTGTTACCGGCGCTGCTGCGGGTATCGCCTTTCCCATGATCGTGAAACAGAGCACGGTGAAGCCGGTGGTCATCGCGTCTGCCAATGGCAACCGGTTCAAAAACGGCGGGAGCGTGACTGCCGTGCAAAAAGCTTTTCAGATGATGACCAGTGGATCGGATGTACTCGACGCCGTCATCGCAGGTGTGAATATCGTCGAGCTCGATCCACTCGACGATAGTGTCGGATACGGCGGACTGCCGAACGCCGACGGCGTGGTCCAGCTCGATTCTTCCTGTATGCATGGCCCCCGAAAGCAGGCAGGCGCCGTGGGTGCCCTCGAAGGCGTGCGGACTCCGTCACTCGTTGCCAAAGCCGTGTTGGATCAAACCGATCACCATCTCATCGTCGGCAAGGGCGCGCAGGATTTCGCGCGCAACATGGGATTCAAGATCGAAGACGATCTCAACACCGAGAACTCGCGGAAGCAGTGGTTGGAATGGAAGCGTCGCACGGATCCGAACCACTATCTCGATCCGAAGAAGCGCGCGGAGGCCGGACACCGTGTCGCACTCGAAATGCTCGCGGAAGGAAAGCTGCGCGAAGAGAACCTGCACGGAACGATCAATTGCGACGGCATCAACTCGCGGGGAGAAATCTGCGGAGTCACCACCACGAGCGGACTGGCCTGGAAGATTCCCGGGCGTTTAGGTGATTCGCCGATTCTCGGTGCCGGGCTTTATGTTGACGGTGCAGTAGGCGCTGCCGGTTCGACTGGACGCGGTGAAGCAAACCTCTTCAATCTTTGTTCGTTTGTCATCATCGAAGAGATGCGCCGCGGCGCGAGTCCGAAAGACGCGGGCATGGAAGTGTTGAATCGAATCAAGAACAACACTGTGGAGAAAAGACTTCTGAACAGCAGAGGGCTGCCAAACTTCGGCATCAACTTCTACATTCTCAATGCAAAGGGAGAATATGCCGGGGTGACGATGTACGAAGGCTCCTCCTTCGCCGTCTGCACTGAGAACGGTCCACAGACGCTGAAAGCAGAAGCGTTGCTGCAAGGCAAGGCAAGTGATTAAAGCCGCGGATTTACGCGGATGAACGCTGATCTGAGGCACCTCCGGAATTAATTTCAGAAATATTGTTTTGTGTCTTTTGTGCCTTTTTGTGGCTATTAATTAATTCGCTGTGGCTGCTGACGTTCCGTACTTCTGCGTGGCGAAACCGACGATCAATCCGACGAGCGTGCCGGGAAGGATGATCTGGAAGTAGTATTTGCCCTGCATCAACGCTATCGGAAACGCCAGCAATGCGCCGACGATCGAGCCGAACAGAATCCCGATCGGCAGCGAATTAAACTTCCTCGCAAAAAACCCGATCGCGATTCCGGCAATTATTCCCTTAATGGTAGAACCGATGACAATGCTGCCGAGTTCATTTCTAACCTCAGGGGTAAACCACGAAGTCAGACCGTCGACGGCGCCGAGGACGGCACCAAGAATTACTCCAATCAGGGGCTTGGACATGTTGCTTTCTCCTTTTCTACTGCTTGTTACTGTTCTATTAAACGTCTGCCGAGAAATCTTTAATGCCGCGAGGTAAAAATCAGAAAAATTCTCATCAGCAGGTAGGCGAGGATTAGTAAAACCAGAAATCGGTTCTTGCCGACCCAACGGCTGACCTTTTCGAACGCGTTTTCGCGGTAGGCGAGGACCGGTTCGGCGTCCAGGAGGCGACCGATGTCTGCGGATAGTTCTGCTGCGGTTGCATAGCGACTCTCGCGCTCGTGTGCCATGGCTTTCAAGCAGATGGCTTTTGCAGTATTGGTCGCTTTGTCATCGAGGAGAAAATTGAGCACCGCACCGAGTGAATAGACGTCGGCGCGCTCGTCGATTTGATCGATCTCGCCCCGGGCTTGTTCGGGTGACATGTAATCGCGGGTGCCGATCACTGTGCCGTCCATCGTCTGGTGAGCCACGGATTGAGACGGATCTTTACTGATTGATTGGTGAAACTCTGAACGTATCTTCGCGACCCCCCAATCGAGAACGAGCACTTCACCAAACGATCCGATCATGATGTTCTGCGGTTTCAGGTCCCGGTGAATTACACCGTGCGCGTGTGCGAAAGCAACCGTATCGCAAACAGCCTGAAACTTCCGCAGACGGTCCCGCAGCGAAGCGCCCTGTGCCGCATACTCATCAAGCCGCAGCCCGCGCACAAACTTCATCGCATAAAAGATGCGGTTGTCGGGAAGCGTGCCGACGTCGTGAACGGGAACGATTCCGGGGTGTTCGAGCCCGGCGATGATCTGGGCTTCACGAATCATGCGGCGGCGCAGATCGTCAGTGATGTCAGGCGTGTTTAGAACTTTGACTGCGACCAGACGATTGAGCTCTCGATCTTCGGCGAGGTAAACCGTTCCCATACCACCGCGCCCGAGCTCTTTTACGAACGTGTACTTGGTCGAGCTGAAGTCGGGCTCGTTGACGATCGTGCGCAGGCGATTCAGCTTTTCGTCTGAGATCCACTTCATTTCACTTCGACTCCCAACAGTGAACGAGCTTCGGTGCGAAACTCTTCGTCAGTCGCCGTGATCTCGCGCAGTTTCTCTAAGACGATGCGACGGAAGTCACGCCGCGCAGCGGCCAGGTAATTGTTGACTGTTGCGGGCTCGAGTCCGAATTCCTGTCCGAGTGAGGCGTAAGATACTTCGCGATTGTCGTCGTTCAGATCGTATCGTTCGAAGAGTTGAAAGTGGACCATTCGATCCGAATCAAGGCATCGCTGACGAAATGTGTCAACGGCCAGAGTGAACATCCAGCGAACCCACTCGCGATGAAAATAGTCTTCCGGATTGAGCGTTGACGACACCGCATGGGCGGCGAGTTCGTCCTCGGCAGCGGCGAAGTCGAGTGAGTAGTGGTCCACATCGCCGCCGCGCTTCAAACGACTTCCCGCTTTGCGCTCGTTCGCAACAAAACTATCAAGACAACTACGCAGAAACGTCTGAAAGCTGGCCTTGCCGGCGTCATAACGTGCAAAATGGTCCTTCTCGAAAGCGTTGGCAAAGAACCCCTGGGTCAGATCTTTTGCGTCCTCGTTAGTCGCCTGCCATTTGAGGCGAATGTATTTGTAGACAGGCTTCCAATAACTGGTGAGAATGATATCTAAAGCACGCTGCCGGGTGATTTGATCGTCACTCCGAGCATCAGCGATGGCGGAGTGGTTCGTGACCGGAAACTTGTGCAACGGACCGCCGATGTCAGTATCTGGATCCATAAACCTCATGAAAAGATTTCACCTGATCTTCGGCCTGATCGTGCTGGTCGTCTTCCTGTTGACGGGCCAGTACATGGATCG
>Ga0111538_10001483_pt1 | contig 32880 bp, 41 predicted proteins | sample SoiMethybrSBSTD1_FD_79669 | JGI IMG/M metagenome (GOLD analysis project Ga0111538, IMG submission 79669) | Bulk soil microbial communities from a Populus tree surrounding site in Tennessee, USA - Soil MetaG P. TD hybrid SBSTD1 (version 2)... | ecosystem: Environmental > Terrestrial > Soil >...
CTGCAAAAGATACGAAGTATCCGTGAGAAAGATCTTGATCGGCTTCGCTGGTCTCGTGCTGGCTGCCGGTTTGGCAACCCCGGCAGACGCTCAGCAGCCAAAGCTTGTGACCTGCGATAACGGGCTGACGTTCCTTGCCGATATCTATACCGATCGTGTGCTGATGGGTGAGGGTTACATCGTCACCACCGGGGCCGACGGCCACCAGTATCTAGTTGCTGTGCCGGGTTCCGCAGTCCGGGCGAAGCCGATCCGTTGCAGCATCGCCGAGTGAGACGGGTGATCGTAACCACTCGGTCGATGGATTGTCTAACTTCGGAGGCGAGTCGCAACGGGCCTCGTGCGTGCCCGTGCCCGTGCGCGTGCGCGCCGCGTGCGTATCAGGTCAGGAAAGTTCTGAGCGTCGGGGGCGACCCTAGCTGCCCGCAGAAATCAGCAGCATGAACCGGGACTAACCCGTATTGGGGTCGGATGTGCTTACAGTCAACCGGTCTCACCCCGGCGCGTAGGGGGTCTCACCCCCGCGTAGGGGTCGACGCGCCCCCTGAGGTATTCCGCGCGAGCCTGTTCAAAGGCGCGGATAGCAAGATCAATGCCAGGGTGAACCCGCTCAATGTGACCGATGAGTTGTTCCGGCGTAAGGATATCACCGGCGCATCCGACGCGGCGGTCTTCGCTGAACTCGCGGGCAACGTCGCCGACGGAATCTAGGCGGTCGGCCTGGGCTAACAGCCACTGGTCGAATCGCGGGCGTGGGGTGGCGGTCATCGTGATGATCTCACTCAGCGCACTCGCGTCCAGTTCGACAGTTCGCGGTACCCCCATAGTGTTCTGCTCTCAGCACATAGAGCCCATAGAGCTTTCCTATAGCAACGGCGCGAATTGTCGAACTGTAGGTTTTACACATTTCCAGCCATCCATTTCTGCTGTGCTGGCGATATCTCAGCGGCCAGCTCCAGGCCGTAGAACATTCTGTGGTCCTTTGTCACTGGGTAGCCGTTGGCCCGGCAGTATTCGATGATCCGGCTGTACAGTGCCCGTGACTTGAGGGCGTCTGGTCCCTTGCCTCGATACTGCTGGTACGCCTTGTTCACATCGGCCAACCGGACCGAGCAGCTCTCGCCGAAGTCAATGAACGCTTTAATGAACTCAGCAACGTGATCATTGTCGTTTTCGAAGTCGCTCGTTGCCTTCGCTACTGCGGGCGGCATCCATAGTCCGTCGCCGCAAGCGATCCGCATCCGATGCCACTCCATGGCCCCGGCGACGAGCCGGGCCAGGACTCCTTCGACCTCTTCATTGATGATCTTGCTTTCGAGGTCGAGGTCCACCTCCGATGGGTCTAGGGATGGACCACTGGGGATCTTGACGATCCGACGACCGATGGCGTCGTCCCATTTCTCGATGTTCGGCTCCTCGTTGGTGCCCACGATCAGCGTCCACGTCACTGGCGCCTGAATCTCCTTGGCCCTGTGCAGCCCTCGCATCGCGATGACTGAGGCACCCGTGAGGTTCTTGACGACGGCCTCGTCGAGATCCATCCCAGCGTCGGTCTCAGAGATCACCACGAGCCGCTTGCCGCGGATGCTCCAGGTCTCGCTGTCGTGGTGTGTGTGTTCCACCTCGACCTAGTGATCAGTTTCGGCTGTGAAATCGCGGCGTAGTCAGACCCGAGGGCGCGAGCGCTGATCTCAAGGACCTTCGACTTACCTGTGCGCTTCGGCCCCACGAACAGGAAGAACTTCTGCTGCGGATTGCTACCGACCAGCATGTAGCCGAGGGCTCGCTTCAGAAACTCAGCTGTCCCGCCTGTCTCGTCGCACTGCGTGCAGCGATGGATCAGCCTCTCCCACAGTGGCGCCTGTGCGTAGGGGTTGTACGCGTGCGGCACCAGGCGGGAGATCATGTCTCTCGGGTCGTGCTGCTTCCAGTAGCCGGTCCTGAGGTCCACCGTGGCGTTGGTGAAGTTGAGCAGATACGGGTCTCGGTCGAAGTCGTCGACCGACGCCCATAGATCACGCTCAGACTTTGCCATCTTGATCATGGCTTGGAGTCTGGCCGTGTTCTGGCTTGCCCTGGCCCAAGCGCCGATCTTCTTGCGATCTTCGTCACTATCGCCCACGGCGGCCTCTTGGTAGATCGTCGCGACTGTCGCTTTGGCGAGCTCCATCGCTCGCTCGTCTGTCTGGTAGGCCCGCCAGTGCGTACTATCCCAAATCCGCCATTCCTGCTCGTCGACGAGCCATCGAGCTGCCTCACGATGGTCTTGTGCGAACCGCTGTCCGTTGCCGACATCAGTGAGTGTGTCCGCGATCGTAATCACAGCACTGTCCTAAGTGATTCGATCCACTGCTGAGGGATTTCGGCCTTCGGACCGAAGTACCACTCGGCGCTACGAATGCAGCCTGCGACCTTGGACCATGGGAACTGGTCATCGGCTACCTGATCTGTCACTCGCCATATGTCATGCATGATCGACGTGACTAGATCACGGTCGGCACGGCGGTCATGGCTGGGCCCCTCGGGTGCGGCGCGAGTTCTTGAACGTGGCGCGGGAGCCGCTCAGGGCACTGGGTTGTCCGGCAGCGTTATGCTGTCGTCGGATCCCCACAAGATCTCTGAGCGGCCACCTGCGGGTGGCCGTTCGCATTCCTACGACGCTGTGTCTGAGCTGGACTTGCGACGGCCGGGCTTTACCGTGGCCGGTATCGGCCGCAGCAGCTTTTCTACTGCCTCATCAAGATCAACGCGGATGGCTTTGGTGCCCATCCTGTAGCCGCTGATGTTGCCGAGCGCGATTTGCCGTCGGATGAAGTAGGTGCTACAGCCGCAGACGGATCCACGCGTGAGTCCGGGGTTTCCGCGCTGCATGAATGCTCGAGTTCCGGGGTGTTGGGCCGCGCTCGGGCCGCAAGGGACCGAAAGTAGATGAAAGAAGATCCAGAACCCTCGGGGCGAGTCGACCACTTTGCCAGGTGCGCATGAGCTGCCTCTGACGCAAGGCGGCGCGCGGGGCACCGCGCACTTTGAGGTAGCGCCCGATTCCGCCGGGAAGCGGCTGGTTCCATCGCACGCCGGCCGCGGCGGTCACGAACCTCAAGGTGCCTTTTGTAAGCCCTCTTCAACGCACGCATCATGGTGTTACGAACCAGTTGTTCGTAATGCACATGAGAGGAGCGATGGATGAGCGTGCACGAAGCGCGCGTGGAGATCGAGATGTGGACCGACCTGGGCTGCCCGTGGTGCTACGTCGGCAAGCACCGGCTTAAGGCTGCGATCGACAAGCGGCCGGACGCGGAGCGGTTCGAGGTGCGGCTGCGGTCCTTCGAGTTGAACCCGGACCCACCGCGCGAGCCGGAGACCATTGAAACCGCCTTCATCCGCTCCCACGGCGGTGACGGGTCGGTGGTGCTCAACGCCGAGCGCCGCATCCAGGCCCTCGCCCGGAGTGAAGGCTTGGCGTTCTCGCTGGATCGGTTGAACGCCAACACCTTCGACTTCCACCGCGTGCTGCACCACGCCGACGAGCAGGGCCTGGAAACCGAGTTCTTCTCCGCGGTCCAGGACCAGTTCTTCGCCGGCGCGATCAACCCGTTCGACTCCAACGAGCTCGTCCAGGTCGCGGAGTCGGTCGGGCTGGATGGCGCGCGGGTCAGTCGCGTCCTCGCCAGTGACGAGTACGCAGAGGACGCGCACGCCGACCGGCGCGAGGGTGTCGCGCTGGGACTGACGGGCGTCCCGTTCGTGGTCTTCGACCGTCAGGTCGCGGCACCGGGCGCGCAGTCGGTCGAGGTGTACGGCCAGATCCTCGACCAGATCGCCGACCAGCCCGCCCCGAAGGCCGTGGCTCATGGCTGACCCGGCGCGACCGCTCGTGTTCGTCGCAGGCGACGCGGCCGGGATCTGCGACCCCGACACCGGCGTCTGCGCGCTCCCCGAGTCCCACGCGGAGCCGGCGCGGTGGTCAGCGAGCCCCAGTAGTGGCCCGACCGGCGCCGGTGGCCTCGTGCTGTTTGCGGTGGGCTGCGACGGCCTTGTGGTTGCTGGCCGCCCAGCCGGCGAGCCCCAGCACCGCCTCCAGCAGGGACCGGCCGAGGTCGGTGAGCTCGTAGACCACGCGCGGCGGCACCTCGGGGTACGCGGTGCGTGTGACGAGCCCGTCGCGCTCGAGCTCCTTGACCGTCACGGTCAACATCCGCTGCGAGATCCCCGGAACGCTCGCCTGGAGGTCGGAGTACCTCAGCGGCCCCGAGCCCAGGGTGCTGATCACCAGCACCGTCCACTTGTCGCCGATCCGGTCCAGCACCTCGCGGATGAACTCGCTGTCCTCCGGCCACGCCGTGCACGGGCCCGAAAGCGTCCGCTTTCCCGCCATGATCCACCGATTCCTACACCGACAACGGTTACCGCACCAACGGTAAACCACCATGACGAAACCGAAGGAAACCATTCGTGAGCACCCTGCTCGTGCTGGGCGGCAGCGGCCGCACCGGCATCCACGTCCTCGAGCACGCCATCGCCCGCGGCCACCAGGTCCGCGCACTCGTCCGCAACCCCGACGCATTTGAAGCCCCTGCCGGGGTGCAGCTGATCACCGGCACCCCGGCCAACATCGACGACATCCGCCGAGCCGCTGAAGGCACCGAGGCCGTGATCAGCGTCCTGAACAACGCCCGGGCCTCGAACAACCCGTGGGCCAAGCCGGTCAGCCCACCGAGCTTCATGACCGACGCAGCCCGCGCCACCCTCACCGTGATGGGCGAACAGGCATCACCCGCATCGTGGCGACCTCCAGCCAGGGCGTCGCCGAGGACTGGAGGCGGATCAACCCGATCATGCGTGGCCTCATCAACATCTCCAATATCAAGGCCGGCTTCAACGACCACAACGGAGTCGAGGCATTGATGCGCGCCTGCGGCGTCGACTGGACCCTGGCCCGCGCCGTCGCCCTCACCGACAAGCCAGCCAAGGGCCCCCTCCGCGCTGTCGAACCCGGCACCGAGAAGCCCGCTCGGTTCGTCAACTGCGACGACCTCGCAGCCTTCCTCCTCGACACCGTCGAGAAGAACACCTGGATCCGCCAGACCCCATTGGTCTGGAACGCCCGCAACTGAACTAAGGAGCGTCCACATGGAGATCGCCCTACTGGATCACAGCGGGCGGATGGCCGAGCATCTCGAGGCCGTTGAAGCGGGACACGCCGACCCCGATCCGTGGCAGGGGTTCGCGTCCTATGTCGAGGCCGTTGAAGCGGGACACGCCGACCCCGATCCGTGGCAGGGGTTCGCGTCCTATGTCGAGGCCGTCGGGGTCATGCAGGCCCGCGACCACGGCATCGCGGACCTTGTCACGATGGGAGTGGCCGGTGCACCGGAGATCGAGGCCCTGCGTGCCCGTGCGTTCGACGGGCTGGTCCGTCTGGTCGAGCGCGCGCGTGCCGCCGGGGTGCTGCGGGCCGACTTCACCACCGAGGACGTGGTGGTTTGATGATGGCCAACGCGGGACTGCTCAAGCGATCCAGTGACATCTCCGAGGCTGCGTCCCGACGGCTCGTCCACCTGCTGCTCGATGGATTCCGCGCTTCCGCGGCAACCGAGGGTCCGCCGGCTCCCAGCGCCCGAGGCACCTCCGTGCGATGCGACGCAACGGCGAACGTCGCCTCGGACCATCCCGCCGCCCGTCCCGCAGCAACAGCGGAGGCCAACTAACCAGCTGAGCGCGCCCGAGAGCCACCCGATTCTCATCCAGAACCCAGCCAGAACGAAGCCAGGACCCTTACCTCAGGAGAACCCCGTGTACATCGCCCTTGTTGTCGCCACCGTCCTGCTCACCGCCATGCTGGCGATGTTGGCCGCGATGAAGCTGCGCAAGCACGACCAGGTCGTCGCCATCATCGGCGGCACTGTCGGTGTCCCTATCCGTGCCTTTCCCGTCCTCGCAGGCCTCGAGCTCGCAGGTGCTACCGGCATCGTGATCGGGCTGTGGTGGCAGCCGCTCGGCATCACCGCCGCAGTCGGCCTCGTCGCCTACTTCATCGGTGCCGTGATCGGCCACCTCCGCGTCGGTGACACCAAGAACCTCACCATGCCGCTGCCGCCCCTAGTCCTCTCAGTCACTGTCCTGGTCCTCCAGCTCCTCACCGTCTGAGAAAACACACACCACCACCACCGAAACCATTCAGGAGAACATCATGAAGGCATACGGCATCACCGCCCGCGACACCCAGCCCACGCAGCTTGACCTCACCCAGCCCGAGCCCGCACCGGGCGAGATCCTGGTCACGGTCGAGGCCGCCTCGGTGAACGGCTTCGACCTCTCGGTCGCGGCCGGGTACGTGTGGGACATGCTGCCCCACGAGTTCCCCGTCGTCCTCGGCCGCGACCTTGTGGGCACCGTCTCCGCGGTCGGTGACGGGGTTGACCAGTTCCGAGTCGGCGACCGCGTCGCGGGCGTCATCCCCAGCATGAACCTCGGTCCTCGCACCGGCAGCTTCGCCGACTCCGTAGCCCTAGCGGCCACCGCCGTCACCGGGGTGCCGGAGGGCATCGAGGCGGTCGACGCCGCTGTGATCGGCTTGGCAGGCATCGCAGCTCACGACGCGCTCGAGGCACTCAACCTAGAGCCGGGTAACACCGTGCTGATCTCCGGTGCCACCGGCGGCGTCGGCTCTATCGCCACCCAGCTCGCGACCGCCGCGGGCGCCACGGTGATCGCTACCGCTCGCCCTGGGCAGGAAGAGGAGTACGTCCGAAAGCTGGGTGCCCTCCACACCGTGGACTACACCGGCGACCTCGCGACCGCAGTCCGTGGACTCGCCGCCGATGGCGTTGACCACGCCCTGCACCTGGCTGGCGGCGCCGCGGCGGTCGGTCAAGCAGTGCGGTCAGGGGGCATCGTCGCCACGACGCTTGGTGCCACGGCTGAGCAGATTGGCCGCAGCGATGTCACGGTCGCCGGCATCATGGCGGCCGCCACTCCCCAGAAGCTCGCCGCCCTGCTCGACCGTGTCGCGGCGGGGGAGCTCAGCGTCAACGTCGAGGCCCGCGTTCCGCTTGACCACGCCCAGGAGGCGTTCGGCCTGTTCGCCGACGGCACCCTCGGTAAGGTTCTCATCACCGGCTGACGCGGCCCGATGTGGGCAAGCGCTGGTGACACCGTGTGTGGAACCGCCTCCGCCCAACCGGCCGAACTGAAGTCTGAGGCGGCGGGCTGGGGATACGGCACTGGCTGTCAGCTGGCTGCGTCGCGGACCAGCGCAGTGTCGACGAACCGCTCGAACCTGACGATGAGGCCGTCGCGGACCACGAAGTGGTGGGCCACGCGGACGTCCAAGCGTTTGCGGGTCGCCTGGTGGCGGGCGGTGTAGCGCGCGAGCACGACGACGTCCTCACCGTCGACGACGTAGGTGTCGTCGTGGGCGGTCCAGTCCTCCCATTCCGAGGCCAGCTTCTCCATGACGTTCGTGGTCACCCCTTCGGGGGTGCGGTACGTGCCGGCCAACGGGAAGCCAGCCATCTCGGTCCACTCCACGTCCGGGGCCAGGGTGGAGCGGAGAGCTTCGAGGTCTCCCCGCGCCGAGGCGACGTACTGTCGTCGCACCACCTGAGCTGGCGTCTGGTCGGCGATCATCCCCAAGTCATCTCACCCTTGGCGACCTTGGTGCCGAGACTGGCGGCGATCTTGAGACCGGCATCCGGGTAGGCCGCCAGAAGAGCCGCATCGGCCTCGGCAGCATCGGTGGCGGAGGTGACGATCTTCTCGGAGGTCTCGAGGTAGTCACGGGTGTGGACGATGGCGGTGAGGTCGGTGGCGGCGCCCGCGTCCGGTGTCCGGCGAGCACAAAGGAGGGGGCGAGCGCCTCGAGGTCGTCGAGCACCAAGCTTTCAACTTATTTGACGGTCGTCCGACCCAAAGCACGTCACAATCACCCCATGACTGTCAGAGGTTGCGAAACGATCGATCCGCGGACTGTCGAGCTCGGCCAATTCGGCGGGTTCCCGGAGGTGGACAACATTGAGGCCGAGCGGCAACTGGTCGGCGTCCTCGTCGGCGCGGCCGCGCTGCAAGTCGGCAATCTCTTCGACGTCCGGCTAGGCGAGCTGCGCGTCGTGGACGAGGCGACGCTCCCGGTCGCGTTCGAGGGATGAGAGCGGTGCGCCGGGCGCTCGCCGGACTCGTGCCGGGGGTGGACCGCTTCGGACTGGTGCTCGGGTTGCTCGTCCTGACCTACCTGCTGTTTGCGCTCGGCGGCAGTTCGACGCCGCGAATCCTCGAGGGATCGTCCGCGGTCGTCGCCCTGTGGCTGGCGCTCTATGCGTCGGCGGTGGGTGCGCGGGTTCGGCTCTGGGCGGCGGCGATGCTCCTCGCCGCCTTCCTCGCGACCGTCGTCATCACCCAATCCGTTGCCGACAGCACGGCCCGCGGGCTAAGCGAGCTGTGGATCGTTGTCGTCTTCCTGCTGACCCTCATCGCCGTACTCCGTCGCGTGCTGATCCATCAGGAGGTAACGCTTGAGACAATCTACGGCGCTCTCTCCGCGTACCTCCTCCTCGGCCTGATGTTCAGCGCGGTGTACGGCGCAATGGCCGACCTCGGGAACCAGCAACTGTTCGTGCAGGTCACCGAGCCCAGCATCCCGCTGCGGCAGTACTTCTCGTTCACCACCCTCACGACCCTTGGATACGGCGACGTCACCGCAGCCACCAACATCGGCCGAGCGGTCGCAACCCTCGAGGCGATCTGCGGCCAGATCTTCCTCGTAACGCTCATCGCCCGCCTCGTCGCCAACTTCGCAGGTCGCCACACAACCCGCTAAGCGAGGAACTTACGATCTGCCGCCCGAAGACGCCGCCCAGAAGAGCCCCTGGACTCCACCCAGCACCCGCGCCTACCTCTGCTGGCGTCCACGCGTGCCCGCGAAGGCGGGCCGCTAGGTTGGCGGCATGGTCGAGCTCACCATGCCGGATCTCGCCGCGGAGATGCGGGCGGCTGTGCGCGGTCTGGTCGACCGCCTGGACACCGAGCAACGCCGCGAACTGGTCTTCCCGTTCGACGGCGACATGCACAAGCGGTGGACCTACCTCCCGGGTCAGCGACCCGGGCTCCGGCTCGGCGACCTGAACAACGAGCAACTGGAGCTGGCGCTGGACCTGCTGCAGCTCGTCCACAGCGTGCGCGGCTGGTCGGACACGCAGCTGGTGATCCGGATCGAAGCTGTCCGGCGAGAGCTGTCGCTTCAGCAGGCCGGCCGAGTTGGCGTTGATCCGTACCGGGACCTGCCGTACTGGCTGGTAGTGCTGGGAGATCCGACTAGTAACGATCCGTGGGCCTGGCGGATCAACGGCCACCACCTGCTGGCGCAGGCCACGGTGGTCGGCGATCAGGTCAACGGGGTACCGCACTTCTTCGGTGCGGAGCCGGCCACAGTGCTGCAGGGCCCGCACGCCGGCCTGCGCGCCCTGCCGCGGGAGGAGGACCTGGCGCGAGAGCTGATGCTCACACTCCAGGAGGACCAGCAGCAGATGGCTCGGATCGCAGTCAAGGCACCCGCCGACATCGCCTCCCGTTCGGACCCCGTGACTGCGCTACCGGAGCAGCCGCGCGGCATCCCGTACGCACGGCTGGACCGGTTGCAGCGTGAGCTGTTCGTGTCGCTGCTGCGGCAGTACCTCGATCGGGCGGCCTCCGCTGTCGCCAACCAGGCCTGGAGCGACATCACAGACGCCGGAATCGACCAGGTGTGCCTCGGGTGGGCCGGGCCACTCGAGCGAGGCGCCGGCCACTATTACGCGCTCAGCGGTCCGAGCCTGCTCATCGAGTACGACAACACCCAGGACCAGGCCAATCACATCCACTCCGTGTGGCGCGACCTACGCCGCGACTTCGGCGGGGACCTGCTGGCCCAGCATTACGCAGGCATGCGCCACTGATCGGTTTACCTGAGGCCAAAAAGGACGGGGGACGGTCTGGAACACCGTACGGCTAGGCGTGGGTGCGGGACGTCCAGAGAGGTCCGCCATTGGGACCTAGCAGGAGCAAGGGCTTAGAAGCCGGCTGCCGGCTCTCGTCACGCAGCAGCAGACCGAGCAAATCTCCGTTGCCGCGCTTCGTCCGGCGAGGCCGAGCGGCCGGGCGGCGGCGGTGGGTACGTAACGGCGACTCTCGACGCGTAGGTGTGGACAAGTCGTTGCGCTCTACGAGGGCGCGCCGGGGCAGGGTGGATGTATCGGTAGTCATGTGTGGGGGACTTTCTTCGGTAACAAACGGCGATCGAAGCCGAAAATGTCAGATCGGAGCGCATCGTCGCGCAGTTGTCTACAACGGCATCTGACAGAGAGGCATTCCCCAGGGTGGCCGGATCCAATCGTCGGTTGAAGGCTCGCTCGCGGTTCCGTCGAGTTCGGCGTGATGCAGCAGTCCCACGTCGACCACCGAAATGCCCTTGTCCTTGCAGCACGGGTCGTATACCTCACGCAAGGCTTCGCTGATGGTCGCCTCGATGGGCTCGCTCACGATCGCCTCCTGCCGATACCTAGCCAGTTTCGTATCGTCGGCTGCGCACCGGTAGAGCCCGGCAGGCCGCAGCCGACCGTCATGTAGCGTCGAACCGGCTCCGGTGCTTGGCTTGAGGTCCGCCGGTCCACGCACTTGTCACAAGAAAAAGGATTCATGCACATCGACGGCGACTCTGTTCCTCGGATCACGCTGCGCGACGGCACAACGATCCCCCAGCTCGGCTTCGGCACGCTCGCCGTTCAGCCGGACCGCGAGTCCAGCGAGGCCAACGCCGAGACAACCGGCTTGATTGTCAGTCAGGCCCTGGAGGCCGGATACCGGCACATCGACACTGCCCAGTTATATGGCACCGAGCGGGGTGTCGGCAGGGCGATCACGGCGTCCGGGATCCATCGGGACGAGCTCTACATCACCAGCAAGCTCGCCAACGACAACCATGCCCCCGATGATGTGCGACGGTCCGTGGACAAGACACTTGAGAACCTCGGGCTAGAGCAACTCAACCTGTTTCTCATCCACTGGCCACTTCCCACCCTCTACGGCGGCGACTATGTCTCAACGTGGAAGACGTTGACAGAGCTCGTGGCCGAAGGACGCCTTCGCAGCGCCGGCGTCTCCAATTTCCAACCCGCTCACCTCGACCGAATTGCGTCCGAAACCGGCATCGCACCAGTCGTCACCCAGTTCGAGCTGCATCCCTACTTCGGCAACAAGGAAAGGTGCGAAGCGTCCCAGCGGCACGGGATCGCCATCGAAGCCCACAGCCCGCTCGGCCACAACCGCGAACCCCTCACCAACGAAACGATCACCCAGATCGCTGCAGCTCACGGCAAGTCCGCTGCGCGGATCATCCTCCGCTGGCACATGCAGCACGGCCATATTGCGATCCCCAATCCACCCGGCCCGAGCGCATGCACGAGAACATCGCCGTCTTCGACTTCCAACTCAGCCCGGAGGAGATGGCGTCGATCAACGCGCTCGATCGAGGCGCCAACGGACGAGTCGGGCCCAACCCTGACACCTACGAGGGGTGAGTGAGCCTCCGGTTCGAGTCCAGGACAACTACTTACCTCCCGGGTCACGAGCACCGATCACTCAGTTGGCCACTCGGCAGTCGAAGGGTTCAGCCTCGACGGCGGCATCGATCAGCCGGGGGAGGCTTCCAATCTCGGCAGTCATAGTGGCAGGCGTTCGGGAATCTCTGCTTTCCAAGAAACTGTCGGCAGATGACGTTTCTGAATCGATTCAAAACGTCACCTGCCGACAGTTTCTTCAGTTGACGGGCCTAGCAGCCGGTTCGGCCAATGATGGTGAGGACTCCCCGGGCTGCCGTGACGATGAGTCGGCGCCGTGACACCTTGAGCGAATTAGCCACGGGGTGAGACCGTTAGGCCACGACCGCAGAAGGGGGCTTTATGCCGAGGTTCTTGTTTGAAGCGTCATACACAGTGGAGGGCCTCAAGGGCCTCCGACGGCAAGGCGGAAGCGGTAGACAGGAAGCCGTTGCCAAAGCGGCCCAGAGTGTTGGCGGACGGCTCGAGCACTTCTACTTCGCCTTCGGCGACCATGACGCCTTCGCTGTCGCCGACCTTCCGAACAACGAGAGTGCCGCCGCGTTCGCACTTGCGGTGAGCGAGGCAGGGGGCGCCAGCGTACGGACGGTGGTTCTTTTGACGCCAGAAGAAGTCGATGCGGCCGCCAGGCACTCCGTCGAGTACCGAGCCCCAATCGAGTGGGAGGCCCGCCACTTTTAGGCGGGAGTTACCTCCGCTTCCTTCATCGAAACTGGTCACGAACAACACAGACTGGGCCGAATTTGCAGTTGTTTCCGACCGGTTTCCGGAAGAGGAGGAGCCGAACTAGATCCTTGTCGGCTGTGTCAGGAGCGGAGGAGGACCTTGATGGCCTGCCGGGTGTCCATAGCCTCATAGCCGGCCGCTGCTTGGTCCAGAGGGAGCTCGAGGTCGAATACCTTGCCGGGGTCGATCTGCCGGTTCCAGATCAGGTCGATGAACTCGGGCAGGAACCTGCGGACCGGAGCGGGGCCGCCGTGCAGGTTGATGCCGGAGAAGAACAAGTCCGTGACGGGGAGTTCGGCGTCGTGGAACACGCCGACGTATCCGAGGTGGCCGCCGGGACGGGTGGAGCGGATGGCCTGCATCATCGACTCCTGGGTGCCGACGGCTTCGACCACGCTGTGTGCGCCGAACCCCCCGGTCAATTCCTTGACTTTTGCCACTCCCTCGTCGCCCCGCTCCTCGACGATGTCGGTGGCACCGAACTCCCGGGCCAACTTCTGCCGCGGTTCGTGGCGGCTCATCGCGATTATCCGTTCGGCGCCGAGCTGCTTGGCGGCCAGTACCGCCAGCAGGCCCACAGCCCCGTCCCCGACCACCGCGACCGTCTTCCCGGGTCCGGCCTGGGCGGCAACCGCAGCAAACCACCCGGTTCCCAGCACGTCTGAGGCGGCCAGCAATGACGGGATCAGCTCAGGGTCAGGCTGGTCGGGCGTTGCCACCAACGTGCCATCAGCCAGCGCGATCCGCACAAATTCAGACTGGGCACCGGTCGCAGCGGCAGGCTGACGCTGAACGCAGTGGGTTTGGTACCCGGACTGACAGATCTCGCAGGTGTTATCCGAGGCGAAGAAGGAGCCGACCACAAACTGCCCGGGCCGGATTGTACTTACGTCATCGCCGACCTCCTCCACGATGCCGACGTACTCATGACCCATTGGGTTCGGGCCGTTCGCCTCCCCGATGCCCCGGTACGGCCACAGATCTGATCCGCAGATACACGACGCCGGAACGCGGATGATCGCATCGGTTGGCTCGACAATCTGCGGACGCTCGCGATCTTCGACGCGGACGTCCCCCGGCGCATGCATGACCACACCACGCATCAAGATCTCTCCTCGGATCGGCAGTTGATCAGCGGAGCCCTCAGGGCCGGGCGGCCCAAACCCCGGCCTGGAACAACCCCGTCAACCATATCTAGCAAACCCGGTTTGTAGCCGGCGTGGGAGACCTGATGACAGGTGTCCTGACAAGGCATCCCTCACGATCCGGACGGGCCATATGCTCCCGCATTGGCGAAGAGATGACGTACGAAGGTGCATTTGCCATGACCTTGGCCGCGCGATGGGCAGCAGCTGATCGGCCTTGAGAGGGCCCGAAGGTCGGCGCGAGCAAGGTCACCGACCTCGAGCCGCAACGAGCGATGAACGGAACGGAAATGACTGCAACGAATGTGCTGGGTAGCTTCGCCGGCAAGGTCGCGTTCGTAACAGGTGCCGGGAGCGGGATGGGCCGTACGACGGCGCGGGCCTTTGCGCGCGAAGGCGCCAGGGTCGTACTGACCGATGTGTCGGACCGCGGCAACCAGGACACGGTTCGGATGATCAAGAGTTCGGCGGTCGGGCTCTGTTCACCGGCGATGTCTATATCGACACCGTTGCTGTCCCGACTGCTCCGTCCCGAGTGCAACGGCGCCAGTGCCGGCATGAGCCGGGCGTAGGCGACCAGCTTTGCTCAACTCGCCGTGACTATGTGAATCCGTGCATCTTGGTTGCCCATTCGCCGGCATCTAGCAGTGTTCCCTCGGCTACTCCTGCGACTGAGTCACGGGCGCGAAAAGTTCGAGCTGGATGTTGTCGGGGTCTCTGAAGACCAGCACCGACGCGTACGACTCGTCAGCGATCGGCGACTGGGTTAGTGGCTTGTCGGCTGCGTCGGCGCGTATCACGCCGGTGGACTCGAGATGATCTTGCCAAAGTTCCAGATCGCGCCGAGATGGAACCGTGAAGCCGGCATGGTCGAGCCCGGTCGCGGTTTCGCTGAAGAGGCCGCCGTCATTGGCGTCATGCCGGTGCAAGGCAAACATCAGCTGCCGGTCGCTTCCAGCGAGGATTCTCCCGACGCCCCGGAGTGCGGTATGTCGAGGATGGGGTGGACATCGAAGACAGATTCGTACCATTGGACGCTGGCTTCGAGATCGGTGACGGTGATCGCCAGATGGTGGAGGCGAGGCTGGGTAACGTTGGGCATGATCTTCCTTGATCGACTCGGGCCGGGTTCAAGCGGCGTGATGGTTTAGTGGGCGGGGTGGGCTTGTTGATCATCCGCTCGCATTCTTGCCGGCACAGTGCGCGAGGAACATCGCAACCGCGTCGTCGATCAACCGGATCCACCGGTCTCCGCCGGGATCATTGGAAATTTGTTGATCAACCAGTCCGGTCATGAGGGCGGTCCAGAGGTCCAGGTGACGGGGGTCGCGTGCGCCAGCACGCTCGAGCAGCTTCCTGGCGACGTCGAGAGCCCGGACAGCGGGGGCGTACGACTCCGCTGACGGTGTGAAGCCTGGGATCAAGTGCTGGAACAGCAGCTGGTACCCAGCTACATCGGAGGTGCAGAAGGCCGCGAAGCGATGGGCATGGGCCGTCAGCTGTTGCTGCGGCGTTCCGTCTGGGAGGGGTGCGGCGTTGCTCTGCGCGAAGCTTTCGGCGGCATCGCCGAACATCGCGTCGAGTATGGCGTTCTTTGACTCGAAGTATGCGTACACCGTCGGCGTAGTGATGCCGGCCCGACCGGCCAGCTTTCGGAGCGACAATGCACCCAGCCCACCCTCGTGCACCATCTCCCAAGCTGCCGTCAACAGATCGGCGCGGGCGTTCTGTCGACGGGCTTCACGCCAGGTCACGTCACCAGCACTCTTTGACATCGTTAGTAAAAGTTATACAGTGTTAAAATCAGAGTCAAGTCTGAGGGGTCAGCACGGGCATTCATCTTGCAAATCCAGCCGATGACGTCGTAGCTCTCACCGACGTACTACCGATCCCTGGTCTCGGGTTCTTGCCGTTAACGCCTACCTTGTCCAAGCCGAGCAGCCACTCCTCGTCGATAGCGGGTTGCCCGGTTCCCGGGCGGACTTCGTGCAAGCGCTCTGGTCAAAAATCGAGCCAGCCGACCTGCGGTGGATCTATTTGACTCACCCTGACCGCGACCACACCGGGAGCTTGATGGAGATTCTTACGGCGGCCCCGAATGCACGGCTGATCACCACGTTTCTCGGTGTGGGAATCCTGTCCATGGAATATCAGATCGGTCTCGAGCGAGTCCTTCTTCTCAATCCCGGGCAATCGCTGGACCTTGGAGACCGGCGCCTGGCCGCTTTCCGCCCACCGGTCTACGACAGTCCGGCGACGACCGGCTTCTACGACCAGCGGACAGGAACCTGTTTCACGTCCGACTGCTTGGGATCCCCCGTGACATCCCCAGACCTGGCGCCCGTCGAGGACATCGGTACGCTGCCGGCCGATGATCTGCTCGCCGGGCAGCGGCTCTGGGCAGCTGTCGACAGCCCATGGGTGACAGCAGTCGATCGGGCGGCGTTTCGCGCCTCGCTGCAACCGTTGCGCGAGCTGGACCCGTCGGTCGTGCTGTGTACACATTTACCGCCAGCCCACGCCGCAGCGACGCAGCTGCTCAACACCCTCGAAGCGGCTCCCGATGCTGACCCGTTCATAGGGCCCGACCAGGCGGCACTAGAGAAGCTGCTGGCCGAACTGGAACCGGCAACGCCCGAACCCTCACCCAGCAGTAGAGCTGTCTGAGAAGCGAGTACTCCGATCCGGCGGGAACTTCGTTGATTCCGCAACATCGCGACCGGAATTCCGGGGATCCGCACCCATAGCACGTACGTAGCGTTCGGCGCCTCGGTTAGCTCGGACCAATTGACGACTGGTGTCAGGCGCGCCCTGGGATGTCGCCGAATGGCGCCTGAGATTGCCCAATTGGAGTGGCCGGTGAGGCGGTTCGGTCCGCGAGGCGTGCCTCGAGCTCTCGCACCTCAGCGACTAAGGCCTTGATCAGCTGGGCCGCACCATACACGCCATCTACCGCCCCATACGCGCCGCTGTCTGCTGCGTCTAGCCACACCTGGATCTGTTCGTGCTGCTCGGGTGTGATCACGATCCCTTCCTTTGCTTGTTGGAAGACCGCAGATGCCCGCCTGAGCAGTGTGGGCCTTCCTCGTGACGATCAGGCGATGGCCATCGAGCGTTCAAAGCCCACGATGTAGGCAAGATCACTAACAACCTCCGCCGCAAGGACCTCAAAATCCCCCGGAGCGCCACTGGCGAACCGAGAGAGCAGCGCGCGAATGGCCTGGCTCTGTGTCGCCCAGCCGCCGGCACCGAATCCCTTGCAGAATACGGTCAACGGATGCCCTGTGGACCACCATTCCGCCATGTACGGCTTCGGATCCACGTTATGTGCGCGTTGAGGGCCGTGACGTGCAAGTCCCGTCATGATTGCGGCTAGCCGGGTTGTCAACGGTGCTTGCCTGCGGCCAGATTTCTTGTATGGACATGTACGGCTAGGCAGACCAGGCAGGTTTTCGGCCGAGAGGCTAGCCACCGCAACCCTGGGCCTCGTGCGGCGCGGGCATGTGACACAGGCGCGCGGTCTTCGACATGCGGACCCTCCCAAATCCTGGTGATTACTGAGCCGCTCTTCAACCTCACGAAATCAAAGCTCACGCTGAGTTGTACGTGCCGTATTTGGGGTGTGGATGCGGTTGAGGGCCCTACGTCAGGTATCAATGATGGGAGGTTCCGTGGGCAAACGGGTTGTCACTCGTAAACTTTATCGGCAGATCGTGATACTTTTCGTACTCGGTTCGATTGTTGGTCTAGATTGCGATCAAATACATGTCCAGTTCGCAGTGCTCCGATATTCCAACCCTGAATTTTTGGGACAGCCGTGGTGGGTGGGACCTCAGTATGGGCTGGCTGCAGTCATTGCGTGCATTGTGGCTTGGGTTTCAATACCGGCGACTACTGCCGTCCGCTTTGGTAAGCAGTTACTGCGGTTTAGTCTATGGTTTTTCGGCGCATATCTTGCTACTGGTTTATTGGCAGACCGCCCTGAGCTTCTTGCTGGCTTGCTCTTTGCTTCTTGGATATGCAGAATGATATCGCTCTGTCGAGATTGGATGGTAATAGTTTTTTCTTTCGCACTCGCGATCGTGGGAACTCTCTATGAAGTGTTGTTGACGACCGGGCCCAAGACATTTGCATATCTAGGTGCCCATGTATTAGGTGTTCCGATTTGGCTCCCGGGTCTGTATCTTCATGCAGGACCGTTCGTCGTTGGTTTGTCTGGAATTTTTGCAATTAGGGAAATGGCGGACGACGAGCCTGCCGGGAGATCGTAGTGGCCACAACGACAACCTGGTCGGAGCTGGGGTATAAAGCTCAAGGGTGGGGTCCGGATTGGCGCTCGCCGCGGCGCTGAGCTACGGGATCGGCGACTTCCTGGCCGGGGTCGGCGGGCGGCGGAGCTTGCCAGCGCTGATTCCACTCATCATCCAGGCCACCGGCGTGGTGTTCGCCGGCGTTGCAGTGTTGCTGTTGGCCCACGGATCGCCGACCGCTGGCGCTCTCGTCTGGGGCGCCCTGAGCGGCATTGGCAGCGGGCTTGGCAACTGGGCCCTCGTACGCGGCCTTGCCCTCGGGCAGATGAGCGTGGTGGCACCGGTGTCGGCGGTGCTGGCCGCGGCATTGCCGGTGCTCGTCGGCGTGATGCTTGGTGAACATCTCAGCGGGTCGGCGTGGACCGGAATCGCGCTCGCCGGGCCGGCGATCGCCCTGGTGTCTCAATCTGGCCCGATCTCCGGCTTTGCCTGGTCCGACCTGGCTTACGGTGCCGTCGCCGGGCTCGGCTTCAGCCTGCTGTTCATCGCCCTCGACCGGGCCGGCACCGACGCTGGCGCTTGGCCTCTGCTGCCGGGTTAGATCGTCGCCCTCGCCCTCGTTACCGCCACGCTGTCCCGGCAATCGTTTCGGCCCGACGGCACGGCCGTGTCCCATGGGGGCCGGCCCTGGCTTGGGGCGCTGCGGCCGGGGTCCTCGGCGGTGCCGCCAATCTGCTCTTCCTACTGGCCACCGGGTCCGGCTCTCTCGCCGTGACCGCCGTGCTAACCGCTCTCTACCCGGCGGTCACCGTCGCGCTGGCGGTGCTGCTGCTCCACGAACGCCTCAGCGTCGTACGCGGCCTCGGTCTGCTTCTCGCTGGGATTGCCGTCACCGCCATAGTCCTCGGCTGACCGCCTGGGCCCGCGCCCGCGGGTCGCCGCGACCCACTCAGTGAAGCCCACCAGGGAAGGGTTCAGTGACCTGGCGACTGCCACATCGCGGCGCCTGCCGTAGCCGTTGTCGTCGGTAACGAATTGGAACATGTTCGCGGCGAGATCAGCCCCCGGGAAGGGAAGCCCTCGGAAGACCTCGGCCGGCACGTGCTGGTAACGCACCGGCTCGCCGAACACCTTTGAAAGCCCGGCCGCCAGCTGGTTGCCGGTGGTGTGCTCACCCGCGATGCCAATCGTCTCGCCCACGAACCGTGCCGGGTGCTTGAAGATCGGGTAGCTGCAGCGGCCGATGTCTTCGGCGGTGATGCCTGGCAGCCGTGCCTCCCCAAGCGGCATGGCAGCCGTGCCTCCCCAAGCGGCATGGCTAGGGTGCGCACGCCGTCGGGGCCCGGTTGCGGCGCGCCGAGCCCGGAGACGAACGCTTCCCAGTGGAACGGTGTCAACAGGTAGGTGGTGGGGACACCGGCCGCGGCGAAGAAGCGGTCGCCCGCGCCCTTGCCGTCCCAGTTCGGCACCTTGTAGCCGCCCTGCAGCGTCGGCATCTTGTCGTCATCGAGCGCGTACCACTTGCGGGTGTCTTCGGCGGTCGACCAAATTACGTGGCTCACCCCAGCGACGGCTGCTGCGCGCGCCTGGTTTGCCGCCTGTTCAGCCTCCTGCTCGGCGGAGACCCAAACGCCAGGAACAGGCGAAGGCGACACGCCGGGCGATCCTTGAGGCGGCACAACGGCTCTTCGTCGCCAACGGCTACGGCGCCACAAGAATCCGTGCGATCGCCGAGGAAGCCGGCGTCGCTGTCCAGACCGTCTACGCAGTGTTCGGAAACAAAGGCCAGCTCGTCATCGAGCTGGTCGAAAAGGCGGTCACCGGGGACGACGACCCGGCAGCGGTGACCCAACACCCCGAGGCCCAGGCGATCCGAGCCGAGCCCAGCGCCCGCCGTCGTGCCCAGTTGGACGCGGCGCTCAGTCGCAAGATCACTGAGCGCCTCCTCCCAGTCTTCAAGATCACCTCCGACGCTGCGGCGGTCGACCCCGACTTCGCCGAACTCAACCGGGCAATGATCGCCCGGCGCCGGGCGGAAATGGTCGATGCCGCAAACCTGCTCGCCGGTGACGGCGGGCTCCGCCTCAGCCCCGACGACGCCGCCGCCAGTCTGCTTGTGCTCTACAGCCCCCACGTCGCCCAAATCCTGATCGAGTACCTCGGATGGTCCTACGACCGCTACGAGGCCTGGCTCGCTGACGCCATCGAGCGACTTGTCCTCAACGACTAGATAAGAATGTCTGTCAGTGTGTGCCCCACCAGGACTCCCACGACGCTTTGACCGAAGCTTGCTAGGGCCGAGGACGTTCTTTGAGTTCGACATCATGTTGAGGATCGAAAAGCGAAGGGTGAATGACCGATGGAGTACTCCCTGCTCGGCTCGACCGGGGCGAAGGTGTCAAAGATTTGTGTGGGTACGGCCACGTTCGGTGTCGCACCCGACGCACAAGGTGCCGAACGTGTGGTCCACACGGCGCTTGATCTCGGCATCAACTTCTTCGACACCGCGAACGTGTACGGGGCCACGCCGACCTTCGACCGACCCGGCGTACCGCCGGCCGCGGAGCGGGAACCCGCCGAGCAAATCCTCGGCCGCGCCCTCGCCGGTCGACGCGACGAGGTGATGATCGCAACCAAATCCGGGGAGCGTCGATTCGACCCGGCCGCTGGACTGTCCCGCCGCTACATCATCCAGCAGGTCGAGCAGAGCCTGCGCCGGCTCGACACCGACTACATCGATCTCTATTACGCGCACTTCCCCGACCCCGACACCGCGCTCGAGCAGACCCTGTCGGTTTACGACGACCTGGTGCGGCAAGGAAAGCTACGCTATGTCGCACTGTCCAACCACCCCGCCTGGCAGGTCGTTGAGGCGTTGTGGATCGCCGACGATCGCCGCTTGGCCTCAGCGCCGGTCTGCGCCCAAGTGAAGTACAACCTCCTCAACCGTGAAGCCGAGCAGGAACTGGCCGCCGCCTGTGTGCGGTTCGGACTGTCCATCGTGCCCTTCGGCCCACTACACGGCGGGCTCCTGGCCGGCATGCAGGCCGAGGAACGAGAGTTCTCCGGTGACAAGAGGTTCGGCGGGTCGGGATTCACCGCAGCCGAGCTGGAGATCGGCCGGGCGGTTGAGCGGTTGAGTCAGGAGTGGAGCCTGCAGCCGTATCAGGTGTCGCTGGCCTGGCTGCTGTCCCGGCCGGCGGTCGCCTCAGTCATCGTTGGCGCCGAAACTCTGCAAGAGGTCACCGCAAACGCCACGGCGGCCGAACTGCACTTGGAACAAGCTCAACTCGACGCTCTGACGGCACTGCGAGTCGGCGAGGACAGCTGAACGAGAGTCGCCATTCGCCGAGTGCGCGGCAAGCGCCCAGCGAACGCCGCGGGAGTCCGGCGGAGTCGTTGGGCCAGTTGTCAGGGTGGAGCCAGGCTTCGAAGCCGACGCGCAGCCGGGGCCATTCACCGTCCAGGATGGAGAACCAGGCGGTGTCCCTGTTTCTGCCACGGACGGCAGTTGCCTGCCGAAATGTGCCCTCATAGGTGAAGCCGAGCCGCTCGGCGGCCGCTCGGGACGGCGCATTGAGAGCGTCACACTTCCACTCGTAGCGCCGGTAGCCAAGGTCGTCGAAAACATGCCGCATCAGCAGATACTGCGCCTCGGTGGCCGCGGTCCGGCGCTGCAGCGCCGGGGAGAAGTTCAGGTGACCGACCTCGATCGAGCCGGCATCCGGTTGCATCCGCAGGAAGCTCGCCACTCCGACGGCCCGGCCCGGCCACAGCGCCGTGTCGACGACCGCCAGGAACATCGGGTCGGCCTGCGCACTCACCTCCTCCAGCCACACGCGATACGTGGGCAGGTCGGGGAACGGGCCGTAGGGCAGGTAAGTCCAGCTGGAACCAGCGACGTCGAGGGCGTCGGCGGCGAACAGTTGCTCGGCGTGCGCTGCGGCATCAAGAGGCTCCAGCCGACAGAAGCCTCCCCGTAGTCCGTCGGCCAGGGACGCGCGGGTGGGTACGGAACGCGGCCGCCACCCAGGAACGGCCGGCCCCACCTGTTGCCCCAGCTCGTTCACCTCGACATCGGTGTGATCAGTCAAGGCAGGATCTCGACGTACCCGTCGGTTCCGTTCACCCGGATCCGCTGCCCGTCGGAGATCAGTCGAGTGGCATCTACCACACCGACGACAGCCGGCAATCCGTACTCCCGAGCAATCACCGCGCCGTGAGTCATCAATCCTCCGACCTCCGTCACCAAGCCTGCGATGGCGACAAAAAGGGGCGTCCAGCTGGGGTCCGTGTGCGCCGTGACGAGGATGTCGCCCGGTTCGAGATCGGCCTGTGCCATGTCCAAGATGACGCGGGCCCGCCCTTCGACGGTCCCGGCCGAGACCGGTAGGCCGATCAGCGCGCCGGCCGGCAAATCGCCACGTCGGTACGTCCCGGTGACGACCTCGCCATCCGAGGTGAGCACCCGGGGCGGCGTGAGCGCTTGATACGACCTGAACGCGTCCTTGCGCCGGGCGATGAGCTGGTCATCCGCGCGGTTCGTGCGCACGACGTCCTGGAGCTCGGAGAACGTGAGGTAGAAGATGTCCTCCTTCTCTCGGAGTACCCGGGCCTGCACAAGGCGCTCCGCTTCTTCCAACAGGGCCCGCTTGTATACGAAATATCGGCTGACCATGCCGTACTTCGGATACTCCCGGTAGCCGATGAAGGTCCGGACCCGGTCGATCATCCGCTTCGTTTCTTCGGCCTTGTGCTCCCCGTCGGGCAGGGCCCGCAAGCGCTCCAGCAGCTCCTGTTCCTTCTTCCGGGCCTCCTGCTGGCCTTGCTCGAAACGTCGCCGGCTTTCGCCCGGCTCGAAGTTGTTGATGTTGCCGAGAATCACGGGCACCAGCGTGGACGGGCGTTCCCTCCAACGCGGCCGCGTGATGTCGATCTCGCCGACGCAGCGCATGCCGTACTTGCCGAGCCAGGCCTCGATGGCGTCTCGCGCTTCCCGCCCGCCCGCGAGCTTGGGTAGCTCGTCCAAGAAACCCTCGTCCTCGACGCGCTGCAGAAACGCCACCACGTCCGGATGTGGCCGGATCACGTCAGCGACGTCGAGCAGTGCCAGCCCCATCTCCGACGTGATGTTGTAGGGCACGGACTGCGTGAGTGCGTCCGCCGCGTTCTTCTCGCCCAGCCACACCTCCAGCCGCTCGTTGAGCCACCACGTGGCCTCCATGGCCGACATGAATACCTGATGGCTCTGCGGATCGAACAAGATCCGTCTTAGCTCCTGGATGTCCGTCCGGATGAAGTCGAGCAGCGCCTCCCCGGACTTCGTCCGGATGTCGCGTTCCGAGGCGGCGACGGATGCCTCGCTGAGCCCGATCAGCTCTGTAACGATGGCCGGATCGGTCTCGAGCGGAGCTGGCGCGCCGCCGAACAGTGGCCCCGGTGAACTCTCGTCGGGGACCGGCCGGATGAAGCCGTCGCGCTCGAGGATGATCTTCAGCGCGTCGCCGGTCAGCGGATCGGATCTCCCCATGAGCTCCAGGAGGCCGGCGCGGGTCGTCGGCGAGGCCAGCCTTTGGGTGACGTCGACGAACAGGCGGCCGCCCGCCTCGGCCATGGGCGCGGGGGTCGTCATCTGCCAGAACGAGAGCCCCAGGGGTTTCATGGGGTCGGTCATCATCTGCTGATGGCCGACGGAGACATAGATGTGGTTCTCCCTGTCGACTGCCTCGGGAATGGGGAACAGCGTGGTGATCGGCCGGCTCTGGACGATCTGGAAGCCGTCGTCGACCAGGCACCATTCGATGTCCTGGGGACAGCCGAAGTGCCCTTCGATCCGCCGGCCGAGCTGCGCAAGCCGCACCACCTGCGCGTCCGTCAACGCCGGCTGCTCCTGCCGCTCCGGGTCGATTGCCTGTTCCTGCGTCCCGCCCGCTGGCGAAGCCTGAACCGCACGCTGCTTGGCGGCGATCACCTTGGCGACGACCTCGCCATCACGCACCTTGAAGACATCGGGGTTCACCAGGCCGGAGACCAGGGCCTCGCCGAGGCCGAAGCTGGCCTCCGCGGAAGCGACCTTCCGGTTGCCCGTGACGGGGTCGGCTGTGAACAGGACGCCGGCCGCATGCGGGAAGACCATCTGCTGCACGACCACGGCCATCTGGACCGTACGGTGGTCGATGCCGTTCCACTGCCGGTAGGTCACGGACCGCTCGGTGAACAGCGAGGCCCAGCACAGGCTGACGTGCTTGAGGATCGCGGCCGGCCCGACGACGTTCAGGTACGTGTCCTGCTGGCCGGCGAAGGAAGCCGTCGGCAGATCCTCTGCCGTCGCGCTGGATCGGACGGCGTAGGCGGCTTGCTCACCTGGGTGGGCGAGTGCGCGGGTGATCGCCGCCGCCAAATCGTCAGGGATGGGAATCGCTTCGACGCGACTTCGGATCTCCGCGCTGAGCATGCGGATCGCGTCACGGTCGTCCGGGTTCAGGCGCGACAGCTGATCGAGCTGGTCGTCGATCGAGGGCGCTTCCGCCATAATGCGCCGGAAGGCGTCCGTCGTCACGCAAAAGCCAGCCGGCACATGGATGCCTTTGATCCGCGACAGCGCGCCCAGGTGCGCGCCTTTGCCGCCAACGACCGCAACCTGCGACTCGTCAACCTCTTGAAGACCCAACACGTACTGCTCGCTCACCGCGATACCTCCGAGGTCTTCGTCCGTTGTTCGTCCGGCCGATGATTCTGCAGCACGACCCGGGTCTTGCGGCAAGCCCCCCAGTCTCCTGTACGTTAAAAGTGGCGAGGAGTGCGATCTCCTTGCCTTACCTTTTGTGGTCCGCTGCGTGACGACATAACAGATCACCGGTTCCAATCCGTGCCGAGCCGTTCCGCCAGAGTCGCGAGCATGGCCATGGCGGCTTCTGGCCGCTCCTCGAGGATGGCGTGTAGCTGGGCTCCCCTCAGAATGAGCCCGCGAACGCCCTCGGGACCGGCGGTGACATCGGCCGCGCGCGGTTGACCGCGTAACAGCGAGAGCTCCCCGACGTAATCGCCCGACCGGACGGTTCGGATGGGTACTTCGGCACCCTCTTGCGGGCGGCTCACCGTCACCTCGCCCTCGACAATGATCAACATCTCGTCGCCCTCTGCGCCCCAGGCGAAGATGAGTTCCCCGGCGTCATAGCGACGTTCGGTGAAGAGAGTGGCGATTCGCTCGAGATCTTCCGGGTCGATCCCGGCGAACATCGGCACTCGCTGCAATGCGACCACCCGGTCCACCGTGTCGAGTGTCTGGGTGTCCTGCACCGCGATGACCTCCCATCGTGCGATCGCCGATTGGACCAGGCCCGACTGATCGGCATCCGCCAGCCCCCGGAGATGCCCGAGGTCGTCGATGAGCTCCTCGCTGATGCAGCGTACCGCCAGGGCACGGATCCATTCATCGTGGTCCTCCGACAGCTCGCGGAGCGACGTCCGAGAATCCGGCAGCGCGCCGTGGCCCGTCTCCTCCAGAAGTGGAATGAGGGACCTGGTGACCGCATGCACCCCGACAGATTCCAGCGCCTCCACCGCTTGTGCCCTGGTCTCTTGATCCGCCGAGCGCAATCCCCTTCCGACCATCGTCATCATGTCCGCCGTGTGCGGTGTGGTCGTAGCTAGCAGCGCCCAACGTAAGAGGCGCTCCTGGCGCGAGGCCAGCAGAGTCGCAAGGACTGTACGCGTGGCAGAGCTGTCGCTGGTGGCCAGCGCTAGACGGTGCCGGCGCAGGAACGCGGCGCGGGCGACTTCCTGGGACGCCCATTCCGTGAGCCCTTCACCGGTTTGCCCGGTGTCGGCCAGCGACTGCAGGGCGGCCTCTGTGGCGCGAACCGATCCGTTTGCCAGCACGTCCATGAAGAGGGCCGGCCCATCGGCGCGCTGGGCGAGAGCGGCGGCCGATGCCCGGCGCACGATGACCGAGCCGTCGTCGAGCAGGCTACGTATCGCCGGGCCCGAGCCGGCTAGCGGCGCCAGCGCCGCGGCAGCAGCCGCGCGGACTCGTCGGTCCGGATGCCCGGCAAATCGGACCAGATCTAGCTCGGTGAGATCGGGGTGGCTCGCCAACGCTCGGAGCGCTGCCTCTTGATCTGCTGGGCTGTCGGACTCGAGCATCCGATCCAGCGTCTTCTGAGCCCTGATCCCACCCACACCGGTGGCTGCGACAGCTCTGACACCGGGATCGGGATCCTCCAGGATGGCGGCGAGAGACTCGGCGTAGTCGGTGCCAAGCCGTGAGATGGACCGGGCTGCCAGAGAACGGACCTGTGGCGCCGAGTCTTCGAGCATGGTGATCGTGGCGCCGGCCGCCTCAGGGTGTCCCTGGTCGATCAGCGCCTGGAGGGCGGCGAGCCTGACCCTCCAGTCGGCATCCTGCAACGCCCAGACGATGAGATCTGTCTGGACTCCATCCCCCAGGCGACCGAGGAGCGAGACGGCTACCGCCCGTGCCCCGGGGTCCGGAGCGTTCAATTCACCAGCGAGTGCGCGCTGGGTGTCGGCGTCGAGCAGCGGCTTCTGCAGCCCCGCTTGCGGATGAGTGAAGACCTCGAGATTGCCGTCTCGAACCGCGTCGACCAGCGCCGAAGAGTACGCGGAGCGCATCCTCAGCACGAGTAGCAGGAGTGCCGCGCCCAGTGCCAAGCCGATGGCGCTGATCTGGGCGGCCGACATCGCCGACCCGGCGATGAGGAGCGCGCCTGCCGCCGTCGTCCCCAGCTGGGTGGGTACCGCGGACATGAAAGCCATGACCTCGGCGCGCCGCCGACCGGGGATGACGTTGAACAGAGCGCTCCAAGCGGTCGAGCCAATCGCGTTGACCGCGATCCACTGTGAGCCCCGCACCGGGACGGCGGTCGCCAGCCCGAACCATGCCAGCCAGGTGGCGAAGCCGACCGAATAGACCAGGGGCAGGACCAGGAGTGTCAATACCACGCCGAGCCCGGCGAACAGGCGGTTCACTCCCAGCAGCGACACAAGAAACGTGGCTGCGGTAGCCAATGCAGAGAACAGTCCCAGAAAGCCTGCCAGCTCCACCTCGGTGGGGAAGGATTGAGTCACGATCTCCGCGAATGGGAACACCATCAGGAAGAAGAGGGCCGATATCAACACGGCGGCCCAGGTCATGAGACGGAGGAGTGGCGTACGCCAAGTCAGGTCGAGACCAGCTCGGAGGTCGGATATGGCCGACCGTTCTGGCTCATGAGTATCGTCGCGGAAGAAGCGGCGCCCCACGGTCAACGCGGTGAAGCCCCCGGCCACCAGCAGCAAGGCTTGGACAACCAAGAGATTCTCGGTTCCGAGAAGGAAGGCGAGTGGTCCCGTGACCACGTTGCCCACAACTCCACCGACTATCCCGGCTGATGCAAACAACGGGTACAGACGTTTGGCTTGCCGAGTAGTGCAGGCCGCCGCGGCCGCGTTCCACATCAGCGTGAAGGTCACGAGGATGACCACCTGCCCACCTAGCCACACCACCGGGTAGATGCCAGGCAGATCCACCGAGATCAGCAGCCTTTCGATGGTCAGCAGCCCGGCGAATCCGAACAAAACCCATGACAGCCAGCGACGGGCTCCCACCCGGGCGAGACCTCCGGTGTACAGCAAACTCGCGACCATCACGACGGGCCCAGACAGCAAGATCATCAGTGGCAGCGACTCCACCCCGAACCGGAGAAAGAACAAGGTATCGGCCGCATTCGCTCCTAGCCCCTGGCTCGCCTGGGTGAAGGCGAAGAGCACCACCATCCAGACGACCAGGGATTCCTCGCCCGGACGACCGCCCAGGAACCCGAACACCCGCGCGTGGGACAAGGATTCAGCCACGGCGACAAGTTTTCCAGTTGGCCGTGGGCATCGGCTGGAATGGCCGGCACCGGCCTCAAGCTTGGGTACGCGGGCGCGTCACACCTGATCTTGGTTCCCTAGGTGCAGAGGATGGATTTGATGCCGCCCCGCGGGATCACCCGGAAGGTTTCGAGAGCGTACGCTCGGTTTCGACCGCAGCCTCGTATGGCCCGTTCCTTTCGTCCATCTCACAAGGAGTGACGCTCGGGCGTGGAATCGCCGGTCCATCCCGCACGCAGTAGTGACTTGGGCCGACAAACTCAGACCGAATTGAATCGAGTACCTAAGGAGGGCATTCGCCATGAAGACTCCCCCGATCGTCTCGCCGCAAGAGTGGCAGGCCGCGCGTGAGGCGCTGCTCATCAAGGAGAAGGAGCTGACCCGCGCCCTCGACGCGATGGCGGCCGAGCGCCGGCGGATGCCGTGGATGGCCGTTGAGAAGGAGTACCGCTTCGAGGGACCCAGCGGACCGGCGAGCCTGACGGACCTGTTCGAGGGCCGCAGGCAGCTGATCGTCTATCGCGCCTTCTACGCACCGGACGTCACCACGTACCCGGCGTCCGGCGGCTCCTACCCAGAGCGGGCCTGCATCGGCTGCTCCTTCGGCGCAGACCAGGTCGCACACCCGGCCCACTTGAACGCGCGGGACACGACGCTTGTGTATGTCTCGCGCGCCCCCCAGACCCAGATCCAGGGCTTGAAGGAGCGCATGGGCTGGCAACTCATCCCCTGGTACACGCTCACCGACGACTTCGACAAGGACTTCGGTGTGGGTGAGTGGCACGGACACAACGCCTTCATCCGTGACGGTGATCGGATCTTCCGCACCTACTTCGTCGATGCCCGCGGCGACTCGCAGCTAGGCACCACCTGGAGCTATCTCGACATCACCGCACTCGGCCGCCAGGAGACGTGGGAAGACTCGCCCGAGGACTACCCGCAGACTCCGCCGTACCAGTGGTGGAACTACCACGACGCGTACGGCAAGGATGCATGATCACTTCATGCTGCGGATACGAAGCCGAGGGAAGCCCAAAGAACATTGGATGTTGATCAGCCGAGCACAACGTCGGCTGTATGGATCTGATCGCCGCGCCGGAACTCGACTGCAACCGGAGTTCCGGGCGGTTTGGTCAGCGAGGTTTCCTGCAGCTGGTCGGCGCTCTTGACCGGTTGATTTGCTATGGCGGTGATGACATCACGGCGCCGCAAACCAGCCCGCGCCGCTGGTCCGCCGGCAGCGATCGAGTTGATGTAAAGGCCGCCCGGCGTGATCTCACTGTTGGGCTCGAGGATGGGCACGACACTCAACCCAAAGTCTCCATGGACGACTCGGCCCTCGTTGATCAAACTCTTCGCGACTCGCTCGGCCGTGGCCGCCGGAACAGCAAAACCGAGTCCAATATTGCCAGCCACCGGGTAGCCCAGTGAGTCGCTCGCGGTCGCGCCGGCAGTGGGGACGCCGACAAGATCATTAGCGCAATCGGCGAGCATGCCGCCATTGTTGCCCGGATTGATCGCTGCGTCGGTCTGTATTGCCGCTACCAGGAGAGCTGTCGTGTCGTTGTCCGAGGGAACCCGGACACTGCGCTCGAAGCCACTGACAACACCGGCGGTAAAAGTCTCGGTCAAACCGCGCGGTGCCCCGATCGCGAAAACTTGGGCACCGATCGGAGGCAAGCCACCGAACCGTATCGGCGTGGCCGGCTCGCGAGGGGTCACCTTGACCACTGCAAGATCGGTCTGCGGGTCCCGCCCGACCAATGTCGCGGGAAGCTCCTCGCCATTGGGTCGCAAGACTGTGACGGTGCCGCCGTCAACGGCGGAGGAGATGACGTGGTTATTCGTCAGGATGTGGCCGTCTTCATCGAGAAATTCACCGGATCCGTTGCGGGCTGCCCCGCCTCTGCTCCTGACGAACAACGTGACGACTGAGCCCATCGTCTCTTTTGCGACAGTGCTCCCGTCACAGGAGGTATCGGTGCTATTGGGCGGTGCGGGCTCTGGGGCCTTGGAATCGCGATCAGGGCAACAATGAGGGCGACGAGAGAGAGGAGTGCGGCCGCCATTGACAGGCCTAGCACCACCCAAAATCGAGTGCGAGACGCCTGTTCCGAATCCGGGTGCTCAGTTAGCTCGGCCATCATCCGCCATTTCGATCGCTCATCCGCGTGATACCCAAATCAGCAAGCCTCTGACGGGCGGCAGCGGCTTTCGGGCCCAGCAGGTCCTGGTCGACGCCGGCCACCTCGCTCCCCGACCGGCCGCCTTGAGCCCGGTAATCGCCGGCGGTCTCCCGGTAGCCGCCTCACCGCGCTGCAGGTGCTAGATCAGCTAAAGGTCGATGCGAACACCCGGCTGCTGATCACTGGGGCATCGGGGTGTCACAGCCTCGATCGCAGTCCAGCTCGCCGCCCAGATCGGTGCCATCGTCGTCGCGATCGGCGCGGCCCGTCATGCCGAGCGGTTACGCCGACTGCGTGCGGCCGAGGTGATCGATTCCCGCGCCGCCGATTGGGCTGAGTCCGTCGAAGGCTCATTCGACGCCGCTCTGGTTGCGGTTAACGGAACGGCGGTGACGCTCGTCCGCGACGGCGGTCGTCTGTGTTCGATTACATCCCACGCGCCGCGGAGCGTGCGCGACATCGAATCGAGAGATCTGTACGTTCGTCCCGACGCCGCGCAGTTGGCTTACCTGGCCACGCTCTGTGCCGACGGCCGGTTGAAACTCATTGCTTCGCCTGTCGCCCTCGAAGAGGGACCGTCGACAGTGGAGCGGGTTGCCGCAGGAAACTCGGGCGGTACGAAGTACGTGCTCACGTTTTGACCGCATCCAGATTGGTCCATGCGTGACGCATCGTCGGACCAACGTTCCGACCAGACGTCAGCCGCCGGCCCGACGGAAGGCAATCTCGGCCTCTCATGCCCGTCTGCAGTCGCGACAGGTGCCGTTGACCACCAGGCGGTCGAGGTCGGCGTCGAACCCGTAGGTGCGGACAAGGGTAAGGGCGAGCGCACTGAAGTAATCGGGTTGGGCGTCCGTGACCTGTCCGCAGCGACTGCACGACAGGTGAACGTGGGCCGGAATCGCCTTCGAGTGGTACACCGTGCCACGGTTGGCAAGATCAACATGCTGGATCACGCCAAGATCTTCGAGGAGTGCCAAAGTCCGGTAGATCGTGGACAGGTTCAGAGTGCGAGCCTGATCCGAAACGGCTCGCTGAATGTCGTCCGCCGTTGCATGTTGCAGTTGCTCGACCGCTTCCAGCACGACCTCTCGCTGCGGCGTTAGACGATTACCCTGCTCCCGCAGCACCGTCTTCCAGCTTCGGCTGGATTCCGGAGTCGTCACGCTGACCTCCCTGTCGTGCCATCGTCCTAACGACGGCCGCCGCCTTCCTCACGGACTCACGGCGCAGCTCAGCTGCCGACTGTTGATCGTATCTGGCGGCGTCGACGCCTCGCTGCTTACCGCTACTCAAGGGCCACCAGTTTGACCTAGGCTAACTTGTTGCAAGGAGTTTGCAATAACGTGGCGATCAAGCGGCCCGAAGGGACGGGGACGGAAATCCGAACCCGGACGGAGGCGACATGCACGTACCTGACGGATTCCTCAACGTACCCACCTCGATCGCGACCGGGATGATCGCAGCCGTCGGAGTCGGTGTGGCTCTGCGCGAAGCTCGCAAGGAACTCAATGAGCGCACCGCTCCATTGGCCGGCCTCGTCGCCGCCTTCGTGTTCGCGACGCAGATGGTCAACTTCCCCGTCGGCGCCGGCACCAGCGGACACCTCCTGGGAGGAGCGCTCGCAGCTGCCTTGGTCGGTCCCTGGACCGGCGTACTTGTGATCACCGTCGTGCTGATTGTTCAAGCACTCCTCTTCGCCGACGGTGGGCTGACCGCGCTCGGCACCAATATCACGCTGATGGGCCTGGTCGGGGTCGGAGTCGCCTGGCTGGTGATCCAGTTGGTCCTTCGGTTTTTGCCCAAACGCCTGGCCTCCGTCCCAGTCGCCGCAGCCGTCGGCGCTTTGGTCTCGGTTCCCACGGCCGCTCTCACCTTTACGGGCCTTTTCACCTTGGGCGGAGTCGCCGATATTCCCGTTGGGGCTGTGCTGACCGCGATGGTTGGGTGGCACAGTCTGATCGGAATCGGCGAGGCGGTCATCACCGGTCTGATGGTTAGCGCGGTCGTGGCGACGCGGCCGGATTTGGTGTACGCCGCACGCCCGATCCTCTCAGCAACTCGGCTGGAGATCCGGGAGAAGGGAGTGACCGCATGAGTAAGCCAACGTCGAAGATCGGCAGCGGCCGGTTCTTCCTCGTTTTTCTTGTGGTCGCCTTGTTCATCGGCGGTGTAGTGAGTTTCTACGCCTCGGGGCATCCCGACGGCTTGGAGTTCGTTGCCAAGTCCACCGGGTTCCTCGACACCGCCAAGCACTCAGCCAGCGCCGGCAGCCCACTAGCCAACTACGGCGTGGCGGGGATCAAAAACGCCCGATTGTCAGGTGGTCTCGCGGGCATCATCGGCGTATTGGTGACTCTGCTGGTCGCCGGCGGCCTGTTCTGGGTTCTGCGGCGGCGGGCGGGCTCGGATCCGGGAGCCTGACCGATGGGCAGTGCAAAGGGGCACGGGCACGCCCTGTACTACGCCGTGGATTCACCCGTCCACCGGCTGGCCGGCCACCTCAAGATTCTCACCCTGCTGGGATTCATGATCGTGGTTGTAGCCACCCCTGGCCCGTGGTACGCGGCGTTCGCCGGCTACCTCGCTGTTCTGATCGTCGTAGTTGGCCTCTCCCGGGTGCCGCCGACGTATCTCCTGCCGCGGATGGTCGTAGAACTGCCGTTTGTCGTCTTCGCGGTGCTGCTGCCGTTTCTCGCGCTTGGCCCGCGGACGGAATTCCTTGGTCTGACCGTCAGCGCACCCGGCCTGCTCGCGGCCTGGACCATGCTGGCCAAGGCCACGCTGGGCATACTCGCCGGTCTCACACTCGCCGCGACCACTGAGCCACAGGAGATGGTGCGAGGGCTTGAGCGCCTACGGCTACCAAACACCATGGTGCAGATCATCGGCTTCATGCTGCGCTATCTGGAGGTCGTCGGCGACGACCTTCGCCGGCAGCAGATCGCGCTGGCCTCGCGCGGGTTTTCCGCCCGCAACCCGCGGCACTGGCCGGTCCTCGCTCGCTCGGCCGGCGCGCTGTTCATCCGCTCGTACGAGCGCGGCGAACGGGTCCATCTGGCGATGCTCTCCCGCGGCTACACAGGCCGAATGCCGCGTACGTGACCGA
>Ga0111538_10001485_pt1 | contig 32833 bp, 38 predicted proteins | sample SoiMethybrSBSTD1_FD_79669 | JGI IMG/M metagenome (GOLD analysis project Ga0111538, IMG submission 79669) | Bulk soil microbial communities from a Populus tree surrounding site in Tennessee, USA - Soil MetaG P. TD hybrid SBSTD1 (version 2)... | ecosystem: Environmental > Terrestrial > Soil >...
GCCCGGGCGACCTTGGGATCGGGATGCGTCGCGGCCTTCTCCAGGAACGGGATCCCCTTCGGGTCGGCGAGGGCGCCGACGGCGAGGCAGGTGTCGGCGAGCAGATCGACCGTCTGGTTCTCCTCGGATCCCTCCAACAGGATACCGATCGCCTGCGGATCGCCGCCGCCGCGCCGGATGAGGTTCGCCACGAGGATCCGGCTGTCGTTCGGCTCCGACATCGGCTTGATGCGGATCGGGTTGAACGGCAGCATCATGCGGCGGTCGCGGGCGAGCAGGCTGCGCAGCGCCGCGCGCGCCTCCGGGCTCGCCATGCGTGACAGCTGCACGATGGATTGCGCCCGCACCGGCAGACTCGGGCTCGCGAGGCCGCGGACGAAGGTGTCGGGGTCGCCGCGGGTGACGATGGCCTCGAGCTTCTCCGACGCCTCCTGCCGCACCTCGCCGTCGGTGCTCTGCAGCTCCCCGAACAGCTTCTCCGGATCGTCCGCCGGCGCGCACGCCGCGAAGACCGCCCCGAGCGCCAGCGCGGCCGCGGCCGCGGCGCGGCGGCAGAGGGCGCTGTTCACTGGTCCTCCTTGTCGTGGATGGTGACCAGCTTGAGGATCGCCAGCACCCGCGTGCCGGCGGGAAGGACCACCGTCACTTCGTCCCCCTCCTGCCCCCCGACCAGGGCGCGGCCGATCGGCGAGGTGGCCGACACCAGCCCCTTGGAGAGATCCGCCTCCTCCGGGATCACCAGCTCGTAGGTGATCTCCTTGCCCGCCTGCGCCTCGCGCACCGTGACCGTCGAGCCGAGCGCCGCGCGATCGCGCGGCAGGTTGTCGAGCACGATCATCGCGAGGGTGCGCAGCTGCGCCTGCACCTGGCCGATGCGCGCCTGGACGTAGTGCTGGCGCTCGAGGGCCGCCTGGTACTCGGCGTTCTCCCGCAGATCGCCGAGCGCCTTGGCCCGCTGGATCTCCTTGGGTAGCTCGTGACGGTACTCATGCTCGAGCGTCTGCAATTCCTTCTCGAGCCGCGCGCGCGACTGGTTCAACATGGATCCGGACCTCCGGCCCTGGGAGCCACCACCGGCGGCGAAAAGTACCACCCTCCCAGGCGGCTGTCAAAAAGGCGGGTGGAGGGCCTTTCGGCCCCCCGGCTTTGGAAGGGTTTGCGTGGAAGGATTCGGGATTCGGTCATTGGCCTCACTATCCGTTCTGCCAGAAATAACATGTTCAACTCTGGCAAAACGCATAGGGAAGCGATCTGCGCGCAAATGTAATCAGCGGAACGCGGTTGTCAAGTGCCGACCACGTTGCTATCCTCCGGACTCGGTTCCAGGTGAGGAGGGACGGGTGCCCGCAGGGCGTTTCACACCGAAAATCTGGCTGGCCGTGGCGGCCGTCGTCGCCGGCTTCCTCATCCTCTTTAATGTCGGCCTGCGCGGCTCGATGGTCTACTACCTGACCGTCAGCGAGTTCCTCGACGGCAGGCGGCAGCACGACCTCGGCGAGAACTTCCGGGTCAACGGCCGGGCGGTGCCGGGAACGATCGAGCGCTCCCCCAGCGGTCTCGGCTGCCGGTTCCGCATGACCGACGGGACGAAGGAGCTGGCGGTGACCTACGACCGCGAGATCCCCGACACCTTCGTGGACAACTCCGAGGTGGTGGTCGAAGGGCGTCTCGGGAAGGACGGCGTCTTCGAGGCCCGCACGCTGCTCGCCAAGTGCCCTTCGAAATACGAGAAGTCGGCCGCTCCGACCCGGTCGTGAGCCGCCCGGCGGCACGGGCCTAGACCGCGATGCCCGATCTCGGAACCTTCGCCCTCCTTCTGGCCCTGGTCACCGCCGGCTGGTCGGCCCTCGCCTCTTTCAACGGCTGGCTCAGCGCCTCCGGCACGCTCGTGCGGAGCGGCGAGCGGGCGCTCTACGCCACCTGGGGCCTGGTGCTCGGCGCCGCGCTCCTCCTCGAGGCGCTCATCTTCACCGACCGCTTCGACCTGGAGTACGTCGCCTCGTACTCCAACCGGGCGCTGCCCCCGGTCTACAAGATCGCGGCGCTGTGGGCCGGGCAGGCGGGCTCGCTGCTCTTCTGGCTGCTCATCCTGTGCTCGTACGGCGCGCTGATCCTCTTCGTGAACCGGCGGCGCAACCGGCCGCTCATGCCGATCGTCACCACCACGCTCGCGACGGTGGCGTTCTTCTTCCTGCTGCTGGTGAATTTCATGGCGCGGCCGTTCGTCGGCCTGACCCATCCCCCCGCCGACGGCATGGGAATGAACCCGCAGCTGCAGAACCCGTTCATGGCGATCCACCCGCCGTGCCTCTACCTCGGCTACGTCGGGCTGACGGTGCCGTTCGCCTTCGCCCTCGCGGCGCTCGCGACCGGGCGGCTCACCGACTCGTGGTTCCGCACCACGCGCCGCTTCACCATCATTTCGTGGTTCATCCTCGGTACCGGCATCCTGCTCGGCGGCTGGTGGGCCTACGTCGAGCTCGGATGGGGGGGCTACTGGGCCTGGGACCCGGTGGAGAACGCCTCCCTCATCCCCTGGCTGACCGCCACGGCGTTCCTGCACTCGGTGATGATCGAGGAGCGCAAGAAGATGCTGCGGGTCTGGAACATGACGCTCGTCATCGTCACGTTCCTGCTGTCGCTCCTCGGCACGTTCATCACCAGGAGCGGCGTCATCTCCTCGGTCCATTCCTTCACCAAGTCCGACATCGGGCCGATGTTCGCCGGCTTCCTCGGGATCGCCACGATCGTGTCGGTGGCGCTCCTGCTGCACCGGCTGCCGATGCTGCAGTCCGAGCACCGGCTCGACTCCTTCGTGTCGCGCGAGAGCAGCTTCCTGTTCAACAACCTGCTCCTGGTGGGGGCGGCGTTCGCCGTGCTGTGGGGGACCCTGTTCCCGATCATCTCGGAATGGGTGCGCGGCGTGAAGATCACCGTCGGGCCGCCGTTCTTCAACGAGATCATGGTCCCGCTGACGCTGGCGCTCCTGACCCTCGCCGGCATCTGTCCGATCATCGCGTGGCGGCGCGCCACCCCGGATCGCCTGCTGCGGAAGCTGCGCCTGCCGCTCGGCGCCATGCTCCTGCTCGCCGTCGGGCTCCTCGCCGCCGGGATGCGCGACCCGTACGCCCTCGTGTCGTTCTCGCTCTGCGGCTTCGTGGCCGCGACCACGGTGCTGGAGTTCGCGGCCGGCACCCGGGCGCGCCGGAGCGCCACCGGCGAGGCGTGGGGGCGCGCCTTCGTGCGCCTCGTCGATCGCAACAAGCGGCGCTTCGGCGGGTTCATCGTGCACCTGGCGGTCGTCCTGATCCTCGTCGGCATCACGGGATCGAGCGTCTTCAAGCGGGAGCAGGTGGCGAGCCTGAAGCGCGGCGAGTCGTTTTCGATCGGGCGCTTCACCCTGACGCTCGAGGACATGGTGAGCCGCGACACGGCGAACCACGAGTTCCTCGGGGCGCGGCTGGCGGTCGCCACCGCGGGCCGGCCGCTCGGGACGCTCGTCCCCGGGCAGAACTTCTACAAGGCCGGCCAGAACCCCTCGTCGGAGGTGGACATCCGCTCGACCCTGAGCGAGGACCTGTACCTCATCCTGACCGGCTTCGACCCACAAGAGGGGCGCGCCACGGTGAAGGCGTACCTGAATCCCCTCGTCGCCTGGATCTGGATCGGCGGCGCCGTCCTGATCCTCGGATCCTGGCTCGCCATCCTCCCGGATCTCCGGGAGCGGAAGCAGGCCGCCGAGGCGCGCCTCCGGGCCGTCGAGTCGTATGCGCACTGAAGGGCGGCGTGCCGCCCGCGCGGCGGCGCTCGCGGCGCTCCTCCTCGCCGGGTCCGCGGCGGCACGCGCGGCATACACCCCCGCGGTCGGTGCGCCGGCGGAGGAGGCGGCGCGCGCCATCGAGGAGCATCTGATGTGCTACTGCGGATGCACCGATCTCACGGTGCGCGTCTGCAACTGCGGCGTCGCCGCCGGCATCAAGGACGACATCCGGGACCGGCTGGCGAAGGGACAGTCGCCGGACGAGGTGGAGGCCGCCTACGTCGCCCGCTACGGCGAGCAGATCCGATCGGCCCCGACCCGCAGTGGCTTCAACCTGCTCGCCTGGATCATGCCGTTCGCCGTGGTGCTCGCCGCCGGCGCCGCGATCGTCGTCCTGGTGCGGCGCTGGGGAAGGCGTCCCTTCGCCGCGGCCGCGGCCGCCGGCACGGACCCCGCCGGCGTCCCGGGCCCGGATCGCGCCGCGCTCGAGCGGGTGGACCGCGCCGTGCGCGACCTCCTCTGATGCTGCTGCTCGCCGGGATCGTCGTGGCCCTCGGGGTCGTCGCCGCCGTCGCGGCGCCGCTGTTCACCGGCCGGGGCGCGCCGCTCGACGACGGCCCCGATCGCGCCTCCGAGATCCGCGAGGTGGCGGCGCTCCGGGACATCGCCCTGGAGACGCTGCGCGATCTGGAGTTCGACCGCCACGCCGGCAAGATCGGCGAGTCCGACTACCGCGAGCTGGCCGACCGCACCCGCGCCGAGGCGGCCGCCCACATGGAGCGGCTCGACCGCCTGCAGGGAGGGGCCGGCCCGGCGCCCGAACCGGAACGGCGCGGATGATGCCGGAGGACGGCGACGGGCCCCTCTTCGAGGCCCGCTCCGTCACGCGGCGATTCGGCGCGATCGCGGCGATCGACCGGCTCGACCTCGCCGTGCACCCAGGCGAGCGGATCCTCCTGCTGGGGAGGAACGGCGCCGGCAAGACCACTCTCTTGAGGGTCGCGGCCACGCTCCTGCGCCCGACGACCGGGGCGGTGCGACACTTCGGCAGCGACGGCGCGGGGGACGCCGAACGCGCCGCGGTGCGCGGGCGCATCGGCTACCTCGGGCACGGCAGCCTCCTGTACGACGACCTCACCGTCGCCGAGAACCTCCGCTTCCACGCCGGATTGCACGGGCTCGGGGATCGGCGCCTGCGGGTGGCGCGCGCCCTCGAGGAGGTCGGCCTCGCCGACCGCGCCGACGATCCCGCCGGAACCCTGTCGCGCGGACTGGCGCAGCGCCTCGCCGCGGCCCGCGCCTTCCTGCACCGTCCTCGACTGCTGCTCCTCGACGAGCCGTTCACCGGGCTCGATCGTCCCGGCGTGGCGCGGCTGCAGGCCATCCTCCGGGATCGTCTCGGGGACGCGGGAGGGTGCCTGCTCGCGACCCACGATGTCCTGTCGGCCTGGCCGCTGGTCGGACGGGTCGTCGTCCTCTCCGGCGGGAGGATCGCCGCCGATCGCCCCGCCGCGGGGCTCGACCCGGCAGGCGTCGCGGCGCTCCCGGGGCTGGCGTGAGGACGCCGAGGGCGGCGGCGTGACCGGTACGGCGAGGGCGGCGCTGCTCATCGCCGGCCGCGACCTGCGCGGCGAGCTGCGGCGTCCCGCGGCGGCGATCAGCCTGCTGGTCTTCGCGCTCCTGGTCGTCGTCGTGTTCCACTTCGCCTTCGATCTCACCGCGGCCGAGTTCGTCGCGCTGGGACCCGGCGTGCTGTGGGTCGCCGTCCTGTTCACCGGGGTCCTGGCGCTCGACCGCGGCTTCCGGGTCGAGCGCGAGGAAGGACGCATCGACGGACTGCTCCTCGCCCCCATGCCGCGCAGCGCCCTGTTCTTCGGCAAGGTGCTGTCCACCTGCGCCGTCATGGCGGTGGTGGAGATCGTCCTCGTGCCGCTCGCCGCCATCCTCTTCAACCACCCGTTCGGAGGCTGGGTTCTCGTCATGCTGCCGACCCTCTTTCTCAACACCATCGGGTTCGCGGCGGTCGGGTGCCTGTTCGCCTGCATCACGACGCAGACGCGCCGCGGTGATCTGCTGCTGCCGATCCTGCTCTTCCCGGCGTCGGTGCCGCTGGCGCTCGCGGCGGTGCGCGCGACCGGCGCCATCCTGGCGGCGCGGCCGCTCGATCGCTACGCCCACTGGCTGGCGCTGTCCGCGGCCTACGACCTGATCTTCCTGGCGGCGGCCGTGCTGCTGTTCGACCATGCGCTCGAGGAATGAGCGGGACGGCGGCGGCGAGTGGCCCGGGTGATATCATCCCGCCCATGCTGCAACGCCTGCCGCTGCCGCTCGCGGCGATCGCCGTGCCGCTGGCGCTCCAGCAGGCGTTCCTCGCCGCCCCGCCGGAGCAGAAGATGGGCGTGGTGCAGCGGATCTTCTATTTCCACGTCCCCTCCGCGATGATGGCGTTCCTCGGCGTCGGGCTGTGCGCCGTGCTGAGCGCGCTCTATCTCTTCACCCGCGACCGGCGCTGGGACGTCGCGGCGGAGACCGCCGCCGAGCTCGGCGTGCTGTTCTGCACCATCGTGCTGATCACCGGCCCGCTGTGGGCGCGCCCCGTGTGGGGGGTGTACTGGACCGGAGAGGTGCGTCTCACCTCGACGCTCATCCTGTGGCTCATCTTCGTGGGTTACCTGCTCCTGCGCGGCAGCGCGGGCGCGGATCGCGACGCCACCGCCCGGTTCGCGGCGATCGTGGCGATCGTCGGCGCCCTCGACGTGCCGATCATCTACAAGTCGGTGGAGTGGTGGCGCGGGCTCCACCCGAAGGTCCTCAAGGTGTCGGGCGGCGGTGGTCTCGATCCGGCGATGGCCCGCTCGCTGCTCATGTGCACGATCGCCTTCCTTCTGCTGTTCGCGGCCCTGTACGTCGAGCGGCTGCGCCTCGGTCGCCTCACCGAGAAGATGGCCGCTCTCGAGGAGCGCGCCGCGCGCCTGCCCGAACCGGCGGCCCCGGGTCTCGCATGACGCTCTTCGAGGCCGCGGCGGGGCTCGTTCACGTCGCGGGCGCGATTCAGGCGGCCGCCCCCGATGCGCCGTTCGTCGCGGGAGAGGTCGCAGCCCGCCCCGACCAGGTGGCGCGAGGCCTGCGCTTCCTCACCGCCGCCTACACCGCCGTCTGGGTCATCCTCGCCGCTTACCTCGTCCTCCTGTCCTTCCGCCTGCGCCGCCTCGAACGCCAGACCGACCGCCTCAAGCACCGCCTCGACCCCCACCTCCCCACATCCGGTTAGCTCGCGAAACCGGGAACCGGCCGGGCGGGATCGTCGTTCCACACGGGCGATTGGGAGGAAAAGCGTCATGTCCCCACTCGCGCGCATCGTCGCACCCGTCCTGGTGCTGGCGGCCGGGCTCCAGGTCGGCTCGGCGGCCCTCGCCCAGACCTCCGTCCGCGAGGTCCCGCCCCCGGCGCACCGGACCGCCCGGTACATCTCGGTGAAGGTCTGGGAGGGGGGCAACGAGGCCCCGAACGTCAGCGTCCGGGTCCCGACGGCGCTCGTCTCCGCGACCATCGGGCTCGCCGCCTGGAGCGGCATGCTCGATCACGGCCTGGAGCAGGCCCGGGTGCACGCCGGCCAGGACTGCGGCGCGTCGATCCGGATCACCGGCCGGCAGATCGTCTCCCTCTGGAACGACATCGTCAGCGGCGGGCCGGCCGACCTCGTCCGGGTCGATGACGGAACCGATCGAGTCGTCGTCCGGCTGGAATAGGGCCTATAATCCCGCCTTCCTGGAGACGGGATGACCTCGGTCGACACCCCCAAGAGCCTTTTCCGCGACTACTTCGAGACGATCGTCACCTGCGTCGTCTTCGTGCTGTTCGCGCGGACGTTCGTCTTCCAGCAGTCGAAGATCCCGACCGGGTCGATGATCCCGACGCTGCTCATCGGCGATTACATCATGGTGAACAAATTCGTCTACGCGCCGCGCATGTCCGGCGTGCCGGGCTTCGGCGCGCTGGAGCGGGCGCTGTTCCCGATGCGCGCTGTGCGGCGCGGCGACATCGTCGTCTTCAAGTACCCGGAGGAGCCGGAGAAGGACTACATCAAGCGGGTGATCGGCCTGCCGGGCGAGACCATCGAGGTGAAGAGCCGGCAGGTGTACATCGACGGCCAGCCGCTCGACGAGCCGTACAAGGTGCACCGCAACCCGCGCGGACTGAACATCGACCAGGACGATTACCCGGCGACCCACATCCCCGAGGGATCGTATTTCTGCATGGGGGACAACCGCGACAACTCGCGCGACAGCCGCTCGTGGGGCTTCGTCCCGGCCTCCTACCTCAAGGGACGGGCCTTCATGATCTGGTGGTCGTACGACGAGGACCGCGACGCCTGGCAGCAGACCGCGATCTCCGATCGCCTCAAGGGGATCTGGTCGAAGGTCGCCCACCTGTTCACCAAGTCGCGCTGGGAGCGCACCTTCCAGATCATCCGCTAGCGGGCGAACCCGCCCGCCGCGCCGGCGGCGCCGCCGGCGCGGGCGGCAGATCGACGGGCGCCGGCGGCCGCCCGGATCCGTACCACCCCCGCACGCTCGACCAGCGCCAGTCGCGCGGGTCGGCCGCCAGCCCCATCAGCACCGGGAGGCGGTGCAGGAACTCCACGCGCCGCGCCATCGCACCGGGCCCGACCGGGACGATGGCGACCGCGTCGCGGAACACCGGTCCGGGCCAGCGGGCACGCCACTGCAGCTCGCGCCCGAAGCGCGATCGGAGCCGCTGCGCCAGCCGCTCCACCGAGGCGACGCCGCCGTCCGGCGTCGCCACGATGAGGCGCGCGCGGTCCGGCAGCACGACATAGGCGTGCAGCCGGAAATCCAGGCGCTGGTGCAGGCGCGCCAGCACGCGGCAGAACAGCCCCGCGTGCGAGCCCGCGAGCGCGGGCCGCTGTCCGTAGGTGGAGAGCGCCAGCAGGTACGCCCCGTCCCCGTCCCCCGATTTCATCGCGAACCTCCCCCGCGGCTCTCCAGTGCGTACGGCCGAAGGTGCTGCAAGAGGGATGCGCGGCGGGGAAGGAACGCGCGAGGACGGAGGGAAGCGATGCGGGACGCGGCGTCCACGCGATCCCCGGCCGGCATCGGGCCGGCCGGGGATCGCGGGACATGTCCGCCGGCGGTCGAATCAGTCGCGCTGGAGGGCGGCCTCGAACGCGTCCTTGGCGGCGTCGACCGCCCGCTGCCAGGACTCGCCCACGGTTCCCTTGATCTCCTGCACGCCGCGCCGGGCCTTCTCAGTGGCGTCGCGCGCCGCGCCCTGCACGCGGGCCCGCGTCTCCCGGCCGGAGGCCGGCGCCAGCATCAGAGCGGTCGCGGCGCCGACCGCCGCGCCGGCGATGAAGGCGAAGAGCACGCCTCCGAGGCCGTTGCCTGAATCCCGGTCCTCAGTGGTCATATTTGTCATCCTGCGGCGTAGGCGAATACGACGTCCGGGACGAGGATCCCATCTCGGACTGCAGGACCTCCGCCCCTTCCTCGACCGCCTCCTGGACCCGGGCGCGTCCCTGCTCGAAGCGGCGCTTCGCCTCGCGCGTCAGGTCCTTCGAGAGCTTCTTCACCTTCTTACGGGTCTCGGCGCCCGAGGCGGGAGCCAGGAGCAGGGCGGCGACGGCGCCGACGGCGGCGCCGAGCAGGAACGCAGTCAGGCCGTAACTGCCGGTTTTTTCAGGAAGGTACTCAGTGGTCATAGTGATCCTCCGGAACGGCGGCCCGGGCGTCCGGCGGTGCGACTCCCGGGTGCTCGTCGTCGATGATGATGCGTCCGCGTTCGTCTTCCGATTCATCCTCCGTCGCCGTGGTCGTCGAGGAACGGGCCCGCCGGTGCGCGATGAACGCGCCGAGCCCCGCGACGAGGGCCGGGCCCACGGCGCCGACCAGTGAACTGACCTTGCTCACGGTGTTCTTCACCTGAGCGAGCGAGTGACCGATCCCGACCACCGAATCGACGACGGGGCGCAGACGATCGGTCTGCTCCTCGACGGTGGTCGCGAGGCGGTTGATCCGCTCGGTGACGTCCGTGAGCTCCTTCAATGCCTTGTCGACCCGGGGTGCGAGCACATCGATCTGGCGGCGCGCGCTCTTCAGAGTCTGCGCTGCCTGATACAGGACTGGGACGATGGCCCCGACGAGGATGCCGAGGAGGATGAGCCCTACGATTGTTGCGGTGGACATTCAGGCACTCTCCTTGTCAACGACTCTAGCAGACGCCGGGGCCGAAGCTGTAATCGGGCGCTCGAGCGTCGGAAGGTCGGGAGCCGGCGCCCCCGGGGCGATGACGGCGTGACGCCCCCGGCCCGGCTCGGGACGGGGGAAGTCGGATCTCCAATGGCTGCCGCGACTTTCCTCGCGGCGCAGCGCGCTCTCGGCGACGAGGCGCGCCACGAAAAGAAGGTTGCGGGCCTCGAGCCCGGCCCGCGCCGGCGCGCGTGGGGCGAGCCCCGACTCGAGATTCAGGATCATTCTGACGGCACGACGCATCCCTTCCGCGTCGCGCACGAGCCCGACGTCCTCCCACATCACGCGCCGCAGTTGCGCGACGATCCCCTCCGCCTCGCGCGGGTCGATCGACCGGACCGCGGCGGCCAGGCGTTCCGCCGCCGCGGCGCCCGGGGGCGGCCCTTCCAGAGCACCGGTCGCCTCGAGAATCCGATCCTGGATCACCGCGGCCCCGGCGCGGGCCCCGAAGACGAGTCCCTCGAGCAGCGAGTTGCTCGCCAGCCGGTTGGCGCCGTGCACGCCGGTGCAGGCGACCTCCCCCGCCGCGTAGAGCCCGGGGATGGCGGTGCGCCCCATCAGGTCGGTCTTCACCCCGCCCATCATGAAGTGCGCGCACGGCGCGACCGGCAAAAGGTCGCGGGCGATGTCGAGACCGTAGCGGGCGCAAGTCGCGGCGATGCGCGGGAAGCGCTCCCGCACGGCATCCGCCGGAAGCGCCGTCATGTCGAGGTGGACGCACGGCGCGCCGCTGCGGCGCATCACCGCAAAGATGCCGCGCGCCACGATGTCGCGCGGCGCGAGATCGCCGCGCGGGTCGAAGTCCTGCATGAACGGCCGCCCGGCGGCGTCCACGAGCCGCCCCCCCTCGCCGCGCATCGCCTCCGAGAGCAGGAAGCGCGGCGCCCCCGGCAGGAGCAGCGCGGTCGGATGGAACTGGACGAACTCCAGGTCCATCATCTCCGCCCCGGCGCGGTAGGCCATCGCCGCGCCGTCCCCGGTCGCCTGCGGCGGGTTGGTCGTCTCGCTGTAGATCAGGCCGGCACCGCCGGTGGCGAGGAGGACCGCCGGGGCCCGCAGCCGCCGCACGGCGTCGCGCTCCTCGTCGAGCGCCAGCAGCCCCGCGATGCGCCCCCCCTGCATCGTCAGATCGATCGTGAAGGTGCGCGGCAGGAGGGTGATGCCCTCGAGGGTCGAGGCCTTCTCCACCAGCGCCCGGACGATCTCGCGCCCGGTGGAGTCCCCCTGGGCTCTGAGAATGCGCCGTTTGCTGTGCGCCGCCTCGCGCGCCAGCGCCAGGCGCGTCCCCTCGCGATCGAAGCGGGCGCCCCACTCGATGAGCTCGAGCGCGCGCGTCGGCCCCTCCTCCACGAGGACCCGCACCGCCGCCTCGTTGCACAGCCCGTCTCCCGCGGCGAGGGTGTCCTCGTAGTGCAGCGCCAACTCGTCGTCCTCGGAGAGGACCGCGGCGATCCCCCCCTGGGCCTTGTCGGAGGAAGAGTCGGTGGCGCCGTCCTTCGTGAGCAGGGCGGCGCGCCGCCCGGCGGCGGCCACGGCGATGGCGGCCCGCAGCCCGGCGATGCCGCTGCCGACGACGATCAGGTCATAGTCCGCCTGCGTCACGCCCGCCTCCGCGCCGGGTCCTCCCGGCCCTGGCAGTCTACCCGTTTGACAGGGGGTGCGCCGCTCCCTATGATGCGGCCCTTCGCGCCCCGGGCGCGAAGGAGGTCGCCTCCAACCCGCCATGCCGGATGCTCCTGCCGTGACGCCGCTCGCCGGCGTCTTTCCGCCGCGCCTCGTGGCGCGCCTCCACCGCGAACGATTCGAGGGGACGCTCCGCCTCCACGCCGGCGGCGCGACGCGGGTCATCTACTTCCGCCGCGGTGAGATCGCCTCGGCCGCCAGCAACGCCGACGAGGACCGGCTCCCGAACATCCTGATCCGCGAGGGGCGTCTGACCGGGCCCCAGGTCGAGATGGCGAAGACGAAGCAGCGGCCCGGCGTGTCGCTCGGCAAGACCCTGATCGAGCTGGGGTTCCTCACCCCGGCGGAGCTCCTGCAGGGGGCGCGGCGGCAGGTGAAGCAGATCCTCGCCGCCGCTTTCTCCCTGCGCGACGGGACGAGCCAGGCGGTGCCCGGCCCCCTGCCCCCCGAGGTGACCGTGCTGGGGCTCCCGGTGCGGCGGCTCATCTTCGATGCGCTGCTCGAGGCGGGCGACCGCCAGGATGTCGTGCAGGAGATGGGGTCGATGGAGACGATCTACCGGCCGTCGGCCGATCTGGACACGGGGCTGCCGACGCTGCGCCTCGAGCCCCCGCACGAGGAGGTGGCGCGGCTCGTGGACGGGCGCGCGACGCTCCGCGAGATCAGCGGGCGGGTCCGCCTCGACGATCTGACCGTCAGCAAGATCGTCCTGGCCCTCGAGATCCTCGGGCTCGTGGAGCAGGAGTCGCTCCCCGCCGCGGCCGCGCCGGCGGGACGGCGTATCCCGGTGATCGCCGATGAATCGGAGGAGGCGCCGGAGCACGCCGTCACCTGGGGCGCCGCGGCGCCGGTGCCCGTCATGCCGCCACCGCCGGCACCCGCGCCCGCCGCGATCCCGGCGCCCTCGCCGGCCGCCGTCGCCGCCCCGCCATCCGCCCCGGCCTTCGCCGAGGAGCCCGAGCCCGCGGAGACTCCCGCCTTCGCGTCCGCCTTCGCAGTCGCCGCAGACGATCCGGTCGAAGCGGCGCCTTCAGGACGCCCGGCGCCGCCGATCGCGCTCGATGAAGAAGATGACACGCCGCCGATCCCGCCCGGCGAGCTGCCGGCCTTCGCCGCGCCGCCGAACGCACCGACCGGATGGAGCGTCGATCCGGAAACCGGCGAGAAGGTTCATCTCGGGCCGATCGAACTGACCTTCGACGGCCCCGTGGTCCCGCCGCATCCGGGAGGAGCAGGGCGCGGACGCCTGGCGCTGTTCGGGGCGGCCGGTCTGCTCGCGGCCGCCGCGATCGGCGCCTACTTCGTGGTGCTGCGCGGCGGCGCGGCCGACGAGACCACGCCCGCGGAGATCGCCTCCTCCCCGATCGCCGAGACCGCGGCCCCGCCCGCGGAGCCCGCGCCGGATCCGGCGGCGCCGCCGCCGGCCGGGACCGAGACCGCGGGCACCGGGACGGCCGAAGACACCCCGCCCGGAAGGGAGCCGGCCGCGCAGGACACGCCCCCTCCCGCGACCGCCGAGGAGGCTCCGGTGACAGCCGCACCACCTCCGGCCGCGGCGAACGACGGTTTCGGCTTCGGCCAGCGGTTGCTCGACGCTGGCACCGTCGATCGGGCGGCGGAGACGTTCCGCCGCGCCCTCGAGCCGATCCCGGCAGGGCGCTTCAGCCTCCAGGTCATGATCGCGTGCGAGGCGGAGTCGGTGCGCAAGGCGCGCGCCGGCACCCGACCCGACGCGGGGCTGTTCGTCCTGCCGATCCCCGTGCGCGGGCGCAGCTGCTTCCGGGTCCTGTGGGGGGTCTTCGAGTCGCGCGATGCGGCCGCTGCGGCGGCCCGTGCCGATCTGCCGCAGTACTTCGTCACCTCCGGCGTGTCGCCGGCGGTCGTGGCGATCGACCGGCTGCGCTCCCCTTCCTGAGTCGATGATCCACGGACGCCGCGGACGCCGCCTGGCGCTCGGTCTCCTGCTCGCCGCCTCCGCCGTCCGCGCCGACACGATCCACCTCAAGAACGGCGGGACGATCGTCTGCGACCGCTACGAGGAGCGGGAGGCCGATCTCGTGGCGCACGTCGGCAAGATGACCATCATCGTCCCGCGCGCCGAGGTGGAGAGCATCGAGCCGGGGACGAAGAGTGCGAAGCCGGCCCCCGGCGCGGCGCCACCGGCTCCGGTCACACCCCCTTCGTCCGCACCGAGCGAAGGCGATGCCAAGGCCGATGCCGCCCGTCTCGAGGAGTTGAAGCGCCGGCTCGCCGCGCAGCCCCTGGCGCGCGACGAGAACCGCCGCCAGATCGTCGCGCTGCTCGATCGGATGGGAGCGCGCGCGCTGGCCGAGCGCCGGCCGGACGAGGCGCGGCTCCGCTTCACGGAGGCGAGCGGGTACGACCCCGCCGACCTGCGCGCGCGCCGGGGGCTCGGCGCCGCCCTCCTGATGCTCGATCGCACCGCCGAGGCGCGCACGACGCTCGAGCGGGCCCTCCTCGACGCGCCGCAGGACGCCGATCTCAACTACCTGCTCGGCGAGGCGCTCGAGCGGATGGGGCGCGCGGACGAGGCGCTGGCGGCCCTGGAGAAGTCCTACGCCGCGCGGCCGACGCCGTCCCTGCGCGAACGCCTCGAGACGCTGCGGCGCCAGCACGGCGTGGACGGGGCCTACCGCCGATCGGAAGCGGCCCGCTTCACCCTGTCGTACGACGGCGAGCGTACGACGCCGGGGCTGGACGTCGAGATCCTCACCTTCCTCGAGGGGCAGTTCCCCGAGCTGGCGCTGCTCTTCGACTACACGCCGGCGGAGTCGATCGCGGTGATTCTCTACTCCGAGAAGGACTTCTATGCCGCCACCCGCGCCGACCGTGACGTGGCCGGGCTCTTCGACGGCAAGGTGCGGGTGCCGTCGGGGGGGCTGAAGCGGCTCGACCCGGAGTCGCGCGCCGTCCTGCGTCACGAACTGGCGCACGCCTTCATCACGGGCAAGAGCCGCGGCGTCGCCCCCCGGTGGCTGCAGGAGGGGCTGGCCCAGTGGGTCGAGGGGCGGCGGCCGGGAGACGCCGGCGAGACCCGCCTCGCCCGCGAGTACCGCGCCGAGCCGTCACGCTGGACGGCGGCGGTCTTCAATTACGATTCCGCACTTTCGTTCGTCGCCTACCTTCTGGATCAGCACGGACAACCGGCGCTCAACGAGGTCCTCGCCGTCATGGGACGCGGCGGGACGGCCGAATCGGCCGTCGAGCACGTGCTCCGCGATTCGCTCCCGACCCTCCGGACCGCCTGGGGAGAGGAGCTGGCGCGGGACCACCTGCCGTAGTCCGCCCCCAACCCCCCGAAAACTTGCCAGCGCCCTTCTCGTAACCCAAGTTATGTCCGCCCCTTGCCCGAAGCGCAGGGCAAGGAGGGGTGCGTCCCTGCGCTGGAGGTCGCCGCGGATGAAGGGAATCCTGGCCCAGAGATGTCCCGCGGACATCCTGAGCGAGGTCCTGCGCCGTCAGATGTCCGGCATCCTGATCTTCACCCGGGAGCCGGCGAGCCGCCATCTCTTCGTGGACACGGGCGGGACCATCCGCTTCGCCGCCAGCAACCACCCCGAAGAGAGCCTCGTGTCGTGGCTCATGTCGAAGGGCGGCGTGTCCGAGGCGCTACTCCGCCAGGCGACGTCGGAGAAGCAGCCGCACGAGCTGCTCGGGACGGTCCTGGTGCGGCTCGGCCACCTCGATCCCGCCTCGCTGGCCGTGCTCACCGAGTCGCACATCCGCCGGGTCCTCGCGTCGGCCCTGGCGATGACCGAGGGGGACTGGGAGTTCAAGGAAGGGGCGCTGCCGTTCCGCGACCAGCTCGATGTCGGGGTCCGCACGGCCGACGCGCTGCTCGAGTGGACCCGCGCTCTCGACGACCCGGAGTGGATCCGCAGCCGGTTGGGGACGGCGGACGCGCGCATCCACCGCGACCGGCGGCCACCGGAGGGTTACCAGTCGATTCGGCTCGATCCGGTCGAAGGGTTCATCGTGTCGCTCGTCGACGGCGCGGCCACGATCCGCGACATCTGCATGATCAGCCCCACCGGCGAGGAGAAGACGCTCAAGGCGCTCCTCGGCCTGACGCTGGCCGGCATCCTCGAGAGGCCGGCGGGGTCCGAGGCCATCCTGCCGCCCGCGGCCGTGCCCCGACGCGTCGCGGAGGCGACCGGCCCGGTGGCGCCTTACACGGCGGCCGCGCCCCCCGCACCGGCGGCGCCCGCCACGGCGCCGACCGCGCCGGCCCGCGCCGCCTCGATCCCGCCGCCCTCCGGGCCCGCCGCCGCTCCGCGACCGGCCGCCGCAGCCGCTCCGGCCCGGCCGGTCACGACCGCGCCCACAGCGCCGTCCGCACCGCCGGCCGCAGCATCCGCCCCGGCGTCACCGCCGACCGCCGCACCGCCTTCGGCGGCCGCGGCGTCCCCCTCGGTCCCTGCGTCCGCCCCGCGGAAGGCCGCCTCCGCTCCGGTCGCCGGCGCGAAGCCGGGCGTGAAGCCTGGCGCCAAGCCGGGCGCGCGGCCGGGGCTCCGGGGGATGGTGCGTCCGGGGGGGGCCCGTCCCGGCGCGCGCCCCGGAAGCCTGCACGCCCGGCCGCGGCCGGCCGCGGCCGCGCCGCCCCGCCCGTTGGAGCCCGCGAAGCCGCCGATGGGGATCAACCTCGAGGCCGAGATGCTGGCGCGCCACGCCGAGCTGCACAACCAGGACCTGTACCACGCCCTCGGCGTCGCCTCGACCGATGGCACCGACGAGATCCGCCGCGCCTACTACGCGCTGGCCCGCGCCTACCATCCCGACAAGTTCCGCGACGACGCCATGAAGGAGAAGGCGGAGCAGGTCTTCGGCCGGATCACCGAGGCCTACGCGACCCTGTCGAATCACGAGTCCCGCAACCGCTACGACGGGGAGCTCGCCACGCACAAGCACGACGGCGCGCAGGACCGCGCCAGCGACACCACCGACCTGGCGCGCGAGAACTTCCGCCGCGGCCGCGACGAGGTGGACCGCGGTCGCTTCGCCGAGGCACTCCCGTTCCTGATCCACGCTTGCGAGCAGGATCCGAACAAGTCGGAGTACTTCGAGTACCTCGGCGCCGCGCAGGCGCGCAACCCGCGCACCCGCAAGCAGGCGGAGGAGAGCCTGCTCAAGGCGATCGCCCTCTCCCCCACCAACGCCGGCGCCTACGTGCATCTCGCCGGCCTCTACGAACGCGCCGGCGCCGCCGAACGGGCGAAGGAGATGTACCGGCAGGCGCTCGAGTGGGATCCGGACAACCCGGCCGCGAAGCGGGCGCTCGGCCAGGAGCCGGCCGCCAAGCGCGGCGGCCTCCTCGGATTCTTCGGACGCAAATGAGCGACGCGGCCCTGCCGGAGCGGATCGGCCCGTACCGGGTCCTCGATCTCCTCGGGACCGGGGGGATGGGTCGGGTGCATCGCGCCCTCGACGAAGCGCTCGACCGCGAGGTGGCGCTGAAGACGCTCCTGCCCGCCCTGGCCGCCGACTCCGAGTTCGTCGCCCGCTTCACCCGCGAGGCGCGCGCCGCCGCCTCGCTGAACCACCCGAACATCACGCAGATCTACGCCACCGGGCAGGAGGGACCGACCCCCTGGTTCTCGATGGAGCTCATCCGCGGCCGGTCGCTCGAGACGATGTCCCGCGATCTCGGGGCGATCGAGCCGTACGAAGCCGCGTCCTACATCCGGCAGGCGGCCGCGGGGCTGCGGCACGCGGCGCAGAAGGGGCTCATCCACCGCGACATCAAGCCGTCGAACCTGATGCTGACGACCGACGGGGTCGTGAAGATCACCGACTTCGGCCTCGCCAAGGCGGCGCAGGCCGACACGCGCCTCACGGCGACCGGTGAAGTCCTCGGGTCCCCCGGCTACATCTCGCCGGAGCAGGCGCAGGGGCAGCCGATCGATCTCCGCTCCGACATCTACTCGCTCGGCGCGACCTTCTACCACCTGATCACCGGCCGGCTGCCGTTCCAGGCGCCGACGGCGGTGGCGATGATCATGAAGCACATGAACGAGCCGCTGAAGTCGCCGCGCGCCGTCAACGCCGCCATCCCCTTCCCGATCGCCTCGATCGTCCAGAAGATGATGGCGAAGCGGCCCGGGGAGCGGTTCCAGGACTACGACGCGCTGCTGCGCGATCTCGACCGCGCCCTGTCGGAGACGCGGGCGATGCCGGCGGGGAACCCGGCCGGGGACGCCGTGCGCCGGCGCCCGCCGTCCGCGGCCGACCGCGCCACCGCGGCGTTCGACGTGCGCACCGCGGCGCTGCGCGGCCCGGCGCCGGGAGTCCGCCCCGCCGCGGCGGCCGAGACCCCGGCCCCCGAGCGGCGCTCGCTGCCGATCCTTCCCGTCGCCCTGATGATCGCCGTCGCGGCCCTCGTCGCCGGCGGGCTGTGGCGCCGGCTGACCGAGGCCCCCCCGCCCGCCGCCGCGGCGGCGTCGCAGGGGCCGGCGCTCGAGGGGGAAGGGACCTTCACCTCCCGCCCGGCGAAGAGCGCCTCGCTCGGTGGCGACGGCGCGCCGGTCCCGAACGGATCGCGCGCCAGCCTGGTCTTCCTGGCGAACGACCACGAGACCCTGCCGAACGGCGGCGGCATGAAGGTGACCGGCCGGGTGCAGAACGCCGGGACGGGCGAGGCGAAGATGAGCCGCGTGCGGGTGCGGGTGCTCCTCGACAACGGCACCGTTGCGGCGCAGGGGGAGACGACCCTGCAGCCACCGACGCTCATGGCCGGCCAGGTCGCCCAGTTCGAGATCGTCCTCAACTACGACGGACCGGTCGGCACGCTGCGCGCCGAGCTCATCTGGAGCGAGTGAGCATGCCCTCCTCCGCGGGGATTGACAGGGCCTCCTCCGGCCGGAATAATCGCGCCGCCGATGCGGCCCCGACCTCCGTCCCCGCGATGAGCCGTCCCGCCGTCGTGAGCCGCGTTCCCGAGGCCGGCGCCGGTCCAGGATTCCGCCGCGACCTCGGGCTGTTCGACGCCACCATGGTCGTCGCCGGGTCGATGATCGGCTCGGGGATCTTCATCGTCTCCGCCGATATCGCGCGCACCGTCCCCGCGCCCGGCTGGCTCCTGCTCGTCTGGATTGCCACCGGCGTGATGACCGTCTTCGCGGCGCTGGCGTCCGGAGAGCTGGCCGGCATGTTCCCGCGCGCCGGCGGACAGTACGTCTACCTGCGCGAGGCGTTCGGGCCGCTCACCGGGTTCCTCTACGGCTGGACGCTGTTCCTGGTGATCCAGACCGGCACCATCGCGGCGGTCGGCGTGGCGTTCGCGAAGTTCCTCGGCGTCTATGTCCCCTGGGTGTCGGCCGGCACGGTCTTCGTGCCGCTCCACGTCGGTGGCGCCGACTTCTCGCTGACGTCGCAGCGCCTCGTGGGGATCGTCGTCGTCGCCCTGCTCACCTGGCTCAACACGCGCGGGGTCCGGACCGCCAAGTGGACGCAGAACCTGTTCACCACGACCAAGATCGGCGCGCTCGCGATCCTCGCCGTGGTGCCGCTCCTCGGGCTCCGGAACCCGGAGGCGGTCGCGGCGAACTTCGCTCCCGGCGCGCTGTTCGGCGGCGCGCCTCTGACCTCGGCGCTGGTCATGGCCTTCATGGCCGCGATGGTCGGCTCGCTCTTCTCGGCGGACGCCTGGAACAACATCGCCTTCGCCGGCGAGGAGGTGAAGGAGCCGCACCGGAACCTCGCCAGGAGCATGGTGCTCGGCACGGCGATCGTGACGCTGCTCTACACGCTGGCGAACGTCGCCTACCTGTGCCTGCTGCCGCTGCACGGCTCGCCCGACGGCGCGAGCGTCGTCGAGCGCGGCATCCAGCACGCCACCGAGGACCGCGTCGGAACGGCGGCGATGCAGAGTCTCCTCGGGGCGAGCGGCGGCCTGGTGATGGCGGCGTTCGTGGTGATCTCGACCTTCGGCTGCCTCAACGGCCTCATCCTCGCCGGGCCGCGCCTCTACTACGCGATGGCGCGCGACGGCCTGTTCTTCCGGAAGGCGACCGGGCTGAACGAGTCCGGCGTGCCGGCCTGGGGACTGTGGATCCAGGGGATCTGGGCGGGGGTGCTGACGCTCTCGGGACGCTACGGCGACCTGCTCGACTACATCATCATGGCGGCACTGCTCTTCTACGCGGCCACGGTGCTCGGACTGTTCGTCCTGCGCCGGACGCGGCCGGATCACCCGCGCCCGTACCGGGTCCCCGGGTACCCGTGGCTGCCGGCCCTCTACATCATCGCCAGCACCGCCATCATGATCGACCTGCTCATCGTCAAGCCGGCCTACACCTGGCCGGGGCTCCTCATCGTCGTCAGCGGCATCCCGGTCTACTTCCTCTGGAAGAAGCGCGGCTCACAGCCCGCCTGACAGGTCCGACGACCCGGACCGGCGCAGCCGCCGCGTCACTCAGAGCCAGCGCTTGACGGCTTCGGCCGTGTCGCCCGGCATCGTGTTGAAGCAGATCCTGGCTTGAGGCGCGTGCTGGTGGACGACGTTGATCAACTTCTCGAAGAGGAGGAAGTTGCCCGGATTCGCCCGGACACCGGCGCCGATGAGGACACAATCGAAGCGCGTCTCTTCGAGTCGGCTCCGAACGACGGCCTCGGCCGTTTCGCCGAAATCGGTCAGACACGCCTGCACGTCATACCCGAGCCGGCTCAATTCCTCCCCGGAGGCCTTGAGCCCGGCGAGCACCTTCCCGGCATCCATGCCCGGCGCGTACCCCGGCTTGGAGAAATCGATGAGTGCGGGATCCAGCCCGATCACGAGGACACTTTTCCGGTCCGTCATCATCCCCTCCGGGGTCACGCGCGCCCTTTCAGGAAGGGCTCAATGGCACCCTCGAGCTTCTCGCCAACGTTCGAGACATCCGTGAGGCGATGCTCCTTGAGGGTGCCGATGGCGAATTCCTCTTCGACGCTGTCCCAGTAGAGCACCCGGTCCTCGTCTCTCGCCACCAGCCAGAACGACTGACCGTCCGACCCGGGGCCGTCGGCCGTCGAGAACAACTGGAGGGCCACGACGAAGGGAGACAACGCCGCCAGGTCGGCCTCCGTCAGCGACACGATCTCCGAGGTGACCAGGTCTGCGACCTCGTCACGGCTCCAGGGAGGATCACCTCGCGCGATCGTCATGGCCGGCGCACCGCCATGAAGGCGAAGCGGGACAGGCGCCGCTCGGCCGCCAGCCGGGCGGCCGTCTCGAAGAACCGCTGCTGGCCTTCGAAGGTCGCGTCCCCTTCGATGCGGCGCAGATCCGCCTCGTGCGCCGCCCGGGCGAGACGCCGCCGGTCGGCCATGCGCGCCATGTTCTCCGTACGGTCGAGCCGCTGCGCGATCGCGAATCCCGCCTCCTCGAGAAGCCGGTCGTCCACGCCTTCGGGGACGAAGAGAAAGAACCCGATCGAGGACCGGATCGTCATCTCCTCGTTCGTCAGCATCCCGGTCACGACGATCGGGTCGGTGAAGACGAGACGTCCCCCCGGGCGGAGCACGCGGGCCCACTCGGCGAGGATGCGGGGACGGTCCGGCAGGTGGTTGATGGCGTCGATGCAGATCAGCCCGTCGAACGTCGCGTCGGGGAATGGGAGCGGCCGGCTCGCGTCCAGCCGCTCGAACGCGGCCCGCCCCGCCAGACCTTCACGGTCGCTTCGGGCGCGGGCCTCGGCGATCGCCTGCTCGTGCGCATCCACGCCGTGGACGTGGCATCCCGTCTGCCGCGCGATGCGCAGCGTCGGTCCACCCGCTCCGCACGCGATGTCGAGGAGCCTCGACTCCGCGTCGAGCCGGAGATGGCCGACGAACAGGTCCTGCTCCTCGGCGGTCTGCCAGCCGTTCTGTCCGAAGTCCTCTCCGAACGCCTCGGCCCGGATGCGGGCGTGCAGATCGGATGCGAAGTGCCCGTAGGCCGCTCCGTAGTGATCGACGCCCTTCACTTTCATGGACAGGGAGCGGGGTTGGGATTCGGCTGCCCGCCGGAGTCCTGGCCGGGAATCGATTCCCCGCACGCGCCGACGCGCGTCACCAGGTAGAAGAACATCGAGCCGATCGCGGGGTTGTCCGAATCCGTCGTGCTCGATGCGGCGAGGTGCGCGTCGTGGCACGTCTGATTCCAGGCCCAGGCAGAGCCGCCGGTCTTCGTGCCGCGGTAAACGCTGTAGGGGCCGGGCGCGTCGGTCCAGCTGATCGTCGTCCCCGATCCGTCTCCAGCGAGCCTCACGCTGCCGTTGACCGGCGGGGGGACCGGCGCGCCGGCGCAGTCGGTCGCGTTCCCGAAGACGTAGACGCGCCCTCTGTTGTAGCCGATCGCCTCCGGGTCCCAGTTGGCGCTGGCGATCAGATCCGCGGGGCCCGGGCCGTCCACGTGTCCCCCACCCGCGACGACCAGGCCGATGACTGCTCCGGCGTCATCCGCGAGGTAGGACAGGTCCTCGACGGTGTCGACCGTGCTTCCACCCAGGTAGACGGACACCCGGCCGCCGCTGACGTCGTTGGGGGCGCCGACCAGGAAGTCGTCGATCCCATCGTCGTTCACGTCCCCCGCGCCGGCGATGCTGGCGTAGGTGCGCGCGAGGGTGAGGTCCGCGACCGCGTTGGGAGAGGAGCCGCCGAACCAGACGTGCACCTGGACCCTCCCCGCGCCGATCAGGTCCGAGAACCCGTCGGCATTCACGTCGCCGGCGTTCGCCGCGTTCATGAGGTGCTCGTTGCCCACGGAACCGAGGACGGTGAGATCGGGGGTCGTATCGAACGCCGGTCCTCCGAACCACACGTTGATGGAGCCGGCATTCTGTGCGGCGACGTTGCTGTACGGAGCGGAGGCGAATACGTCCGGGTGTCCATCGCCGTTCATGTCCCCGGCGCTGCCGACCACGGAGCCCAGCTGGTCGAAGAAGCCGACCCCCGAGAACACGCGGTCCGCGACCGCATCGGGCGCGGCCCCGCCGAAGAACACGTAGGCGCGGCCGGGCTTGTTCCCGCCGCCTCCGTACCACGGGGCGCCCACGATCACGTCGTCGAAGCCGTCCTCGTTGATGTCTCCCGCCGACGCGACGGAGGCGCCGAACGCGGTGATGGCACCCGTCGATTCGCCGATCAGGCTGACGTCCGGCACGGCGTCGAGCGCCGGCCCGCCGTAGTAGATGAAGGCCTTGCCCTCGTACCCGGAATTCTGCGCCCCGATGATGAAGTCCGGGTGGTCGTCGCCGTTGAAGTCCCCGGCCGAGGCGACGCTGACCCCGAACCACCCCGAGCCGCCGGCCGGAGGGGAGATGACGAGATCGGCCACCCGATCGAGGGCCGGCCCACCGAAGTAGAGATACGCCTTCCCGAGACTGCCGATTTCCGGGTAACGGAACGCTCCGATGAGGAGGTCATCGTAGCCGTCTCCGTTCACATCGCCGACCCACGAGACCGCGGTGCCGAAAAAGTCCGCGTTGTTCTCTCCCACGGGATCGATGAGGACGCTGGACGTGATGGATGCAGCGCCCACGCCCGGCGGCGCGAACACGACGACGGCGACGAGGATGGCGACCGGGAGTTTCGAGCGCTGCCACCGGAGTGGCATGGGGCACCTCCAACTCGACAAAGGTGACGTCAGTCTAGCAGGGCCGCCTATCGGTCCACCATCGCCGCCTGCTTCGGGGTGTAGCGCGGGCCGGAGATCTTGTCGGGGGCGAGTGCCGTGTCGAGCGCGGCCATCTCCTTCGCGCCGAGCGCGACGTCCGCCGCGCCGACGTTCTCTTCGAGGTAGCTCCGGCGCTTCGTCCCCGGGATCGGCACGATGTCGGGGCCCTTGTGGAGGAGCCACGCGAGCGCGATCTGCCCCGGCGTGGCCTGCTTCGCCGCCGCCATCTCGCGCACCGCGCCCGCCGCCCGCACGTTGGCGTCGAAGTTCTCCCCCTGGTAGCGCGGGTCGTTGCGCCGGTAGTCGCTCTCCCCATACTCCTCGGCCCGCTTCACGGCACCGGTCAGGAAACCACGGCCGAGCGGAGCGAACGGGACGAGGCCGATCCCCAGCTCACGCAGCAGCGGGATGATGCGCGCCTCGAGGTTGCGCTCCCAGAGCGAGTACTCGCTCTGCAGCGCCGCGATCGGATGCACGGCGTGGGCGCGCCGGATGGTCTTCTCCCCCGCCTCGGAGAGGCCGAGGAAGCGCACCTTCCCCTGCCGCACCAGGTCGGCCATCGCCCCCACGACCTCTTCGATCGGCACGGCGGGGTCGACCCGGTGCTGGTAGAGAAGATCGATGCGGTCGGTGGCGAGGCGGCGCAGCGATCCCTCGACCGCCTCGCGGAGGTGCTCGGGCCGGCTGTCCACTCCGGCGATGGCGCCGGTGTCGAGCTTGAAGCCGAACTTGGTCGCCACGACGACCTGGTCCCGTTTGCCCTGGAGCGCGCGCGCCAGCAGCTCCTCGTTGGTGAACGGTCCGTACGCCTCGGCGGTGTCGAAGAAGGTCACGCCGAGCTCGATGGCGCGGTGGATGGTGGCGATCGACTCGCTCTCGTCGCGCTCGTCGGACGTGCCATAGAACTGGCTCATCCCCATGCAGCCGAGGCCGAGCGCGGAGACGGTGAGACCCTGAGTTCCGAGTGTGCGTCGTTGCAGCGTCATGAAGACCTCTCTTTGGAAGACGGCGTGGCCCTCGGCAAGGCATTGCGCATGCGGATGCAGGAGAACTGCAGACTGGATGCGACCACCGCGTCGCGCAGCGGCCAGAGGCTCGGCACGATGCGCAGCTCGATGTCGCGCTTCAGCAATTCGGCGATCGCGTCCTCGAGGATTTCGACGCCGGCAGGGACAACAGCGGCCCGGCTCACGAAATAGCCGGCGCATTCGTCAAAGCGTTCGAACCTCTCCGGTGCGAGGTGATAGCAGTACAACCGACAGGACCGCAGACGTTCGAACCAGCCGCTTTCGACCGCGACGACCGCCCGGCTCGACCCAAGAAACCGCGTCACATCCGACGCGGTCGTGCCGCGTCCGGCGTAATAGGTCACCCGAGGGCAGTCGCGCGGAACCAGGTAGTTGTGCAGGCGCGCCGCATCGATGGCCCACACGACCGGCTCGCTCACGTCGTCCGTGACGCGCGGCTCGAACCGCTCGATGCCGGATTCTTCACTGAGGTGGAACAACATGAAATCGCCTTCAGGAAGTTTATCGCCGAGTATGCGCTGGAGGCGAAGCCGGTCTGGCACGTCGATTGCCGCAACTGGTAGCGCGCGGGTGAACTGTTCGAGAAAGGAGTCACCGCATGAAACTGAACGCCCTCATGGTCCGCTACATCGTCAACGACGTCGACGCAGCGATCACGTTCTACACCCGGCACCTTGGCTTTCGCCTCTCCGCTCAATCCGGCCCCAACTTCGCGATCCTCGCGCGGGAGAACCTGCAGCTCGTGCTGAGTCCACCGAAAGGCCCGGGCGGGGGTTCGCAACCGATGCCGGATGGCCGCAGGCCCGAACCGGGTGGATGGAACCGGATCATCGTGCAGAGCAGCAACCTGGACGGCGACGTTCAGGCCCTTAGAAAGGCGGCCGTCACGTTCCGCAACGACATCGTCGCCGGACCGGGCGGCCGCCAGATCCTGCTCGAGGATCCGTCCGGCAATCTCGTGGAGTTGTTCGAGGCGGCACCTGAACCGGTGAAGTAATCAACGGCGAGGTTCCTCGTAGAGGCCGAACTCGTTCCCGATCGGATCCGCAAAGGCCGCGAAGGCGCCCATCCCTGACCCGATCTCGGTGCGCTGCGTCAGGACTCGGCCACCTTGCGCCTCGATGAGCTTCAAGGTGTCTGCAATGACGTCGACCATGATATAGGTCCGCGTCCGTTCGTCCGGAGTCCGATCGCTCTCCTTGACCCACGTCCCGCTCACCCCAGCGGCGTCATCGAAGGCCAGCTCGCCATCTCCCCGTTTCCTGATCTTCCAGCCGAAAATGCTGCGGTAGAACTCCGCGGACGCTTCGGCCGTCTTCGCCGGTATTTCCAGATAACAGATCTTGCCGTGGGGCATAGGGTCCTCCAGCTCAGTCCAGGAGATCTCGGGGCACATTGCCGCCATTGGCGGCGATGCGCGCGAGCACGGTCTTGTGCAGCCAGACGTTCATTTTCGCTGACTCCCCCATCAACTCGGCCGGGCAGCCCAGCTCCGTCGCCAGCTCCTGGCGCGCCGCGAAGCTGCTGTCGATATCGAGAAGCTTCAGCAGGTCGACGATGGAGGTCCTCCAGTTCAGCTTCTGCGGGTTCGCCGCCGCGCGCTGCTCGAGTTGAGCGACGACATCGACGAGCGCAACCGGCCTGGGCGGCGGCGCCACCGGCGCCGTGCTCGCGGGTGCGGCGGTGGGTGCCGGGCCAGCCACCGCGCTGCCGCTGCCGATGCCGAGCTTCGCGAGGATCTTGCTCAGGAGCCCCATGGTTCTCTCCTTTGGAGGTTTGCGGGGCGGCATGACCCTGCCGGATTGCAGGCACAGCTCGCCTCACGCCTTCTGCATGGTACCTATTCGCCGGAGCGACGCCCAACGCCGGCGTCAGCGCCCGGGGCCGCTCGCTCTCGTGACCGCACGTTCAGTAGAGCCAGATACGACCGCCCGATGGTAAGGCGATCCCCGCTTGCGGAGTGACCTGCTCCCGGCCGAACATCCAGCGGCGTTCGGGCCGCATGAGGTACAGCCGGAGGCTCTCCACGGCGGCGACGCCATTCACGCTCGCCGGCGGCGGCGCCCCAAGAATCTGCCCCCACGCCGCTCTCCACAGGGAAGGCCGAACGTGGATCGGGTCGAAGCCGTCCCAGGCGGGATCGAGATGCGTGAGCCTGGCCCCGTGCGCGGAAGACAGTTCCGCCAGGCCACGATTCACGAGCTCTGCTCGCTCGAGCACTTGAGGCAGAGACAGCCGGCACGACGGCACGAGGATCGAGCGGAACGCCAGGAACTTCAACCTCGAGAGTCGGCGGATGCTGGCCAGCGGCAAGTCGGTCACGACGACATCCTCCGTCACGCGACGGAGTCGACGAAGCACCGCATCGACCCAGGCCAGCGTCTGCTCAGGCGAAAAGCCATAAAGGATGTCGTTGCCCACGTCGGTGACAAGAGCTCGCGTCGCCACGTGGGGGCGCGATTCCAACTCGCGCCAGAGCCCGGACTCGAGTATTCCCGGGAGGCTGCGAAACACCAGGTGGCTGCGGGCGCCATACGATCGACCATGCCCCAGCGCCGCCAGGACCTCGACATGCGGTCCCCAGGCCGCCCGGGCGGCTGAGACGACCGTCTGAAACCCGCGAGTCAGGTTGCTGGCGCCGACGGCCACGACGCGACCGACGTCACCGCGCATAGGCGTCAGGCGGCAACGACATACTCACTCTGAACCAGGCCGCTCGCATACTGCCGCGTCACGACGTGCGTGAGCTTGATGTCACGCTCGACCGGACCAAAGAGCGGGATCCCCGTACCGATCAGGACTGGAACACGAGTGACGATGAGCCGCTGGATCAGCCCAGCCCGAAGAAACCGCTGAATCGTGACCCCACCATCGACGTAGATGTGCTGCATGCTACGGGCGGCAAGCTGCGACACAATTTCGGCCGGTGCTCCCGACATGCGCTCCACCACTGCCCCGGGTGGTGTGGGGGCGAGCGCCCGCGTGCTGAGGACGAACACCGGCTTCTCACCATAGGGCCACCTGTCGAACGCCAGGACGGTGTCGAAGGTCTTGCGGCCTATGACCAATGCGTCCACCGTGGCCATGAACTCATCGTAGCCATGAGGCTCGCCGCCGCCCGGCGGCAGGAAATCGAGATCGCCATTGGCTCGAGCGATGAACCCGTCCAGGCTCGTGCCAACGAACACGGATGCCTTCACTTCGGAGCCCTCCTCTTGCGGTAGCGGGGAATCGGACTCGCGTCGGGCTCCACAAAGGCATCGCGCGCCTCCGCTGAGAACAGTACTTCTGCCGAGTAGTGAGTCAGCATGATCTTGCTGTCCAGCAGCTCAGGATGGCGTGCGAGGAGAGCCTCGGCGGAGACCGTGCCCGGCGCACGCTCCATGAAGTGGCGCACCGCCAGGATCCAGGCGCGCGTCAGGGTCTCGTGGTATTTGGCGCGGGGAAGCCCATGATGCTGCAGGAACGCCTGCAGCCCGGACCGCATGCGCGCGGTCGCCGCTTCCGGCTCGTACTCGACCAGGTAGACGTAGGCCAGTCGGACGTGCGCCCGATGATCGAACTGCGCCGGAGGCACGCCACCCGTCTCAAAGGCCAGACGAAAGGCGGCGTCCTCCGACGACATCTCGTGCCTCATCGCGCGTCTCCGTACGGTCTGCGACCCATTCATCCTTACTTCAATTCGATTTCGACGAGCACGCCCCTTCCTGCGCCCCGGTTGGCCAGTGTGTGCGTCACGCCAGCCTCGACCCAGTGAAGGTCACCCGCCTTGAGTCTGTGCTCCATCGCCGTTCCTTCCGGCGACGTCATGCGGAGCTCCATGTCGGTGGCGGCAAGGATCAGGTACGGCCGGGCATGCGTGTGCTGCGCGCTTTGAGCGCCGGGGGCGAGCTCGTACCGATAGGCCCGCATCCCGGGGTTCTCTGCAGCAGGTGCTGTGATGGCAGGTGCCTCCGGCCCTGCCGGCCGCTTCAGGATCTGCACGTCGATGACGTCGAACACGGTCTCACCGACGTTGTGGACGCGGTGGATCAGCGGTTTGGTCCCGTTGTCTCGAGCGGACACGACGCCGGGGGTGACGTGCTCGGTGGGCGAGACGGGCTGCCCGAGTGTCTCCTGGGCGATGCGCGCGTCGCTCAAGCGGACTGCGACGTCATCATGGGCGTGCTTGTGCATGAGGGTGCTCTTGCCGGCCGCCAGGGTGACCCGGAACGCCTGCACGTACTCGTTCTTGAGGATCGTCCTGTGGTCCGGTTCGTCCTCCACGGGTACGACGGAACCCTGCACGGCCAGCATGAGGAGCATGACAGAGAGTGGCGCGATGAATGGTTGCATGGGTTCACCTTGGCCTTCACGTGCGAGTCCACGGAAGCGTCCTGTTCGCAAACTCAGCCTGCCCGATGAGGAGATGACTGAGATATGAGCCCAGGCAAAAACGACCGAAGATCAGGGCGGCGAGAGCGAGGAACAGGAGTGCCTCAAGAGACCACGCCAGGATGCGCCAGTCGGACAGAAGACATAGCCCGATCGCGAGCATGAAGGTCCCCGCCATGGCTTGAGCGAATCGGCGCGGGCCCGGCGCCGGGCCCAACCGCGGCAGGCCCTTCGGCTTCGCCACAAGGCGGTTGTAGAAGGAGTCAAAGGGATTCCGCTGCGGCAAGGCGACGTTCCACCAGAGGAGCGCCGACAGAGCGAGAAAGTAAGGCCAGGCTTGGAACACCACGCCCACCACAACCAGCCCCCCGATCACCCGCGGTTGCCACATCAAGGCTGGATATTGATAGCCGCACGACTCCGGAGAGGCGTCTCGGAAGCCCTGCTGACGGACGAAGTTCACTTCCGCTGTCATCGTTCCCTACGCCACGCGGTCGTGGAAGCGATGCCAGGCGATTCGGAGTGACTTCCACAACAGACGTTCAAGGATGATCAGGCCGATCACGGCGGCCAGGGCAACCGCAAACAGGAACCACTTCACGTGGCGCGCCACTTGAAGGTACGGAGGCAACTCGTTGTACGACGTCCATTCCTCGAGGATCGTGCCATCGACGATGCGCCAGATGGTGATGCCGCGGAACACGACTCTGGCCCCGGTGGGTGGAAGACCGACTCCGGGGCCGGTGTGCGTTCCGTTGAAGGTCCAGACGACAGAGACGAACTCGCCCTGGGCAACGAGGAGGTTGATCGTCATCTTGAGGTCCGGGAAGGCCTGCTTCTCCCCATGCACGGCGGCCTGGTCCTCCTCCAGCATGATGTCCCTGAGGCGGCCGTGATTACGAAACTGCGGTGCGTAGATCTCGTCGGCGACCTCGAAGCGTCCCTGGTTGAAAATCTCCTCGAAGACTCGTGTCGCGATTGCCTTGTTCCTCTCCTCCTGGGTCGCGACGGGCTGGACCGCAGGCGTGCTCTGCGCATAACAGATGCGCCCCAAGGACAAGCCCATGAGCATCACAACCGTCCTCATATGTCACGCACCCTTGGCATATCCGACCTCCTTGAGCGCGTCCTCGATCTCCTGGAGGATTGCCGGGTCGTCGATCGTGGCCGGCATCTTGTACTCCTCGGAGTCGGCGAGCTTCTGCATGATGCCGCGCAGGATCTTCCCCGAGCGCGTCTTGGGCAACCGCTTGATCACGGTTGCCGTCTTGAACGCCGCGACCGGTCCGATCCTCTCGCGCACCATCTGCACCACCTCGCCGACGATCGCGCCGGCCCGGCCGCGATCCACGCCTGCCTTGAGCACGAGGAAGCCCAGAGGCACCTGGCCCTTGATCGGGTCGGCCACGCCGATCACCGCGCACTCGGCGACGTCCGGGTGCGAGGCGAGAGTCTCCTCCATCGCCCCCGTCGAGAGCCGATGCCCGGACACGTTGATGACATCGTCGATCCGGGTCATGACGAACACATACCCGTCTGCATCGATGAAGCCGGCGTCACCCGTCTTGTAGTAACCCGGGTACTCCGCAAGGTAGGACTCCTGGTAGCGGGAGTCGGCGTTCCAGAGTGTCGTCAAGGTCCCGGGCGGAAGCGGGAGCTTGCAGGCCAGCGCGCCCATGTCACCAGCCTTGGCGGGCTTGCCTCTCCGATCCAGAACCTGGACATCCCACCCGGGCACCGGCTTGGTCGGTGAGCCCGGCTTGACCGGCAGCATCCCGAGCCCGACGCAGTTCCCGCAGATGGCCCAGCCGGTCTCGGTTTGCCACCAGTGGTCGAGTACCGGCACCCCGAGCTTCTCCTCCGCCCAGCGGAGTGTCGCCGGATCGAGGCGCTCGCCGGCCAGGAACAGCGTCCGAAACCTCGAGAGATCGTACTTCCTGATGAAATCGCCGTTCGGATCTTCGCGCTTGATCGCCCGGAAGGCGGTCGGCGCCGTGAACAGACACGCGACCTGGTGCTGCGCGATCACGCGCCAGAACACGCCGGCATCGGGCGACCCGACCGGCTTCCCCTCGAACAACAGCGTGGTGCAGCCGCGAATGAGCGGCCCGTAGACGATGTAGGAATGCCCCACGACCCAGCCGATGTCGGAGGCCGCCCAGTACACCTCCCCCGGATCGACGCCGTAGAGGTGCTTCATGGTCCAGTTCAGCGCGACCAGGTGCCCTCCATGGTCGCGCACGATGCCCTTCGGTTGGCCGGTCGTGCCCGAGGTGTAGAGGATGTAGAGCGGGTCGTTGGCATCAACCGGGACGCAATCATGCGGTCTCGCGCCGGCCATGACCTCGTTCCAATCGAGGTCCCGACCCGGCACGAGCGCGGCACGCTCCATCCGACGCTGGTAGACGATGCAGTGCTCGGGCTTGTGCCCGGCCTTCGCGATGGCGGAGTCGAGGAGTTGCTTGTAGGCGACGATCCGCCCAGGCTCGACGCCACAGGACGCCGAGATGACGAGCTTCGGCCTGGCGTCGTCGATGCGCACGGCGAGCTCGTGCGCTGCAAAGCCGCCGAAGACCACCGAGTGAATGGCGCCGAGTCGTGCGACCGCCAGCATGGCGATCACGGCTTCGGGGATCATCGGCATGTAGATGATGACCCGGTCACCCTGCGAGACGCCCAGCGCCGCCAGCGCCCCGGCGCACCTGGCGATCTCATCACGAAGCGCACGGAAGGTGTAGGACTTGATCGTGTCCGTGACCGGGCTGTCGTAGATCAGCGCGAGCTGTTCCCCGCGCCCGTTCTCGACGTGCCGATCGACGGCGTTGTAGCAGGTGTTGACCTTGCCGCCGACGAACCACCGGTAGAAGGGCTGGTTCGAATCGTCGAGGACCTTGTCCCACTTCCTGTACCAATGGATCTCATCCGCGGCCTCGGCCCAAAACCCCTCGGGGTCGTTGAGCGAGCGCGCGTGAGCCGCTTCGTACCGGCTGGTCATGCCCCTTCCCTTCTCCCCGGCGCCCCTCTACCCGTCCTTACTTGTAGTAGCCGACTCCGCAGTTTTGCCCCACGACTTTCGTGTAGAAGGTGTGCTTCTCGAGCGGCTTGTCGGAGCCGGGGCGGGGCCACCAGTAAGTCACCTCGCTGATCTTCCCTTCGGTCGCCGTCCGCATGATCTCTTTTCCGAGCGGGAAGCCCTTCTTGCCGACGATGTCCTGCAACTGCTCACCCTTCAAGTAGGGATGCGCCGTGAGAATGCCGTCCGAGGCATTGGCGCAGAACACATAAAGGTCACGGTCCTTGAAGCCGCCTTCGCCCTTGTTGAACATCTCCAGGGCTTGCTCCTTGTTCTCTTGCAACGCTGCGACGGCCCTCTCCAGCATTGCCCGGGCTTCCTTTTCGGTACCAAATTCACCCTGGGCTGCCGGGAGTGAAGCGACCAGGACTGCGCCCAGCCCCATCGCGAATGCCAGATTGCGAAGCATCACTTCCTCCCTTCCGATCCAGACTCGGCCGGTCTGCAGCGACCGGTCAGGCCGGTGACGATAGGTCCTGATCGCCGTGAGGCAGGCGCACTGCGAACACGGTCTCCCCCCTCTCGGAACGCACTGTGACCTCGCCCCCATGCGCCGAGGCCACTTCGCGGACGATATACAATCCGATTCCAAGGCCGCTGTCGGTGCCGTGGCTGGCGTCCTGGGCGGTGCCTCGCGTCAGTGGACTAAAGATCTGATCCAACATCGCTCCCTCAATCGTCGGCCCGCTGTTTCTGACCTCGAAGCGCACGTCGGCCTTTTCGCCGGTCAGCACCACATGGACCGGCGCGTCCGGTGCCCCGTACTTGATCGCGTTGGACACCAGGTTGCGAAGCAGTTGCTGGAGGCGCACACCGTCCCCACGGACCCGAGTGTTGCCTACCACCTCCAATTCCAATTGGCGACCTGGATGCGCCCCACGCAGCTGTTGCAGCTCATCGGCGAACAGCGCCGCCAGGTCGATGTTCGCCACGGAGATATTGATACCCAAGCCCAGCTTGGTTCGGCCGAAGTCAACCAGATCGTCCAGCAGGGCC
>Ga0111538_10001486_pt1 | contig 32817 bp, 38 predicted proteins | sample SoiMethybrSBSTD1_FD_79669 | JGI IMG/M metagenome (GOLD analysis project Ga0111538, IMG submission 79669) | Bulk soil microbial communities from a Populus tree surrounding site in Tennessee, USA - Soil MetaG P. TD hybrid SBSTD1 (version 2)... | ecosystem: Environmental > Terrestrial > Soil >...
AGAGGTACTGGCGGCGTTGACCGGCGCCGGTGAGACGCTTCTGCAGGAACCCATCGTTGAGCTGTGGGAAGCTGTCCGGATTTGTGACAACCCGCTCAACGACGTCGTCGATAGGCACCGGCTGTTTCTCAGAGGCCTCTACCGCGCGGACGAGCTCGATCAGCGTGGCGTCCAGAGACTCGACGTGCGGTGAGAAGTCGTACGGAAGGCCGAGCGTCTGACAGGCGAGGGTGGCGATCTGCTCGAAGCCCTTCATGCGACCGACGGGGGCGAATGAGGCGTCCAGTGTGAGGGACTCGAGTAGAGGGGCGATCTCGGCGAGGAGCTCGTGGCGGTGGATCTTGGCGTACGTGAGCGGGTATGGATTGAAGTACGGCGCCTCCTTCTCGTGGAGCCCAGCCGGGCGGGTTAGAGAGACGTGGAGGGCCTTGTCGTGTAGGTCGAGCTCGACGCTGGCCTCGTTCATTGTGAAGATCGGGATGATGTAGTGGACGGGACGCATGCCCCTGTAAAGGACGCGGCCGGACGCTACGCCGGTGGTCGCGGCGGTACTTAGCGCTTGGCTGCGGACCTCCCCTGTCTGGCGGCGCTTGGCGCGAATGTTATCACAGACCATGATGTTCGGGCCCGGGATGTCCGCGAAGTCCCCGATCCGCTTCTCGAACTCCTCTTCGTTGTTCGTGAAGCTGATCGGCGCCCGCTCCTGGCCGTAGATCAACGTCGAGATGGCCTGAGCGACGGTAGTCTTGCCAACGCCCTTCGACGTCCCGTTGAGGATGAGGATCGGGAACTCCCGGATCGCGGTGCGCGCAACGGCCGCCACCGTCCAGCCGGTGAGGTTGCCTCGGTCGGTGGGGTGGGCGAAGGTCATTCCGCTGAAGAGAGCGACGAGATGGGGGTAGGCAGGGTCGACGGGCATCGGGGTGAACTGGCCGGTGACGCGCCACTTACGTGCCGCGTAGTAACCGGGCGGGACTTGCTTCAACTTCACTCCGGAGAGGTCATACGCCGGGGAGCGGACGGTTGCGCGGAGAATGGGAATGTGGCGCTCAACGAACGAGGACGTGAGCTTCTGGTTCAGCCACGTCCGGCAGTGGAAGTGGTGGCGGTGGATTGTTGGGAGATATTCCCCAGTTTTGTCTACAAACTGGATCACCTCCTCTGCGAGGAGCTTGTCGGCGAGCTCGAGGCCGCCGTAGAAAGGGCCGGTGATGCCGTAGGAGTTGTTCAAATAGAAGCACTGACGGTCCCCGACGCCCCGCAGAACCTCAGTAGAGGACGCGAGATACGTCGAGAGCTGCTCAGCCGCGGCTTTGGGCTGGTAGATGATCATCTCAGAGGACAGGGACAGCATGAAAACCTTTCTGGGGGAGTAGCCCCCCTGGGTTCAAAAAGTTACTCGCCGGCGACGCAAGAGAGAGACGCATGCTTACATAGCTTACGCTCCTCTTTATATTACGCGTACGCGCGTATAGAGTCAAGAAAGGACCCCTATGGGTGAACAGCACCAACGGCGAGTAACTTTTGGGGAGTGGGTACACTACCCCCCTCCAGCGACGTAACTCCGCCTGGCTCACACATTAAGCTCTCCCAAGGGGGGTCCCCTGCGTCCCTCCGCGTGGGTGAGGGCGAAGCCGATCACCGCTCGCCATGTCAAGAATCTTGACACCTGTGTATGTTTCTTAGACACTTCCACGCCAAGGGGACCCAGCTTTAGGACGAACTCAGCGTCGCCGAGAGCTGGATCGCCACTGCGTAACGTGACGGTGCGCTTTAGGACCTTCGTGAATGCTCTCATTGGGTTTCCTCTTGTGTCGCCCGCTGCCGCGTCCGAAACATCTCGGAGCGGGTTGGTCGTAGTTGTCAACGTTTTGCAAGGACAGGGCAGCCAGGCCGTCTCCTTGCCCTTGTAGGGGCTGTTGGTCAAGATGAGGGAAAATCTCTAAAGTGCCGGGGTTGAAGGGACCGGTGATAAAAAAGCGAACCTTGTCATCAACGACAGCGGCAATCCAGTCGCTTCGCCCCGCGTCCGCATCTTTCCAGTTGTAGCTTACACCACCACCTGCCCGTACTTCTGCTTTTCGTACCTCGATACGAACGGTCTGATGCCCGGGTTTTGTGGCTATTAGATCACAGGGACATGACGGCGACAAGGCGCGAAAGACATGGTAGCCACACTCCATAAGTCTGGCTGCTGTTATTAGTTCGGCGCGCGCTCCGATAGTGCCGGTGTCTTTGGTACTCATGTCACTCAGCGCCCCTTCCGCTTCCTCCGCGCAGCGTGGCGCGGGCGGAACGGGGCGTCCTTGCCAGTGGTGAGCTCATAGTCACTCATGAGCTTCGTCCACACCCTCGAGCTGAGGGTCAGCTTCGCTGCCTCAACGCGCTGTTTCACCCAGGCGTTGAAGAAGGCGTCGAGTGCAGATTTTGCACGCTTCTTCACTCTACCCCCTTCATCGCCTTGAGCAGCGTATCAAGGATAAGCTTCCGGGTACACTCCTTCCAGCCGTCCAGGGCGGTGTACATCGTGGTGATGAACTCCGGAGACAGCTTGAGCGTCTCGCTGAGGACTCGGGTAAGGCCCAAGAAGCGCGCGGTAGGTTCCGAGTGCGTCGGAAAGTCCAGGAGTTCCCGGGGGCGGCAGTTGAGGACGGTCCTCAGCTCAGCGTACAGTCGCTTCGGGGGCGTCCCTTTCGCGGCGGCCCTCAACGCCACGGCAACCCGCTGGCGCGTCGTCGGGCAGACGGCAGGGTACGCTTCTTGACGTCCAGCGCAGAGGGCGATGACGTCCCACATACAGCTCAGCCGCGTTCGGGCCGTCTCGGCGGTGAGAGCTGAGCGGCTCACGGTCTCACCAGCGGGAAGAGGGTGATAGCGGCGGTGAGGAACGTGGCGATGAGGAAAGCGACGTAAATGAGTCTACTCACGGGAGTTCCTTTCAGTTGAGCGTCGAACGCAACGCTGCGTCGAACGCTGGCCAGAGGGACGTAACACAAGATTCTGCAACGGCTTCGCGGGGCGTCACGGGGCGTCATACCACGCGTTGTCAGCCAGACGTTGCAGCTCGGCACCCAGCTTCCGGGCGTCCTTGGGGGTAAGGTGAGCACCTTCTCCACCGGAGACCCAGAGGTTGATCTTTGGGTGGCGGGATCGGTGTTCTTTGATCATCTCGCACCGGAAGCTCTCGTAGAGGCGCCCGTCGCCGGTGTAGAACGTGCCGTCGGGGTCTCTCATACACGCCTCACTGCGAAGGTCAGGATCAGCTCCTCGACCAGCTCAGGCAGCGCGACGTCGCGGACGTTGAGAAGCTCTGCTTCATCCATCGATATGAGGGCATCGCTCAGGAACTTTCCCGTATATCGAGTATGAACGATTCCTTTCTTGACGTACAGCTCCGAAGCCCAGTCACACGCCATAGGTGGCAGAAGGGCGTCCAAGGCCCGGACTTGCGCGAAGACTTTGTGGAAAAGGTCCCGCTTCTCGCCTTTCTCGACGATCATGATTTCGCTGAGCTCGCCGAGTCGATTCCAGAAATTCATGCAATCTCCTCACATCTGTAAAGGGCCGACCGGAGCTTGAGGCGCGCGGCGTACAGGGCGTCCCCCAGCGTCCGGATCTTTGGGTCGTCACAGAGAAACACCGGTGGGGGTCCGTTGAGCGTCTCGTCACTCAAGCGGATCGTCATCGCGACGAGCGTTTGACGAGCGAACTCAGCGGCGTTCCCGAGCTCAGATGTCGTTACCATACACACTCCTCGTAAAGTAACCCAGCGCATGCCACCGGGCGCGGTTGGACTCCATTCGAACAACGAGCGTTGTTAGGTCGCTGTCCTCATAGAACGTGGTGTAAAGGCGATTGTCGGGCGACTGAATGACTTGCCCGCTGAGGCCTCGATTGTTGGGATTGTAGACGTACAGGAGGGCCTGATAGGGCAGGGACTTGGTCATGCGTCGAAGTACTCCCGCAACTTTCGTTCCAGCTGCGGAATGGCCGTCGCAGCCGACAAGGCGGTGATGTCACTTACCCACCGCCACGGGCGTTTGTACTCATCCGACATCGCGAGCCATAGGCCGTTTCGGTCGAGGCAGACGGTGAAGTAGCCAATCTTCACTCCGCTTTCGATCCACGTCCCGCTTGGTAGGTGAGCGTTTCGAATGCGATCGCTGAACGCTTTAAGCGCAGCGCGGGCCTCATCTGCCTCGCGTCGCACCTCCGCGGCTTTTTGAGCGATAGGATCTCGGGCGTCCGGGTTTGGGCGTTTCTTGAACAGGTTCATTCGTCGTAGGTCTCCGGGTGTGGTTTAGAGTAGCGGGGAGCGGACACGGTGAGGAACACTGCAACGAGCGTGCCGAAGAGGGCGGCGAGCGTTCTCATAGGAGCTCTACGTGGTTTTCGTCCGACCTACTTGTCTGTACCAAGTTGATCTCTCCCTGCATCGGGAACGTAATTCCCTCCTTCTCGTCCACTAACCAGACATCCAGGTTCGGGGGGAAGTCTTGCAGCTTTGCGATTAGTTCGGCGACGGTCATCGGTCTCCTTTGGGTTAGTTGCCTTGACGTACTCTCGCGCCCAGTACAGGACGCTTTGAAGAGAACGCCGGTAGTTTCTCCATAGCTCTCGATTCGGACCGTCCGGTATGATAGCCTCGAAGTCGAACGCCTCTCGTACAAGATTTTCACACTTGCGCTCGAGGGGGGTCAAATGTCAAGCTCCTTGAGTAGCGCGACGACCTCGGCTTGGGTGCGGCCGGGCTTGTCGTTCCAGCCTGGAAGGCCTTGCCCGCGCGAGAATCCTGGCTCTTTGTCTAATCTGTTGAAAACGATCCACCGGGCAGTATGGCACTCAGGGTAGCACTTGTACAACGCGCCAAGTAGGCAGTAGCTTGTCGCCTCTGAATCGCGGACCGAACAGACTTTTCCGTAAAGGTCTCGAGCCTCAACACCTTGCGTCCATGCCCCTTCAGGCGCCAATAGTTCGTGGGCTTTCATGCTTCACCTTCCTTATCTCTCTCATCCTTTCCGCAGTCGTCACAGATCGAATCGTCCGCTGGAATGTGTCCTGAGCAGTATGGGCAAGCACGGCACAGAGGCAGGCCCATTAATTCAAACTCCGGATCTTGGCAGATATAGCAATCATCACGGGGGAGAACGTGCCGTTTACTTCTTTTAGACGGGTCATTCAGCCCTTCCTGTAGCATCCAGTATGCCGGGTCATCTGGTTTCAGCGGTATGCTCATGCTCTCACCTTCCCGTCTAAGCATTTGCTCACCGCGAGAGCACAGTTCCGTAGCAGCGCCGCGTCACGTCTGACTACGGCTTGGTAGTCGCGATCGTTGGGGAATGAAACGGCAGACTCTTCGGTAAGCTGGACCAGTGTCCGCATCGTCCAGTCAAGGCCCTCATGACGAAGGGCCCGTTCAAGCTCAGCGTATGATTCTGGGCAATTCATGCTTGCACCTCTCTCCCGAAGAGTTCGGCCGCTTGCGGCGCCTTGCTCCAGTCTGGTTCAAATCCGCCACGAAGTAGCCACATTCTCAACGCGCCAGATAGCTCATGTAGCCTGTCTGTCGCACCATCTGCGCAGCCGTCGTCGATGGAGCCGCCAAGTCTTGTCAGTAGCGTTTCCATCTCTGTCAAAGTAGCGTTCGGATCCATGTTAGGCTCTCACCGTGCTTTCAACAGCCGTCACGCGAGCCGTTTGCTCCAACAACATCGTCCACAGAATCATCTCCCTGTCCGTGTCGCCCCGATCCATTTCAGGGTCGAGGCTTTCGACGAGGAGTTTTGCGAGGAGTTCGATTTCGGCTTTCATGCCCTTCCATCCTTGTCGATTCGCTCGACTTCGCGTGCAGCCCAGATGCTGATGCTGATGTAACCGACGCCCAGAAGAATGATTGCCGTTACCATGTATAGTTTCCTTTCCAACAGTGTACCACATGTCCGACCACACCCACTACGACAAAGGCGCAGAGGAAGATATCTCGGAGAAGATTATATTCGATGAGCATTGCGTTCCTTTCGTTCAGATCATATCTCTGAAGGCTTGGCGCAGGACGTCGCAGTCGTTAAGGTAGGACACCTTGCAGCCCACGTCCGTTTCTTTGTCCGCGGCTTCTTTGCTCAAGAGGCCCAGGTAGGCGACGATTGCGGCCGCTCCGTACTGTTTGAAGGCCTTTTCGACCGCTTTGTTGTCATTTGTGTTCAGTAGCGGGACGCTCATTTGTATCACCTTTCTTTCTTAGAGACCGAGGCCCACTGCGATCGCCGTCAAGAGACCGTAGACACCACTCAGCAGGATCGCGGCGACTATCAGCTTCGTTCTCATTGTTGCACCTCGCTAAACGTAACAGCAAGATCGATGCCAGCGCTGTTTCGCGTCACGTTCGCGTAGGAGACGCATCGAGCTGAAATGTGACGCCGCGTGTCGTGACACATTTTGTCGGTGCTGACAATCCTTGTCACATACCGCCGTTCTCTTGTCGTAAAATTTACGTATCTCCCCTGCAATTCCCGTGCCTAACCTGTCCTCGCCTCCCCTCGCAGCAACTACCATGCCATGCACGCGTGCGGCAAGTGTCGTGCCGTAAAGGTAAGGGAAGGAAGGATTTACGGGGGTGGAGGCGGGGGCCCGCGGGAAATTATTCTTATAGAATGCCCGCGTATACGGCCCGCTATTAATCAGGGCTGAGCCGCCCCGTACGTGGCGAGGCTCCACACGATGGCCCTGAGCGCGTTTCGGGCCTCCTCAGGCGGTCTGACGCCTTTCATAAGCCCCGCACAGCGCAGTACATACTCGTCCAGGAGCGCCCGGAGCTCCGCGTCGCTCGGCTCTAAGGCCAGGAGCGCTCCTCGGACGCCGACGGGAGTGCAGGAACGCACCTTAGCTTTCCCCCGCGTCTTGAAACCCCACTCAGCGGGGAGTGCCTTGGCGAGAAGCCGAGCCATCCCGGGCGCGCAGTGGAGGACGAGGTCGATCTTCTGGGCCGAACGTCTCTCGAACTTCCAGCAAAATGAAGAAATGTTCATCGGTCAAGGCTCCAGTCGTTGAGGGTCTCTTCGGGAATTCCCGTGGCGTCACTCAGCTCCGCCAACGAGGCCCCGGCGTCGAGGGCCTTGCGTAACGCCCGCAAGAAACGATCCGCTTTTGCGCGCTGAGGGAGTGTAAGTAGGTCTTCTTTCAGGGTCTTATGCCGCCCCCGCACCCGCCTGGGATTCAGGGCGTCGAGCTTAACTTTCACAGTTTTTGGTCTTTTTGCCATTTTTATCTCTGCGAGGGGTCAACATCCGACAATATAGTAGACGGATTCTCATTGTACCACAAGATGACGCCTTGTCAACCTGGCCCGAGATAGCAGCCCTTCCCCAACCAACGGCGTTTCGCCCCGAAGATGAGCTCTACGACGGTCTCCCCAAAGAAGGCGTCTACTTCCTCCTCGACCTGAGCGGGAAGCCCCTGTACGTCGGCCAAGCCGTCGACATCCTCCGTCGGCTGGACGAGCACCGGGGCGTCGCGGACATCCGCGACCGAATGAACGTCCCGCCCCAGGCCCCGAAGGACTTCCACCGCCTCATCTGGACGCCGGTCCGGGGGCACAGCGAGAGGGTCCGCGTCGAAGGTATCTTCATCCTTGCGTTCACCCCGCCTCTCAACCGAGCCCTCGACCTCTGGCTCCACGACGGAACCGTCACCCAGCGGAACGTCCGCGCGGAAATTGCCGCCGCCGGGACGAGAAAAGCTTCTCCCGAGCGTCCGGACGTGGACCCCTCCCCTCGTAGAAGCGTGGAAAAGGGCAACCGCCGTCGACGAGCGCGAAGTCCAGGCGTTCATCCCGGGAACCGCGGAGATCAGGGTCGCTGAGGCCCTCCTCAACAGTGTCGGATCTATCAAGGACATCGCCGAACACGCCGGAATCAGCGCCGTCTCCGTCAGACGGGTCATCGCCGACCCCGTCGCCGTCGCCTGGATCTCCCGCCAAATCGCAGCGCAGATCCAAAACAGGCTCGGCCTCATCGATGCGGCGCTCTACCGCGCGGCGGCGAGCGGCTCGATCCCGGCCATCCGACTCTGCTACGAGCGATTTGATAAGCTTTCCCGCAACGTCGGCACCCTCAACGTCACCCAAGTCAACTACAGCTCCATGCCCGACGACGACCTCAAGCGAATCGCCGCCGCCCGTCTCGCCGAGTTCACCCGGGTCATTGACGCGAGCGCAGCTCCTCGACTTCCTGAGCCTCTCGGACGAGACGCTGAGCCGTCAGAGAGCAGCTCCGCTCCTCTTTTATCGCCCGCACGAGAAGGCTAAGCTCCTCCACGGCCGTCACTGGTCGAAGCGCAGGACGGTGATCAACGGCGGCAACAAGTCGGGCAAGAGCTGGATGGGCTGCTATGAGGCCCTCGCCCACGCATATGGGTACCGCTTCTGGGAGGTCCCGGGACTAACGCTCACGACGGACGGTGATTTACCGCCCCGCGAGCGAGTCGACCCCAAGTACTGGGTCCGCACCGGCGCCGGCGTCCCGATCAGCGTCCCGAACAAGGGCATGATCGTCACAGGCCAGAAGCTGCTCCAGGGGATCGGCGAGACGATTTGGCCGATTCTCGAGGACGTCCTCCCCCCGACGGTCAGGAACAACAGGAATTTCAAGGCCCTCCGCGGCGCCCAGAGCGTCGTCATTCAGGTCGTCCTCCCCAACGGGAGCGAGTTCATTCTCGCCTCGGCGTTGCAGGAGGACCTCAGCTGGGAGGGCAGCCGCCTCCAGTGGGCCTGGCTCGATGAGCCGTCCCAAGCGGGCGTCTACAACGGACTGTGGCGCGGCCTCTCCATGGACCAGGGGCATATCTGGTTCACCCTCACGCCCCTCAAGGCCACTGCCGCGTGGCTCTACACCGACATCGTCGCGAAGGCCGAGGATGACACCCTCGGCATTCAGGTCTTCCAAGAGGACAACCCGTACTTTGCTGCTGAAGCCAGACGTCAGTTCGCCGACAAACTCACTTGCAGCGACGCCGAGAAGCGCGCCCGCCTCTACGGCGACTGGGAAGCCCTCGGCAACCGGATCATCCACAACTTCGATCGGCGGTCTCACGTCATTCCGGCTCAGAGCCTGCCTCGTGATTGGCTATCTGGCCAGACGGTTGATCCCCATCACGCGCGCCCTGCTGCCGTAGTTTGGTGGCGTCTCTCCCCTTGGGGCGTCTACCACTTCTACCGGGAGTGGCCGCAAGGGGACTTCACGAAGATGACGACCGGGGGGCGAACGCCCTCAGGCTACGCTGATCTCTTCCGCTCGATCGAAGGGGGCTTCCCAGCGCAGGTCCGCATCGTCGACCCCCGCTTTGGTAAAGCCCAGCACGGCGTCCACGGCGAGAAGCAAACCGCCTGGGCTGAGCAGATGGAGGAATTCGGCCTCCACTACGACACGCGGATCGAGGGGATTCACCTGACCGAGATCGGCGAGCAGAAGATCGTCGAGATGCTCCGCTTCTCGCCCGACTTCCCGATCGGCCCGACGAACACGCCCAGGATTCTGATCCACGATTGTTGCCCGAACCTCATCCGCGCGATGGAGAACTACGGGCTGAAGCTCAACACCGACCCCACGAAGACCGCCGAGAAGCCCTCCGAGGAGTTCAAGGACTTCATCGACGCCGTCCGCTACACCGTCCTCTTCAACATTCCCGCAACTGAGATCGACTTCTCCCAACCCCACGCCAACCAACCTCTCTCCGATCGCGACTGGGAGCGCGAGAATTACGAGGATGAGAGTTTCATCACGAGGCTTCTATGAGATTTGTGTGGCTTCTTCCCCTCCTCTGCACGCTCAGCTGCTCCGCGCAGCAGGCGCAGGAGACGTCCAAGAACCTCGCCGACGCCCTCGCCGAGTCGGTGAAGGTCGTCGCGAAGGACCCGACGCTTCTCGTCTCCCCTGCCGGCATCGCGGCCCTCGTCGGGCTCACAGCGACCGGCTTCTTCGCTCGCGAGGCTGGCAGCTTCGCCAAGAAGGCCGGCAAGAAAGCAATCTCCAAGGTACGCAAAACCCCCGCCGCGGAAGTGAAATGACATGCCTTCGTCTCCAGTGGGCTCATACGCCAAAGACTACGCCGACCTCCCCTCCACGGGAACTTCGTTTCCCGCTCCCCGTCCCGCGACTGCCGTCAGCGCCCCTGACAGCGAGCCAATTGCAAGGACAGCTCCTGGGCCGGGCTACGGCAGCGATCTGGGAGCGGGCTCTTCGGGAAAACCCGCCCCAGTACCTACGCAGGTGAAGCGCTTCAGTGCGTGAGATCGTCAACGTAAACCTGATCCGTGTCTTCGAGGGGCGACGCCACGAGCGCCTCCGCTTCCTCTGGGACACGATCGCCGAGTACGCCTCGACCAAGGCGCGTATCCACTGGTTCGCCAACACGACCGGCATGTCCCATGCGTCCTGCCTGGCGAAGATGTGGGAAGCTGAGCTCAAGCGCCCCGAGCGCTACGCCCTTATCACCGAGCACGACTTTCTCCCCGACCTGCGGTCCTGGCTCCCCCTGGGCATGCTCAGTGCCGACCGCCCGGTCCTTGTCGCCCGCTACGTCACGCGGAACCCCGACACCCGCAAGCTGAGGGGGCACAGCGTCCCGGGCGCGTGGTACATCCTCGTCGACAAGCAGTACGTCCGGAAGCTCCACCTCGAAGCGTGGGGTGAGTGCAACGACCCGGCGAACGGCCTCGAGCATTTCCTCCCCGAGGATCACCCCGGCCGAGGCGTCCGCTACCTCGACTACCAGGACGGCCTCCCCGATCACTACGGCGTCCACATGACTGTCGGTGATCACCTCTTCTGGAGCCGCCACCTCCACGACCACGAGAACACCCGCATCGCCGGCGTCTGCATGGGAGACATGCAGCGCAAGCACGATTCGTTCATCATGACTTGGGTTCGCCTGAGCCCAGAAAGGTTCCGTGACATCCTCCGCCGCCGCCTCGAGTCCTACCACGCCGTCGTTGGTGGTAATGACGATCCTCCACGAGAGGGATCGCTTCATCCAGCCGATCTTCCGCCAGCTCAAGGAACTTCAGATCCCAGTCCGCTGGCAGCTGTGCCTGAACAAACCGAACAGCGCCGTCCTCGCTGAGGTAGCCGCCCTTGTCCCCACTGCGCTCGTATCCATTGACGTCTTCGACGCGCCCTTCTCTCCTCTCGAGCGCAAAGAGCGCTTCATGGAACTCCGCCAGTGGCAACTCGAGCAAGCCCCTCCGACAACCTACGGCGTCCTCTGGGACGACGATCACGTTCTCGCGAGCGTGAGTGAAGCACGGGCGCTCCTCCACCGCGACTACGATCTCATCTACGCGACGAAGCTCTTCTTCTGGGGCGACGATGAGCACTTTACGACGCACATACCTACGCATCGCTCAGTTTTCTTTTTCCGCCGCCTGGATGGGGATCGTTATCCTCTGGATCGTACTATTCATGCTCCTGCCCGAATTCATGACACGGGCAAGAGAGTGGTTGACCTCGCTGGGCCGCTCCTTGACTACGGGTACCTCTGCGAGCGGGATCGCGAGCGCTGCTGGGCCGACTATAAGCGCTGCGGCAAGATCGACGCCTCCACCCTCGCCATCGTCCAAGAACCCGAGCTCCTTCCCTGGAAGGGCCCTTTCCCCCTTAGAACATGATTAAGCGCGAGAACCCTGTCGGCCTCACCGCCACCCCCGACATCCCGATCAACAAGGATCTCGAGGATGACATCAAGAAGCTCCACTACCGTATCCAGGGGGCCGAGCAGGACCGCAACAACTGGCTCACAAAGCAGCGTCTGCTGATCGAGCAGCGTCGCGGGATTCGCCAGCCGAAGGTGATCCCGTGGGTCGGCGCGAACAACGATAACTGGCCGGTGACGGACGCCGTCATCCGCCGGTGGAAGCCCGGGATCGTCTCTCTGATTCTCGATAGCGAGCCCGTGGCGTTCTTCTTCGCGAAGCAAGCCGAGCAAGTCGAGGCGTCCCGCGTCACGCAGGACTTCTGGCACTGGGAGTTTAACCAGATCGAGGGCGTCGAGCGGACGATCTTCAAGCTCGCCGACCTCGTGGCCCTCCACGGCCTGGCGTATACGCACGAGGGTTGGGACTACCACATCGAGCGGAAGTGCCGGGTGGTCCGCGCCGATTCGCTCTTCCCTGGCGGGATCGAAGCCGCGCTCAACGAGGTGAACTCGCAAATCGAGCAAGCCAACGCCCAGGCCGCCCAGCAGGGGGGCGAACAGCAGCCCTTCCTCCAGCCGGACGAGTTCGTCCGTATGACCCTCCAGATGGAGTACGAGTTCGGCAACGTCGATCAGGACCCGAACCCGGCGCCCGTCACCGTCGAGGAGGACCGCCAGCTCGACGCGGCGACACAGATGCTCCTCAACGGGGCGAAGTACATTCAGATCTTCTACCACTGCGTCGCGCGGGACAAGGTGGCTTGGCAGGCGATCTCGCCCCTGGACGTCATTGTGCCGACGCGCACGACGGACCCGGAGAAAGCTGATTTCGTCGCAATCGCCTACCGCCTCCACGAGGACGACATCCGCGTCATGGTCCGCGACGGCGTCTTCTTGGCCCAGCCCGCTCAGATCGTCCTCGACCGCATGCGCCCCCAGCGTCAAGGGGAGGAGTTCGAAGAGAACCCCTTCGACTCCCGCCAAGGTGGCAGTCGCTCAGCGATCATCCAGCGCCTCGACACGATCGAGGGCATCGAGACCCGGAATTCCCACGACGAACCTGGAACCGAGGTGTTCTGGAAGGTCTACAGCAAGCTGGACATTAACGGCGACAAGATCCTCGAGAAGACGGTCCTCTGGTACCACCCGGCCACCGCGACGCCCATGTCGCTCGTCGCCTACCCCTTCCCCTTCGAAGAGTGGCCCGTCACGCTCTACGAGTTCGAGCACAACGACGACCGCCCGTATTCGAGTCGCGGCATTGCGGAGCTTCTCTCCACGTTCCAGAAGCAAGTCAACCGACTCCACAACGCCCGCCTCGACGCGATCCAGATCCTCCTCGCGCCGATGTTCAAGGTCCGGAGCGTCACCGGGCAGATCAACCGCAACATCCGCTTCCGTCCCGGCTCCTTCATCCCCGTCCAGTCGCCGGACGACTTCCAGCCGGTCCAGATGGACATCACCCCGCTCTTCCAGTTCCTCCAGGAGGAGAACTTCACTAAGCAGCTCGCCGAGCAGTACGTGGGCGTCTTCGACTCGAGCGTCGTCAACTTACAGTCGAATGAGAGACGCACCGCTACCGAAGTCGAGGCGATCAACGCCCAGGTCTCGAGCGTCTTCACGCAAGACGCTAAGCTCTTCCGGGCGTCCTTCGCGCGCACGACGAAGAAACTCTGGAAGCTCTGGCAGGAGTTCGGCCCCGAGGACGTCATGTACCGAGTGACCGGCGAGGACGTCCCGCGGACGGCGAAGAAGTACGAGATCGACTACGACTACGACATCGAGCCATCCGGTACGCCCGCGAACACGAACAAGGCTCTTGCACTCAGCCGCGCCCGCGAGGCGCTCTCCCTCGGCCTCCAGGACCAGAGCGGGGTGCTCAACAAGAGCGAGCTCTGGAAGAACTACTTCCAGCTTACCGACCGCCACTTGGCGAAGCGCGTGGTCCGCTCGCCCGAGGAGGCCGCCGCCGTCCAGATGGTCATGAACGCAGCGGCTCAGTCCCAGGACATCGACCCGAGCCAAGTCCCCTCCTTCTAATGAAATACCGCCCGCTCCCCGCCCTCGAGTACATCCAGAGCCTCGTCGCCGAGAACCGCACCGCCGACGCCCAGGCGTACACGACGTCCGCGATCCTCGACCTCATCAAGCACCCGGGCTTCCAGCTCGTCCTCGCGGCGATCCAGACGGTGGAAGGCGGGGCACTCGAGGACATCCGCACCGGGACAGCGAAGAACGTCGATCACTCCGCCGGCCAAATCTACGCCGCCGATCGCATCCGCAAGCAGATCCTCGCGCTCATCCCCGACGAGGTCACCCTGGCGGACGCCGAGCCCCAAGAAGAGTTCGAGGCCAACGAGGCCTACTCGTCCGGGTTCGACATTTTCCCACCCTCGGGGGCATGACAGCCGTCTATGCAACACGACCCGAATCAGATCATCGCTCCGGCGGAGATCCTCGCTGGCGCCGAGTACGCGCCCACGACGTCCGGTGACGCCCCTGGCACCGTCTTCCCTTCGCTCCGAGGGGGCGACCCCGGCGACACCGACCCGGGGCAGAACCTCGGTGACTTCCCGTTCGGCGCGCCCCTTCACGGCGAGGACTCCATGCCGCTCGCAGACACGAGCAGCGGCGTCGTCAGCCCGGCCGAGGTGCAGAACGCTGAGCCCCTCCCGCCGTCCGGGGCGTCCATTCTCGAAGGTGCCGCGGCTGCCGTGCCCCCGGGCGGAATGTCCGCGACGACCCGGAAGCGAAGCGCAGAGGAGCGGATCAGTCAGCTCACCGCCCGCTACCGGACGGCCGAGAGCGAGAACTCACAACTTCAAGCCCAGATAGCCCAACTTTCCCAAATCGTAGCACACATGCAGCAACAGCCGACTCAGCCCAGTTTTCCGCGTCCTTCCGGCTCCGGCGAGGCGTCGCCGTCCGACAACCCCTTCGTGGACGCTGGGCCCGGTGTCTCCTCTGGTGTCAACGCACAACACCTCCGGAACATCGTACAGGAAGCCGTTGCTCCCCTCGCCCAGACGGTGTCCGCTCTCGTCAACAACGCCCAGCGTCGGACCTCCCACGAGGTCTCCTTCGCGCGGGCCGTTGAAGACTTCCCGGAACTCGGTCAGCCTGGCAGTCAGGCGCGTCGGTACTTCGATGAGTTGTACACGACGCTCCCGATGGCCCAGTCTCCCGACGCACCGGAGCAGATCGCCCTCATGGTTCGAGGCGCCCTCGCCGGCGCGAGGCGAGATTCTCAGGTCAGCTCGGCGCGCAAGCTCCAGTCGACCGTCCAGGCCCCAACCCCGAGTATCAGTGACGAGGTCCCGGTGGGTCAGAACCGTTCGCAGCAGATCGAGGCTGTTCGCTCCAACGCGATCAACCAGATCCGCCACGGTGACCGATCCTTCGAGACGTACCGCGCGCTCCGGCTCGCCACGAGAGCTCGAAACCAGATGAACAACAGGTAATCCCACATGGGAACTTTGCTGACGTTCCAGGAGTTTACGACGGGAGGTCGCCCCCAAGGCGGCTCGATCCCGGAGTTGCTCATGGACTTCGTGGAGAACGTCTCCCCGAAGGATCGTCCCGCTCTTGCTCTCTTCCGGAAGTCCCGAGTCACGAACACGTTCGTTGAGTGGCTCGAAGACACTCTCCCGTCCCGCGGTCTGAATGCCTACAACGAAGGCGTCGCGGCTACGGACCCCAACCTCACCACGCCGTCCCGCACCTTCACGCACGTCCAGCTGTTCGCCCGTTGGGGCGTCGTCTCGGATGTGCAGCGCGCCGTCAACCATAAGGGTTTCAGCGACGCGTTCCTCTACCAGGAGAAGAAGGCGATCGACTCGACGCTCAACGACATTGAGCATGCCATTCACCGGGGCAGCTCGGCGACTGGCGAGACGAACGTCTCCCGGCAGTTCGGCGGCCTTCTCAACATCCTCACCACGAACTTCACGAACGCGTGCGACATCACGCTCACCGAAACGGTGTTCAACGACTTGGTCCAGGCCTTCCAGGACAACGCCGTTGACATCCACCCGACGGTGGCGTTCGTCAACTCGTGGCTCACCCGGACGATCAGCCAGTACTCGACGAACGTGACGCGTAACGTAGACGCGGCGGCTCGCGTGCAGGAACTGGTCGTCGAGCAGCACAAGTCCGACTTCGGCGACATCTACAAGTACTACAGCCGTGACCAGCTCAAGGGCGCCTCGCGTACCGCGACTGGGAACAGCGTCGTGCTCTGTGATCCGTCGTTCTTCGAAACTGGGTGGCTCCAGCAGCTTATGAGCGAGATCCTTGCTCGCAACGGACTGCGTACGCAGTTCCAGGTCAGCGCCATGTGCACGCTGATCTACCGCACCCAGAAGGCTGGTGGCGGGGGGATCAACTTCATCCCCTACATCCCGTAACGGGATAGCGCCCAAGAGCTAAGCTCGCCTGGGGGCGGCGCTGACTTGTAAATAGCCCCCAGTTTTTTCTCTCCCCCTCTCGGTTCTGAAAGGACCACCATGAACATCGCCCTCGGTCAGACCCTCACCTGGGACGCCGTCCCCAGCGCCACGCTGTACGACGTCGAGCTCCAGAACGAGGCGCTCAACTCGGTCCTCGGCTTCTTCACCGTCTCACTCCCCTTCATCACCGCCGACGACCTTCTCGTCAACCGCGCGGCCGGCAACTACAACGTCCGCATTCGCGCCAAGAACGCGACGCTGACGGGCGCTTACTCGGGCTTCGTCCTGCTCGAGTACAGCGGCCTGGCCGTCCCCTCGAACATTCACGTCGTCTGATGCAGTACCTTCGTCCCAGCTTCTCGGTGTTCGTCGGCAGCGACGCCTTTAATGAGGGCTGGGATCGAATCTTTGGAGCCAAACCATGCCAGCAGCCTTCGAACACTGCGTCTCCTCCGGGGGACGCGTCCGAACGATCAAACACGGCAAAGACGAGTACCAGCACGTCTGCTTCTCCGGCGGGAAATCCTACGCCGGCGAAGTGAAGAAACGAAAGCCCAAGAAAGGTAAGTAAAGTGGCGCGCCGCTCCGACATCACCGTCTGGATCAAAGGGCAGAGCAAGGAGAAGCTTCTGATCGATGTGATCAAAGCCTACGAGGCTTGCTACCCGCAGAAGTTCGCCTATTACCGCTCCGCCCTTCGCCAGCTGCGAGAGGTGACGGTCGGTCGGCACGAAGACATGAAGGGGCGCACCGTGGACATCAACATGCGGGTGCCCACGGAGCCCTTCTTATTTCTCCAGACCCTTATCCCCGACTTCGGCAAGGACAGCGACGACATCCGCCTCCTCTGCAAGGTCTGGGAAGATTTCGCCATAGCCAAGAGTCGCGACAAGTCCCTCAAACGGTCCATCCTCTGGACCAAAGACCTCCACAAGGAAAGCCCCGCCGCCGATGCTCGAGTTCAGCCGCAAGACGGAGATTGCCCCGCCGACGTCCCCGATGATCCCGGTCTCAGTGACGATGATCGTCAAGGACTGTGCGAAGACCTTGAAGGACACCCTCTCGTCGATCAACCGGAACTTCCTGCGTGACTGCGACGAGATCGTAGTCCTCGATACAGGCTCCTCGGACAACACCGTCGAGGTCGCCCAGAGCTTCGGTGCTCGCGTCATCGACGGCTCCCACCTCCGCCAGCCGATCCTCGAGTACGTCGAGAAGTGGCTCCCGGAGGACAAGAAGTTCCTCGAGCAGAACGACCAGCTCAAGAACGGCTGTATCCTCGACTTCGCCGAGGCGCGCCAATACGTCACGGACCGGGCGAAGAACGACGTCCAGCTGTGGATAGACAGCGACGACGTCCTCGAGGAGCACACCTCCGGCCAGCTCCGCGACCTTGTCAACAAGCACATGGGCGTCCTGGACGCGATCTTCGTCCACTACGCCTACGCCTTCGATCCCTCGGACGGCAAGCTGACGACGATCCTCAAGCGGGAGCGGGTGTTCAACCGGACGCGTTTCGTCTGGAAGGGCAAGTGTCACGAGACGTGCATCCCCCGCGAGGGCGTCAAGCTCAGCGGGAGCGGGTGGTTCCAGGACTACGCCGGCGCGATCGTCCACAAGCACGGCCGCCGAGACCACCGCTTCGGCGACCTGCGGAACTACGTCATCATCCGCAAGGAGATCGAAGCTGACTGGGCCGCGGGACGGAAGCCCGACCTCCGCTCCGTCTTCTACCTGGGAAACGCCTGCCGCGGCCTCGACCGTCTCACGGAGGCGATCGAGTGCTACGACAAGATCATCGCGGGGAGCGGCTCCCGGGACGACGCCTTCGCCGCAGCCTACTACGTCGCGACGGCCTACCTGCGTCCCTCCGTTCAACGCCCCGTCGACTCCCTCGACTACGGGTTCAAAGCCCTCCGGATCGACCCGTCCGACCCCCGCGCGTGCTTCGTCATCTGCCACGCCTACCAGCTCCTCGGCCGCTTCGAGAACGCGATCCACTTCTACAAAATGGGTCAGCAGCTCCCGGAGCCGGTGAACACCCTCCACAGCTATGACCCGGAGCACATCCGCAGCCTCCCGCACAGTATCGCCGCGTTCTGTTACAAGGAGCTCGGCGACGAGGAGGGGTGCCGCGCGGCGCTCACCAAGCTCCAGGACGCCCGGCCGGACCACCCTGACACGAAGGCCCTCACCGAGCACCTCTCGACGTGGTACGCGGGCCGGAAGCTCCTCGACAGCGTGAAGACCGTCGCCGCGAATCGACGCCCCAAGGACCAGAAAGAAGCCGGTCGCCTCTTGCGTGAAGTCCTCTCAACTCTGCCCGAGATCCCCCAGGAAGCCGAGGAAGCCGGCATGGGGCGTATCGAGCCCCTCGACGAGCGCCCCGGTGACGACCTTGTCTTCTTCTGCGGTCCGACGCACGAGCGATGGGGCCCGGTGAACCGCAAGACGGGGATCGGCGGGAGCGAGAAGGCCGTCCTCGAGATGAGCAAGCGCCTCCAGAAGCGGGGCTACCGCGTCACCGTCTACGCGAGCGTCCCGGTCGACCAAAGGGGCCTCGACGACAGCGGCGTCCTCTGGCGGCACTTCAGCGAGTTCAACTACGAGACGCCCAGGGGGACGGTGATCTTCTGGCGCAACCCCGCCGGCGCGATCGCCCCGATCCCCTGCCTCAAGCGGATCGTCTGGTGCCACGACGTCCAGGACCCGAACCGCTGGACGCCCGAGATCTGCGCGGCCGTCGACGAGGTCTGGGTCCTCAGCAAGTTCCACGCGTCCACCCTCGGTGCCGCCCGTCACATGCTCGGGAACAAGCTCGTCGTCACCCGGAACGGGATCGACTCCGAGCTCTTCCACGCCGCGAGCCTCAAGGGCCTCGAGCGCAAGCCCAACCGCGTCGTCTTCTCGAGCTCCCCCGACCGGGGCGTCATCACGGCGATCAAGGCCTTCCAGGAGGCGTTCAAGAACGACGTCACCGCCGAGCTTCACGTCTTCTACGGCTTCACCCGCCACTTCTTAAAGCAGGCCGCGCGCTACGAGTACGGCCACGTCCCGGACACGGACCGCGACGAGAACATGTACGCGTACATGCAGCGTGTCATGCGCTACGCCGACGCCGACGACCGCATCAAGTGGCGCGGGCGAGTCGGGCCGGAGCAGCTCGCCGAGGAGCTGACGAAGAGCGGCGTCTGGTTCTATCCGACGCGCTTCGACGAGATCAGCTGTATGAGCGCCATGGAGGCTCAGGCGGCTGGGTGCGTCGTCGTCGCCACGGATAAGGCGGCTCTGGCAGAGACGATCGACTGGAACGCCGAGAACACCCGCAAGGTCGTCCTTGGCTCGGATCTCTCCGACACCCTTCTCGCTGCGTCCGTCGCGCACCTCGACCGGGACATCCCAGCTAAGGTCGCCCGGGACCGCTTCTCCTACGAAGCCCTCGCCGACGAGTGGGCGCGGAGGTTGACCAAGTGAGCACGATCTTCTTCGTCGACCTCGACGGCACGGTGATCCCGGACGGCGCCCCGCGGAGCACGATCCCCCACGCTAAGGAAGCCCTCGACGCCCTCGGCTCGAACCCCGAGAACCACATCTGGTTCTTCTCCTGCTGGGCCGGCACGCGGGACAACTTGGAGTTCCTCCAGCGGACGTTCCCCTACTCGAAAGGCTTCATCTGCAAGCCCCTCGCCGACCGGTACGTCTTCATCGACAACAAGCACGACGTCTCCCTCTCCGTCGCCTCGGAGAAGGCGTTCTTCCCTCCCAAAGAATAGTACCGTCCCCCTGGCTGAGAAGCGGCGCTCGGCTGGGGGGCTCGGTTTGAGATAACCTATGGCCTTCCCTGCGAAACCGACCGTCCCGACGCTCCAAGCCAGCCATGCTTTCGCCAATGGTCTCGTAGGGGCGTGGCTTTTCTTTGACTCCACGGGAATTACAGTCAGTGATTACAGCGGGTCGAATCGTCACCTACTCGGGACGAATGTCAGCACCGGTTCTTGGGGCACCGACGGGGGCACCGCACGCTTCTTGAAGCTCAGCGCCCAAGGCGAGGCCGTCTCCCGCCTCGCGACGTCCGGCTCCCTCGCGGCGCTCAACTTTGCGACCACTGACCCCTGGACGCTCACCATGCTCGTCCGGCGACACGGCGCGGGCGCTGGCGGCGGGACGAAGCCGCGCTACCACTCGCGCACCGGCAACGCCATGGACTTCGGCCTCGCGGCGAACACGTCCCCCTTCGGCTATCAGTACTTTGTCGGGGGCTGGAACTCATTCCAGGACAGCTCGGCAAGCGGGGCGTACGAGCACCTCGTCATCACGAAGGAGTCGGGGACCGGCTCGAAGGGGCGTTTCTACAAGAACGGCGTCGCGAACGCCAACAACCCCTACAGCGCCGGCGACGGTGGCAACACCGGGCAGGTCTTCTTCGGCACAGCCCCCGGCGCCATGACGGAGAACAGCCAGCTCGAGATCGCCTCGATCTTCTATCACAACCGAGCCCTCAGCGCCGCAGAGGTCCTCTCGAACTTCACCGACACCTACGCCGCGTTCACACCCGCAGCCGCCGCCGCGGAGGGGACCGGCGCGCCCTACATCGGCATGATCGACCGCGGCTTCTATGATCACCGTCACTCATACCAGGGTGGTAGCGAGCATCTGCTCGACTGGTTGGCGAGAGGAGACGACTGAAGATAACGGATGGGCTCCTCGCGGCCTACGATTTCAACAACGGGTCTCTCCGCGATTACTTTGATGCCGGCCCTCGTCTCGTCAACGCGAGCGGGGCAACGGCCGTTCCCGGCGGAAAGATCGGAGGCGCCTTCGCCTACGGCGGTTACCTCGGCTCCGGGGCGAAAGCCGAGCTCAAAACGACCGACACCCGCTTCAGCCTGCGCGTCCCGGGCGACCCCACGCGCGGCCGGACCCGCTTCTTCACCCTCTGGGCCTACGCGGACGTCTGGGCTCCGGCGGACCGCATCCTCTGCGCGACGCAGCAGCCGACGAATCCACAGTTTGTCTTCTACGTCTTCAACGATCAGAACCTCGTCACGGCGATCTTTGACGCCTCGAACTCCCAGCACTTCATTACGACGCCCCGCCCGTCTGCTGGGGCTTGGCACTTCTATACGTGCTTCTGGAACGCCGAGAGCCTCACGTACGGAATGTCGATCGACAACGGCCCGGTCGTCCTCGGCACGAACTCGCCGTCCGTCAAAGCCAGCACGGACTACTTCAGCATCGGCAACTACTTCGGGGGCGTCCGTCCGTTCCGCGGGCTCATCGACTCGTTCACCGTCCACAATCGCATGCTCACCGCCGCGGAAGTCACGTTCCTCTACAGCGCCGGCGCGGGCCAAGAGCCCCACTATGGGATGTTCCCCCCGAATGCGGAGTCCTACATCGGCATGATCGACCCCAACTTCTACCAGCACACTGAGCGCAGCGAGCCGTCTCTCCTCGACTGGCTCGAGACAAAGTAACATGGACGTCGCCACACTCACCAACCGCGCTCAGCGTATCGCCGGCCGAGTCGACAGCGGCTTTGACAGCCGGACAGTTCAGTTCCTCAACGAAGCGGTCGAACACTGGGCCCGCGCAAATCCCTGGCCCGGCCTCAGACGGACGGGTGAGTTCGTCGCAGACGGGACGCGGAATCTCATCCTCCCCCAGCACGTCTTCCACGTCCAGTGGATCGCGGACAAGACGAACAAGTTCCCCCTCGAAGCGAAGGACCTCTGGGACAGAGAGGCGAGAGACGAGTACCTCGGCGACACGACCGGCCCGGCCTTCTGGTGGAGGGAGGTCGGCGTCACGCCCATCACGCAGCAGCCGACTACGCCGGCGTTGCTTACCGTCCGCACGGACGTCAGCGACAGCTTCTCGGCGCATATCGCCGGGATCGCCCAGGACACGACGGCGAGCGGGACGGCGAACTATGAGTATTTCACCGAAGAGCAGCTGAACGTCGTCGGCTCCGCGGCCGTCTCGACGACGAACTACTACATCCGCGTCATGACCGTCGGCAAGAACGACTTCACCGCCGGCGACCTCAAAGTCTACAACGGAAGCACCCTCATCGGCAGGATCGCGGCGAACCGCTACCGGAGCGAGTACCGCAACGTCGAATTCCTCACGATCCCCGAGGGCGGGACGCTCCTCCGCATCGGCTACCTCGAGGCGCCGAACCCCCTGACCGCGGCGTATCAAAACCCCCACCCCTCGATCAACCCGGAGTTCCTCGTCTGGTACGCCGCGGGGCTCATCCACAAGGCGCAGAACGAGTCCGATCAGGGAGAGCTCTGCATCCAGCGCGCGCTCCAGATTCTCAACGCCCGCAGCTTCAAAGAGAAGGACCACGGCGATCAGGATCACGGCTTGTACCCCGATCAAGGCTACTGGGGTTCCGAGAACTTGTACAGTTGGCCATAAGCATGCAAGGCATCCACCAGCAGCCCTACCCCGTCAAGACGGAAGACTTCTCGAAGGGGATGGACGATCGGAACAAGGCGTGGCTCATCGCCGTCAACGCCGCTCCGTATCTCCAGAACTTCAACATCCAGAAGGCAGGGGCCGCGACGCGGCGGGACGGGACGACGTCGATCGGTGCGGCGAGCGGGCCGACGAACAGCAACTTACCTTACGGCCTGTTCAAGTTCTTCGACCGGAAGACCTTCGACACGGAGGTCCTCTACTCCGTCTACGGGAACAAGGCTTACCTCTTCCCCGGTAACTCGCAGGTCCTCGAGAAGGCGTGCGGGGCGTCCCTCACCTCCGCGCTCCACATGGCCAGCCGAGGCATCTGGACGGTGGGTGGGACGATCGCCGACACGATCTTCATCAGCAACGCCCAGCTGAACGACTCGAACGTCTCCCTCGCCTCCAAGCTCCTCGCGATCGACGTCGACCAGCAGTTCTCCGCGAACGTCTCCATGGCGCCCCTCTGCACGACGTGGTGGCAGGGGCGTCTCTGGGTCGGCGGGAACCGGCTCGCGGAGACGACGGACACCCTCTGGTGGAGCGCCCTCAACGACGGCCTCTCGTACTCGCTCACGAACTCCGCCCGCATCGAGCCCGGACGCGGCGGTCGCATCACTGGACTCCACCCGCCCCGCGCCCAGACGAACCGCCTCCTGATCTTCAAGGAGGACATGATCGCGGTCCTCGAGGTCTACTGGGGCACCTCTTCGTCCCAGATACCCGCGCCGAGCGACGCCCTCGACACGATCGCGAGCTCCATTCGCGTTGTCAGCGAAAACATCGGTTGCGTCGCGACTCGCTCCATTCAGGGCGTCGCGGGAGCGCCGGCGGGGGACATCTTCTTCCTCGCGAAGGACGGTGTGCGGGCGATCAGCCGCGCGACGGACGACACAATCAGCGGAGCCGCTCTCCCGGTGAGCGCGCGCATTCAAGCCCAGATCGACCGAATCAACTACGCCTACGCGCACAAGGCCGTCTCGGGCGTGTGGAATCAGATGTACCACCTCGCCGTTCCGATGGACGGGGCGACAGAGAACAGTCACGTCCTCAGCTACGACTTCATCAACGACGCGTGGCACATCAACACCTGGGACGCCAAGGATTTCGCCGTAGCACGCCTCAACCAGACGCAGGACCGCCTCCTCCTCCAGAACAACGTCAACACCCTCGACAGCACGGCGTCGGGGCTGACGCAGGGATGGCATGTCTTCCGGACCTACTCTGGGGGCGTCGACCCGAACAACGAGGCGGTGAAGTTCCAGATGGACACCCGAGCCTACGGGTTCGGCTCCCTCGAACAGCGGAAGCGCTGGTCGTGGTTCGGCATCCACTGCGAGAACGACACGGCGACGTCGGTGATCGACGTCTTCTACCGCGTCGACGACGGGGACTGGGTCTTCAAAGAGTCGGTGACCTACCCGGTCGCGGGCGGGAACCTCATCACCCTCGGCGTGACGCCACTCCCGTGGCAGCCGCAGGGGGCCGCGATCAACATGCGGAAGATCGGCCTCGAGGACGTCCCGGTCGGCTACCTCATCCAGTTCCGCCTCGGCCAGACGAGCGTCACCGACTTCGGTCACCCGTCGATCCTCATGACGTCGGCCGCAGCGCGGATCATCGACCCCGAGTTCGATAACACGATCACATGACAATCAGCATTAGCCAGGGACCTCTACCCTTCGACGGCGATCGCGTCGCTGCCTCCACTTTCCTCGAGGCATGGGTGTCCGGGACGACGATCAACAACATCGCCCTCGACAACCTCGCCCCGACGATCTCCCTCGTCGCGAGCTCGACGAACGTCCCGGCGAACAACCTCCAGCGTCTCGGTCTCCTCTGGTTCAAGCGAGGCGAAGGGACGCTCCACATCCTCGAGGAGGCCGACCGCTGCGACAACCGCTACACGGCGATCAACGATCTCTTCACCCCGATCGCCCCGGCTCGCGCGTTCATCGTCGAGGTCCAGTTCTTCGGTCAGCCGGGCGGAGCAGCGACGATCGGCGAACCGGACACCCTGCAAACGGGACTCACGTCTTACTTCGAGGACTGCAAGGGACGTCGAATCCCGTTCTACCGCGCCCAGACGACAGGCATGGACTCACCCACGCGTCTCGGCTATCAGGTCGGGATTATCATCGGGAGCTCGAACTCGCTGATCCCGACGGCCGTCTACGAGTGGGGTTTCTGCAACGCCCTCATCGCTGCGGGCGGGAGCAACGTCGCGCGCGGTGCGTTCGCCAAGCAGTGGTACCAGGAGCCCTCGAACTTCACTTACTTCCTCCACCCCCGCGCCGCGGCGTGGACGGGCGAGACGAGCTATGGAAGCGTGGGCATCATCGCGAACACGACTACGGCTACGATCGCCCACCTCGCCATGATCTTCAAGCGCCCCGGCGTCGACTATGGATGGAACGCTGACTTCTCATGAACATCGTCCCCGGCTACGACTTCAGCGTCAACGAGATCCCCACCCGCGCGAAGCTCGGGCTCATGGCGTCGGGCATGTCCCTCACCGGGATCAGCCTGGACCAGATCGACGGCTCGGTGATCGTCGTCACCGTCACGGACGGGACGCAGACGTCTCTCCCCGCGGTCGGCTGGCTTTGGGTCGACGGCCGGGCGAACCTCTGGGGCCGGACAGAGTTCGGCAACGTCATCGTCCGTAAGAGCGAGGGCGGCTGGGAGTCGAACCGGATTCCCTACGCGCCCGGCGGCACGGCGTCGCTCATCTCTATCCCCGGTGAGATCGTCCAGTTCAGCACGCTCGGCCCCGGGAACACGGCCGCGACGTCCTGCCGCCTCTCGATCGTCTCCGGTGGGAGCTCGACGGGCGGGACGTGGCATGTGGGCGTCTCGCAGGAGACGGTCCCGTCCGGCGCGACGGACGCTTCTCCCGTCTACTACCGCACCGTCTTCCGAGGCTCGACGCGTTTCTTCGCCCCGGAGTTCACCCCGCCGGCGAACACGATGGGGCGGGGGCGTATGTGGCGGAGCGGCGTGAACTCGAACTGGTGGATCATCACCGACTTCGACGACAACGAAGCCCGCGTCATGTACGGCGAGTCGAACCAGCTCGACCGGGACAACCATCAGGACTGGGTGAATGGGTACTTCTTTCCTGGGACTCTAACACAGTGAACCTCACTCCCGGCGTCTCCATCGAACCCAACGACGTCGTCACCCGGCAGACGATCTACGATCTGTGGGCCAACGCCCAGGGCGGTCAGATCGTCGCAGGCGACCTCTCCGCGACGCTCTTCCCGATCGTCGTAGGCACGAACCCGACGAGCTCGATCACCCCCGGCCAGATCTGGTACGACCAAGCCCAGATGCTCTGGAAGGTGTTCATCGACGTCAAGGACAACACGGGCGTCTCGGTGTGGGTGGCTTTCGGCCCGGATCGCTTCGACGAGGTCTTCTTGGCGAACGAGCACCTACCTCCCGCCGCGCTGTTCAAGTTGGACGACGCAGGTACCGGGAGAATGGTCAAGCGCGTGAGCGGCTTCGCGGATAGCCACGCCGTGGGGCTCGTCGCCACGAACGCGACGGTCCCCTCCGGGACGTGGTTTGCGGGAGCGATCGAAGGTTTCGCCAACGCATGGTTCCCGTACAAGCCCGCGTCCGACCTCTCAGCTCAGATCGCCGGGGCCGTCGTCAACCAAAGCCTCATGCCGATCAACTGGGCGCCGGGCGGCCTCGGTCGAAGCGCGGGCGGGAACTTACAGAACGAATTCATCGTCGGTGTAGGGACGCAAGCTGTCGAGCCCAGCACCACAGTATCCAACGGCAACTACATCGAGCGAATCCTATTCACCGGATCTCGCTACACGAAACGATAGGAGCAACATGGCAGGCGGACTCATCACCGGTTCTCTCGGCGGGATCATTGGAGGCGTGGGAGGGTACTTCGCGGCAGCCGAGGAGCGCAGCTTAGCGTCCCAGGCCCGCGGGGACTACAGGACCGGCATGCAGCGGGGCGAGGCAGCAGCCCAGCGTCAAGCCTACGACATCCTCTCGTCTCCACAATACGGGGCGTACTCGAACTTCATCAGCCAGACGTTCGGCCTCCCCCCGTCGGGCGGCGCGGGTGCCGGTGGTGGAATCACCTTCGGCGGCGTCGACTACAACGGCCGTCCCTTGGGCGTCGCCCTCGAGGGGGCGGCTGCCAAAGGGGCAGTCAAGGCCGGGAAGAAGCTTGCCGCAGCGTACAACGCCTATCAGCAGCTCTCAGCGGGTTACACCTTCAGCGGCAAGAAGATCAAAGGCATCCCCGGCCTCGAGGGCTTCGGCAACGGTAAGGCCCCGGGCGAAGGCGGCGGTGGCGCCATGGGCGAGGGTCTCGCGGGCATGGCTCCAGGCGGCCAGACGGCCTTCGACATGGCCATGCAGATGCCCGGCGCGGACGTCTTCCAGAAAGTCGCCGGCATGGGTAAGAACATGCCTGGCGTCGGTGGCATGATGGGCGGGATGATGGGCGGGATGATGGGCGGAGGTAAGAAGGAAATGAGCATGACGGCCAAGCTGACGAAGCAGCTCATGGCCGGCCAGGGCGCCATGGAAGCCCTGAACCTGCTATCCCCCGGTGCCCGAGCTAAGGCCGAACAGCAGTTCGCCCGCTATACGGGTCAGACGTTGGACCAGGGAATGCAGGTCTTCCTCCCCAAGACGCAGAGCTCGACGACCGGGGAGCCGGCCATTGCGGGCGGCGGGCCCCTCTCGACGAACGGCAACACCGGCTTCGGTCTCCCGGGCACGGCGGGCTCCACTCTCGAGGGCGGGGCAGCGGCGGCTCAGCCCCAGGCGCCCCAGTACGCCCCGGGCTTCGGCTTCGATTCACCCCTCGCGCGCGACTTCCGTACAGGACTTGGACAGGCCCAGACGTTGCGTGGACTCTACCAAAGCAACGTCGGTGCCGGCGCTGAGGCGTCCGGCCTCGCGGCGTTCAACTTCCAGCAACAGCAGGCGATGCTGCCGGCGCTCCTGGGGCTTTCTCAGCTTCCCAACCAGATCTACGGCAGTATACTTGACCCTACCAGGAATGCCGAGATCCTCCGTCGATCCGGAGGAGCCCAGGGCTACGGAGTGACGCCGGGCAACGCGCCTGTCTCCGTCATCGGCCCGACGGTCGGCTCAGCTTTCGCAGGCTTCGGCGCCGGGCAGGCCGCGGGCGGTGGCGCCGGTGGCGGGCTCGGCGGCTTACTCGGAGGAATCATCTAATGCCTTTCCAGCGCGGGACGTCCCTCGCTCCCGTCATCCTTCAGACTGCTCAGGTCATGCTGCAAGCGAATGCTCAGCGGCAGCAGCTGGCATACCAACAGCAACGCATGAAGGAAGAGCAAGCGCAGTGGACAGAGAAGATGAAGCTCGATCAGGACGTCCTCCAGCTGCGTGAGGAGGAGCACAAATTAAAGGTAGCGACCGAGAAACGTCTTCAGTCCACCGGTGATGCGAAGCTGGCCCTCCAGGAGCGCGGCCTCGATATCCGCGAGAACCTCGGCTACCTCAGCGCCGATACGGCGGAGAAGCGTCTGTCCCTCGCTGAGGCCCTCGGCAAGAAGCGGATCGCGATTGCGGAGGAGAAGCTCAAGAAAGAGGGCGCCGGGACGACGACGGCGAAGCTCAAGGAACGCAAGGCCCTCATGCAGAGCTACGAGGAAGAGGCCGCGCTCCGTCCCGACGCCCCCGAGAAGTTCCAATCCTACTCTGACACCGGGCGTCTCCTCTCCTACAAGGCCCAGCGCCAACACGCCCTCGACCAGTACACGACACAGTATGTCGATCCGGCTGACCCGCAAGTTGCCGCAACGAAGGCCGAGCTCGCCGACATCGATAAGGAGCTCCTCGAGCGCGCGAAGCACAAACGCCGGGCGTTCCTCGAGAGCGGGGTCACGGCGTCGATCACCGAGGTCCGCGGGAATCTGCCCGATATGGTTGGCGAGCCGGAGGGTGAGGAAGCGATCGGCCCCACGTTGCCGTCTCAGCCGACGAATGTCATCGACTTGAGCAATCAAGAAGTCCTCAACAAAGCCATCCACAGCGCCGTTGGCAAGGACACGATGTTCAGTCCCGCAACGGCCCAGGGCTATCTCCAGACCGAGCACCAGCGTCTCAAGGCGAAGAGCCCCAAGGACGCCCAGGATTTCCGGCGGAAAGTCTACAAGGCCCTGCCCGCTACGACGATTCCCGAACGGGACGAGCTCTGGCGCTCGCTTAAACTCCAGTAATGCCCGACATTCAAGACAACGAGCTTGACGCAGCGTTCGACCGTCTCGAAGGAGCTGCCGCACCGGCCGATCCCGTCGACGAGGCGTTTGATAAGATCGAAGCCTCGAACCCCCCTTTCACGCCCGCCTCAGTCGAGGACGCGACGGCCGTCTCCGCGTCGGTAGCCGGCGACCTCCGCCAGACGGCGCTCCTCAACCCAGTCACCCCGAATCTCAGCGTCATCGACGACTTCCGCATGAAGGTGCGGACGGCGGCGAAGGGCCTCCAAGGTGCGCAGAAGCTGGCGAAGGAGACAGCCGGAAAGATCGGCCTCGGCTTCCAGAACCTCACCGAGCAGTTCAGCTCCGATGACTTCCTCGCCCACGCAGCGAACAGCGGCGCCGGGGACGTCTACAGCATCGCCCACAGCCCCGAAGCGAAGCGGGACTGGTACGACACGGCGGGCAGGCGCTTCGCTCAGTTCATGAACGCGACGCAGTATGAGCTCGTCGCGACGCCTGAGGAGTCCGAGGAGATCCGCTCGGCGTTCCTCTTCGGCGAGCTCGTCTCCCGGGCGCCCATGAAGGAGACGACGATCCGCGAGTCGACGAAGCACGCAGTTCAGAGTCTCGTCGACGAGTATAGGCAGAAGAGCGCCGAGCACGGGAACGTCACGACGGAGTTCGCGAACGCCGCGGCCTACCTTAACAATCTCACGCCCGAGGAGTCGCTCCAGCTCCGCGGCTATCTCGCGGCCCGCTCGGACCGCCTCCCGCAGAACGAGCAGGAGGCTCTCCTCACGAAGTCCCGGTACCAGAACTTCTACGGTCACAACTGGGCCGAGCTCCCGCAGCCCGGAACGCCCGTCGAGCGGACTCCCTCGATCGCGTTCAGCGCCCTCCAGACACTCCTCGGAACGAACAACCCGGGCGAGAATGTCCTTAACCGAATCACCGAAGTCGACCGCGCCTACCGCGCGAAGGACCTCGGCTTCATCAAAGGCGACCTCCGGCGTCCCGGCGTTCAGTTCCCTGACTCTCGTGCGCCCGGGGGATTCCTCGACGCCGACCTCGTCCCGACGGACACGCTCACGAACCTCGAGCAGCGGAAACGCGAGAAGGGCGTCCTCTCCCCGTTCACCGTCGAAGCCGAGCCGGGCATTGTCGAGCAAGTCCAGGCCGCGACGGGACTGAGCGCCGAGGACGCAGCGAAGGCCGTGACCCAGACGGCGGCCCTTGAGAGCGCGCGAGCGGCGCAGCGGGCCGGATATGGAGCCCACGCGGATCACAGGGTCGGGAGCGAGACGTTCACCGCCACCGAGTGGAACGCCCTCTCCATGCGGAACAAGGCGATCATGCGTCTCGGCGGGGCGTTCGGTCCGGCCTTCGAGGACCTCATGAAGCCCTTCAACGCCTGGAGAGAGGCGCAGCGTGGGGGCGTCGGCGAGGCGATCGCCCAACAGATCACCTACACGATCAGCGGCGACGAGTACCTCGCGCAGCAGATGCACAGCCTCTCTGACGTCGTCTCCGTCGGCTTCGGTCTCGTGGGCCAGTACTCGGTGCTGCGTTCTCAGGACGTTATTTCCAATCCGCTCAAGGAGGCTTCGAAGGGAATCTTCCCTGGCCTTCAAGCCAGCGACTCAGCTGACGACCGCCCCCTGAACGAAGCGCAGCGGGACGTCCTTGCCGGCTCGCAGGGAGATTACGCCCTCGCCCCGGTCATCGGCCGGAACAAGATCTACGACCGCGCCCTTCAAGCGAAGATCTTCAGGGACGTGACGACCGCGGCGAACCTCTGGTCGAAGGCAAGCACTCGCGCGGACGCCCGGGCAGCCGAGGCCAACCGCGAAGCGCGCATGAGCACGGCTGAGCGTCAGGGCTACAGTGACAGCTACGGCCGGATCAACTACGCCAGCGACGTATTTACCTCCGCGATCCACAACGTCATCGAGGGCCTCGGCCACAGCGCGGCTCAGGTTATCGACAAGCCGGAGTACGTCCCTCTCGTCATTGGCGCGAACAAGGTGAGTGATTGGCTTCTGGGCGGGGGCATGTCGTCCTTCCAGAAGGGCGTCGACGCGGCGATCAGCAGTCAGAATGCCTCGGCGGCTATGAAGTCCGTCCTCCGCTGGGCGCCCCACGAAGTCGACCGCCTCAAGCGAATCACCGGCGAGCGTCTCGACGCGGCGGTGAAGACCAGCGACCAAGGTACCATGGTCACCGTCCTCCAGGACCTCGAGGCGCACTCAACCGCCCTCGCGAAGGAGTGGAAGGACGTAGGCGCGGGGGGTGCGACACCGGCCGGCACCCTCAACCGGACGCTCATGTCCTGGAAGAAGGCGAGCGCCATGGGCGTCGACTTCGAGGACTTGAGCAGCATCGTTCAGGGTATGAAGCCGCGGGGCGCCATCCCCGAATTCTACAACTACATGCGAAGCAAGGTGGGGCTGCCGCCTCACCTCACCGAGACGGGGCTGAGGGCCCTCTCGAAAAGCTACAAGGAGCTCGGCGACCGTCTCTACGCCTCCCTCAACCGGACGCCGGGGGACTTCGCCGAGGCGACCGAGCTCGAGCGTCTCGCCGAGCAGGCCCCGACGGCGGACGGGCGCTTCGACGCGCAGACGAAGCTCGCGGCCCTCCAAGACGGCCACGCGAAGTACGAGGGCGTCGCTAAGCGGACGCAGATGTACGCCGAGATCGAGCACCTCTACTCCGAGGCCGCGGCGGGGCGGGGCTACAATCCGAAACGCTTCTCCGAGCTGCGGGCGAAACTCTGGGGCGAGCCGGCCATGTCCGACCTCGACTTCGCGACCGTCCTCCAGCTATCCGACACGAAGCGCTTCGCGAAGAACGGCCCGGTGAATCACTTCATGGCGAGACGGTTCGGCTACACCCCGGACCAGCTCAACCAGATCACCGAGGCGTCCCGTCGCGTCCTCGACTTCGCGGCCAGCGACGCCCAGGACTACTACCTGACGAAGATCGGCTCCGAGATCCGCAACGCCCGGGCCAACCGCGCCTACGCCGTCGCCGACGAGAAGATCCGTATCTCGGGCGAGGCCCTCGAGCGGGAGTACATCAACGTCCCGAAGGACGCCCGCTACGAATCGCGAGCGAGGTACCTCCAGGAGCGCAAGACCCAACTTGCCGCCGAGCAGCGTCGCTCCCAGATGAACCCCGTGACGTCCCGCTGGACGCTGGACGACGACAAGATCCTCATGCAGACGATCACGGACAACGACCTCGCGACGATCCTCGACACCGACCCGGCGCTCTTCGGCGGGGCCCAGCGGAAGGACTTCATCGTCTCGGCGTCGATCGAGGGCGAGGAATTTCACATGTCGCCGAAGAGCCAGGAGCTCCGGGCCCTCTACTCGAAGCCCAGCCTCGAGGACCAAATCTACAGGTGGAAGTCGATCGGCCACGCAACGAGACTGTCCGAGCTTGAAAGCACGATCCAGTCGATCAAGGCCAAAGCTAAGAAGGGCGTGGACGTCCGGGAGGAACTCGCGTCGGCTGCCGGCGAGCAGGCCGCGATCGAAGAGAAGATCACCCTCTCGACGAAGCAAGCCATGCGCCACATCGGGCTCCTCGCGGAGGACTCCTCCGCTCAGGTCTCCGCTCACCTGATCGGCGCTGAGCTCTCTGGTCTCGGCGGGAACGGCCTTCCCTTCTGGGGGAAAGCCCGCGCCCTCCACGAACTGCCCCGTCTCGTCGGCAATCAGCAGGCCGTCCAGATGGTCCACATCAACGACCTCCACGCCAAGCTCGAGAACGTCAGACGTACACTCGCCCCTGAGTTGCAAGGTGAGTTCGATCGGGCCGTGCGGACGGGACGGATCAAAGGAACGATCGCCGACTACCCGGAGTTCCGGGACGCGTTCGATAAGGTCTATCCGTCCGGCGAGGCGACAGTCCAGAGCAACGTCGAGAACTTCCTCCAGAGCGCGGAGTCCTTCCGAGTGAATATGCTCGAGGAGCGTCTCGCGGCCGGGAAGATCGAC
>Ga0111538_10001487_pt1 | contig 32811 bp, 32 predicted proteins | sample SoiMethybrSBSTD1_FD_79669 | JGI IMG/M metagenome (GOLD analysis project Ga0111538, IMG submission 79669) | Bulk soil microbial communities from a Populus tree surrounding site in Tennessee, USA - Soil MetaG P. TD hybrid SBSTD1 (version 2)... | ecosystem: Environmental > Terrestrial > Soil >...
GAGCGGCGGATCCGGATGCGCAAGGAGTGCACCGAGCTCGGCTGGGGTGACTTCACGGTGTTGCGCGTCGATGCGCCCGAGGTGCTGGCGATGCGCCACGATTTCCGCGGCGTGTCCATGCTCACGCTCCACAACTTCTCGAGCCGGCGTCAATCGTTCGGGGTCGACCCGAAGACCGACAACAGTGGTCTCCTGGTCGACGTGTTCGACGAGAACCACAGCCGGTCCGAGAGCGGCATGCACGAGATCACGCTCAAACCATACGGGCATCGCTGGTATCGCGTGGGTGCCCCGGACAACGCGCTGAACCGGACGAGCTTTTAGCCTTCTGGCAACCCAGCCTTGCGTGCTCCCTCGACAATCCGCTGGAATTCCTTGCGGAAGGCTGGATTGTCCGAAGTTCCTGATCCTTCCTGTGTCAGTGCCTGCACCGTGAACCCTGGCCTGAGCTTCAAGAGCTCCGCAACCGCGGCCGCCGCCTCTGCGTTCTGTCCCCGCCAGGCGTACGCAGAGGCGAGATCGACGTAGGCGAAATAGAACGTCTTACCGGTCGCAAGCGACTTGAGGCACCATTCGATGGCCTGAGTGTCGCGCGCCAAGTGCGTGTTCGCGTGGCAGAGGACGAAAAACCAGACATACAGCTCGGGATCGCGCGGACTGAGACGTATCGCCTTCTCGACCGGCGCCAATGCTTCCGCTGCGCGACCAATCACATTCAAGTTCCGCGCCCGTCCAACGTATGCCGCTGCATGGTTGCGATCAAGGGCGATGGCCCTGTCGTACGCCGCAAGCGCGGCATCGAACCGGTTGGATAGTCCGAGAACTTCGGCCTTCACGTAGTGCGCATGGGCATAGTTGGGCGCGGCGGCGATGGCCCGCGTGGCTGCTTCGTCGGCGCGCGCCAGCACCCTGGCGGGCTCGGGATCCCAGCGGTTGCGGTAGACGGAAGTGAGGGCTTGAGCGAGCCCGACTCTGGCCTGACTGTTTTCGGGATCGATTCGCAAAGCGTCCTCGAACAGCCCGACGGCCCTCTGCACGTCCTCCTTGTTCGGGCCTCCATTCAAGACGGACCAGCCACGCATGGTGAGGTCCATCGCATCCGGGTCAGTGCGCTGGACCCGGCGGCCTTCGGCATTGACGAGCTCAACACTGAGCATCCTTGCAAGTCGGTTCGCGATGCCGAAGTTGTCCTGGAGGGCCAGCGCGCTTTGGTCGACGTCCATCTGTTCGACCCAGAGATGCGCGCCGGTGCCCGCGTCGATGAGCTGCGCGTTGACGCGAACGGTGCCTCCCATGCGTCGTACGCTTCCCTCCAGCACATACCGGACACCCAGCTCGCGGCCAATCTGCCGGGCATCGACGGCCTTCCCCTTGAGTGTGAACGCAGTGTTCCTCGAGATAACAAAGCTTCCAGCTATTCGTGACAGATCACTGGTCAGGTCTTCCGTTATGCCATCGGCGAAGTAGTCCTGGCTCGGATCGCCACTCAGGTTGCTGAAGGGCAGCACGACGATCGAGAGCCGCGGAGCCTCTGTTCTGTCGGCTTGCTGACCTGGAAGGAAGGGCGAGCCCATCCACCAGGCGGCTCCGGCCGCGAGGAGAACCAGGAACGCCGCCAGGCTCCGCACAATCCAACGCCTGCGGTCCGTGAGGACGGGACGCCTGACGGGCGATGCGCCGGCCTTGGATGATGCTCCGGGGATGTGGAGTTCATACACGCGCACGGGCTGCTCGATGTTCTTGACCTGCCGCTCGCCCACATCTTCGAAGGTGAATGGCAGCCTGCCGCGGACGTGATCGTGGACGGTATTGGAAACGAGCACCCCACCCGGCGGAGCCAGCGCCTCCAGCCGCGCCGCGATGTTGATGCCGTCACCGTAGATCCGGGTCTCGTCGTGGATCACATCTCCCAGGTTGATCCCGATGCGAAACTGCATGCGGCGACTCTCGGGCACCTGGAGATTGCGCTCGGCCATCAGGGTCTGGATCTCGACCGCACACTCGGTGGCGCCGATGACGCTGGGGAACTCGGCCATGATGCCATCGCCGGCGGTGTCGATGATCCGCCCTCCGTGCCGGCCGATCAGCGGCAGGATCACGCTCTGATGGCCCTTGAGGTCGCGCACGGTCGCGGACTCGTCCTCATGCATGAGCCGGCTGTAGCCCGCGATATCGGCGGCAAGAATGGCGGCGAGCCGGCGCTGTATCGGGAGCTCTTCGTCCATGAGGTGGTCTCTGCGCTCGCCCAAGCGAGCAGATGGTAGTGTGGCACACATCGCCCTGCGGGGTCGCAAGGACGGTACTTTTGGACCGGGTCGTTTGCGGCAAGCGCGCGGCTGGTGCAGGAGATCAGCCAGGTGCCTGGCGTGGAGGACCACAAGCCCGATGTGGACCTGCGGCACGACGGTGTGACCGTGCGCCTGATCACGTACACCGACGACTACTACGGGGTGAGCCAGCGCGACGTCGAGATGGCCCGCCGGATCTCGGCGGCCGCCCGACGGTTGGGGCTCTCGCGTGGCGGTAGGGCGGTCAGCCGCCGCCTGTCGCGAGCGGCCACACGTAGCGATTCCACGTGAGACGGACCACGTCCATCCGGCCTTCGGGTCGCGCACCTCCTCGTTCGGCGACGCGCCGCGAGCGAGCGTTCTGCGGAAGAATGGCCGAGACCGCGTACGACCATCCCAGAACGTCGCGCGCGTAGTCGCGAACACAACATGCGGCTTCGGTCGCGAAACCCTGGCCCCAGACGGCGGGGTCAAACGTGTAGCCGAGCTCACACTCGAAGATCAGCGCGGCACCGGCGGGCGCCTGTTCGCGCCCGAACCATCCTCTGCGAATCCCGTGCTCGGGTGGCGCGGACTCGACAACCATGTCCATGATGCCGCAGCGGCCGATCAGCGCTCCGTCGTCCTTGCGAACGACCGCGAGATAGCGGAGGGCGAGCTGTTCATAGCTCGCGAGCGTGTACTTCAACCATTCGGCCGTCTCGTCGGGCGCGCGCGGCCGGCCTCCGGGATAGAGATGCTGCGCGACTTCGGGGAGTGCGTGCAGGCGCGTGAAGAAGGGCAGATCGCCCGGAACGATCCGGCGCAGCACCAGGCGGGCTGACTCCAGCCCGTCTGTGCCATGCGCCAGGGTCATCAACACCCTTCGAGAGCACTCGCGGTGGCCACGATGATCTTCGTTCCGTCGGTCTTCTCGCAGAACACCGTGACGTCGGCGCGTGTCTGGCCGCCCTCCACGCGACGGCCCGTGATGATCCCTCGCGTCGTGAAGGGTTCGTTCGGCCACAGCACGTTGGTGAACTTCACGTCCAGACGGCCGCCCAGGTAAAAGCCGCAGCCGAAATGCCGGGTCAGGAGCTCGGTGACGCACGAGAGCGTCATCCGGCCCCCGATCACGGTGTCTCCGAAGCCGAGCTCTTTCGACGCTTCCTTGTCGTTGTGATAGTTCCGGCTGCGGAAGAAGAACTCGTCGCACATCGCGGCGGTGAACGTCTTGTGGAGCTCGGCCGACAGCGGCTCCCCGGCGGGCTCAGCCTCGCGCTTCGCACCTTCCTTGCTCGCCGGGTCGCGCAAGGCGACCTCGCCGCTGGTTTGCTCGGCCAGGAAGCTCTGGTGATGGACGCTGCGTGCGATCAGGTGGCCGGCCTCGTCGCGCACCCACATCTCCTGGGCGACGACCTCGCGATCGCGCCTCCGGTAGCGCTCGGCCACCCGAGCGCTGCAATGCAAGACCTGGCCGACCCGTGTCGGCGCGTGGATCTCCCATTCCTGACGCCGCCACAGGTTGCCGAACAGGTTGTCGAGATACCAGCCCTTGAACTCGCTGTCCGCCTGCTGGTAGATGATCACCGGTGCCACCGGTCCGCCAAAGGGCGAAGCGGCCGTGTACCAGGGGTTCGGCTCGTCCAGCCCCTTGATGTAGTGATGCACCATCTCGTCGGTGATCGTGAGCTCGAGCGTGCCGAGATCCTTGCCTGGGTACACGTCCATCGTCGCCATGAGTGCGATCCTCCTCGTCAAGTCTCGTGGCCCGCCCTGCTCGGGACCCTACCACGCGGGCGCGGCAACCGCTAACTCGCCTCGACCTTCGCGGCCGCGGCGAGTATCCGGCTGACGCTCGCTTCGGAAAAGAAGTCAGCCGGCGACGTGACTCCGGCATTGATCCGCGCGAACCCGTCCATGGCTTCCTGGTTGCCGTGCACGGCCGCCAGGAGCCGCTGAAGCTCGGGGGGCGGGGGCGCAAGGGTCGCGAGCTCGCACGTGAACTCGTACATCGGCAGGACGTGCTGGTCGCGAGTGGATTGATACTCGCCCATCGCGGCATCGAAGGGGCGGGCGCCGGAGAATGCCTCGTCGAGCGCGGTGGCGCATAGCTCGGCGTCGCGGAAGGCGTCCTGGATTCCCTGGGCGGTGATGAAGTCCTTGTTGTAGCCGGCGTCTCCCACCAGTGCCCAGCCCGGGCCGAAGGGGGTGCGGAAGTAGTTCGACACGGCCGTGCCGACGAAGCGCGCTTCGCGGCGCGCGGCGCGTACCCGGTCGGCGAAGTGCGGCGCCAGTTCTAGCATCTCGAGGAAGTGGCCTTCGATATCTCTCTTGTTGGCGGCGAACTCCGCAAAGGGCCAGCCGCCTACCAGCAGGGTCTGATCGTCGTGCGTGGGCCATGCCGCGAACGAGCGCTGCGGGCGGATGAAGGCTTCGAAGCGACCACTCATCGGCAGCCCGCTCCAGTAGCTGTAGTAGCCGCACAGCAGCGGCGGCCTCTCGTCGTACTGAGCGGGCCCGACGGCTCGCGCAACGAGCGAATGCCGGCCGTCCGCTCCGATCACCACCGGAGCGCGCTCGGTGACGTTTTTGCCGCTCTTGCCGTGGCCTCGAACGCCGGTGACGCGACCGTCGTCGAGGACGACCTCATCGACGGTAAACCCCTCGCGAACCTCGGCCCCCGCCTCGGACCCAGCGTCGACGAGCAGCTTGTCCAGCACGGTCCGGCGGGGGCCATACGCGACCGGCGCTTCACCAGTCCCGGGTGCCCCCGAGATCGTGAAGGGGCCGAAGTCGAAGGCATACGTGCCGATGGGGGGGCATCCGGTGGCCACGAGGCGGTCGAGCAGGCCCCACCGTTGTAGCGCTGCCACTCCGGGCGGATGGACCAGGTGCGTCGATAGCGTGTCGCTCGGGAACGTCGCCTGGTCCACCACGAGAACTCTGTGGCCCTTCCGAGCAAGGAGCATGGCGGTCGGCGCGCCCGCGCAGCGCGCGCCGACGACGATCGCGTCGTAAACGTTGTTCATCTGCATTCACCCGTTGCCTTCCATCGAGGATCTGCTTCCAGTTCAACCTAAGGCAGGCAACGGGGCCGCGCATCCGGAGAACCACCCAATTCTCGCGACGGGCTCGCGTGGGTAAGTTCCCCCACGTGGGGGAAGCGAGGCTCGGTCAGACTAGCTTGTGCGCGTACGCGTAGGCCGTGGCGGCAGCCCGCGAGGGAACGTCCAGCTTCGTGTAGATATTGCTCACGTGCCGGTCAATCGTTCTCTCGCTCAAGGACAGCTCGGTACCGATGGCCTTGTTCGTCTTGCCAGTGGCGACCAGGCGCAGCACCTGCAACTCGCGTGGTGTCAACCCATGACGGTGATCGGGCGGTGCTCCCTGAGGGAGGGCGTGAAGGCGGGCGACGCCCGGCTCGGCTCCCAGTTGCTCGAAGAGAGCTCGGGCGGCGCCGAGCTCGAGCTCTGCAGCATCGTAGTCGCCGAGTGAGCGGCACGCCATGGCCATCAGGACGCGGACGCGTGCGGCCTCGTAGGGCGCCTCGACCAATTGCCACACGTCGAGAGCGCGACGGAGGGGAGCGAGCGCAGCCCGAGGGTCGCCTTGGGCGAGGTCGATCGCGCCTCGCGCCTGGGCAGCCATCGCATGGAGCACGTCGGTGTCGAAGATCGCGGCGATCTCCTCCAGCTCGCGACAGACTCCCCGGGCTTCTTGCATCTCGCCGACGGCCAGCATGATCTCGACGTAGGCAGGCAGGAGCCTCGCGCGCTGCAGTCGATGGGTTGTCGCGCTCGCGCTGCGGCGGATCGCCGCCGCGGCAGCGTCGTGGTGTCCTTGCGCCATCCGCATCAGGGCGAGACCCGGCTGTGGGTCGAAGCCCCAGTGGCCGGCGCTTCGATAGGCCTCCTCGGCCGCCGCCAACTCCCCGCGAAGGCGGTGCACCTCCGCTTGCTGGTAGAACGCCGCGGCGGCGGCCGGCTGGTCGACCCCCTGGGAACGCTCGCGGGCGCGCTGAGCCTCCTCCAGTGCGTCCTGCCAGGCGCCGTGCAGCTGCATGATCTCGGCACGATGGACCCGGCAGACCCCCGTGAAGGCGACCATGTCGGGTTGTTCCGCGCACCAGCGGGCCAGCGCAGCGGTCCACTCGCCGGCGCGGCCGAATGCGTACACTTCCTGACAGGCCCGGATGACACTGCAGTACATCAGGCCCGTGACGAGCGGTGACAGCTCCGCCGCCGTGACGGCGACCATGACCTCGTCCAGCAACGCCAGCCCCTGCTCGAGCTGTCCTTGCTGCAGTCGAATGCGACCCTGCTGGTGCCGGGCGCAGGCGATCAGATCTGCGTCTCCGCAGGCTTCACCGATCTCGGCGGCGCTCGCTGCGGTGGCGTATGCAGCGTCGCAGTCGTCGGCGTCAATCTGCTGTTCCACGACGGGCAACAGCAGATAGCCCCGCTCGGGGCATTCGAGTGTCTCGCGTTCCAGCAGGCGCTGGGCACGGGCGAGCCAGCCAGTCGCGCGTCCCGTCTCTCCGCGAAAGAGCAGACGCATGCCGAGCCAGAACGCGCAGCGAACAGCGCGCACGGGTTCGCCGGCATCCAGATATGTCTGATGTGCGCGCTCGAGCGTAGCGAGGTATTCGTCGTCGCGACCGACCAGATACGCCGCCAGAGCCAGCAGATCGAGATCGTTACCGGCGAGGGGCGTGGCCTGGTCGGCGCGCGAGAGCGACTCGTAGGCATCCGCCCACTGTCGCTGCGCATAGCACTCCCGACCTCGCTCAAGCTCTCCGCGCATGATGGCGGACGCTGGGGTCTCGCTGATCAAAGTGGTACATGCGCTTCGCTCCATGGACAACGTAACACATGGCGAATCGGCGGCGGCTCGAAGGGGGTGGTGTGACTCCGAAAGGAGTAGAGTGTGGATTCAGGTTCTCGCAGTTGCGACCGACGACGAAGTTCGCCAAGCTCGGGAATGACCGGGTCGGATACCAGGTCCTGGGGGACGGCCCCATCGACATGGTCTTCCTCACCGGCATGTCCTCTCACATCGATCTTCGGTGGGAGGAGCCGCTGAACGAGTATTTCCTCCACCGCCTGGCATCGTTCAGTCGTCTGATCCTCTTCGACCGGCGCGGGACCGGGGTCTCGGACCCGGTGCCGTTCGACCATCTCCCAACCTGGGAGCAGTGGGCCGATGACATGCGGCTCGTCCTGGACACCGTCGGTTCCGAGCGTGCGGCCATCATGGCCTGGTTCGATGGCGGACCGATGGCCATGCTGTTCGCCGCCACCTATCCCGAGCGGACGGCGGCCCTCGTGCTCGCTCACACCGCGGCGAGGTACGTGCGCGCCGACGACTATCCCCAGGGCTTTGTTCCCGAGGTGGCCGAGCAGCTGCTCCACATGGTCGAGGAGCTGTGGGGGACGGAGGGATTCGTGTCCATTGCCGCACCGAGCCGCAGCCACGACGAAGGCTTCCGGCAGCGGTACGGACGGTATTTGCGGGCGGCGGCGCGACCCCGTGAGGCGGCCGCCCAGCTTCGCAATCTCCTGTGGGCCGACGTCAGGCATGCCTTGGGCCTCATTCACTGCCCGACTCTCGTCCTCAACCGGACCGGGTACCGGATGGTCACGACGGATCATGCTCGCTACCTTGCCGACCATATTCCCAACGCGAGGCTCGTCGAGCTGCCGGGGATGGACGGGGTCCTCGTGACCGAGCATGCCAGCGAGATCCTCGACCGCATCGAAGAGTTCCTAAGCCGTATCCCGGGCGGATCCGTGCCCGATCGCGTCCTGGCCACCGTGCTGTTCACCGACATCGTGAACTCGACCGACCTGGCCGCCTCTATGGGCGACCGTCGGTGGAAGGCCGTACTCGAGACGCACGACGAGATCAGTCGAGACCACGTCGCCCGGTTCCAGGGGCGGTTCATCGAGTCCACCGGCGACGGAATGCTGGCCACGTTCGATCGACCGGGGCGCGCGATCCGCGCCGCCGCGACGATCCAGGAAGCGATCCGCGCTCTCGGGATCGGCATCCGCGCCGGATTGCATGCCGGGGAGATCGAGTTGCGGGAGGGCGGACATCGTGTCGGTGGCATCGCGGTCCACATCGCGGCCAGAGTCACGGCAATCGCCGAACCGGGAGAGATCCTCGCCTCCAGCACCGTGAAGGACTTGGTGGCCGGCTCTGCGGTTGAGTTCAGCGACCGAGGTGTCCATGACCTCAAGGGAGTGCCGGGCGCATGGCGGCTCTTCGCGGTCGAGGGCACCCGGCCGGAGGCCCGTCGTGGAGGACAGCCCCCGCCATCCTCCTCGTGATGTCTAGTGGCGGCCTTTAGAAGAAGCGGCAGGAGCAAGAACACAAAGACGATCGAGAACAGGAGGCCGAGCGGCGGCGCGCAAGATTCGAACGCGACAGAAGTATGTCCCCGTTGTTACCGACGCTAGCCCGCGCTGGCGGTGCGGGGCGGGGCCGGGCGGTACTCGGCCACGCCCATGGTGGCGAGCGTCTTTCGGCCGAGGGCGGTCACGGAGAGGGCCCGGCTGTCGGGGACGCGCGCGATCCAGCGTCGCGCGAGAAACGCCTCCGCCAGGGCTGCGCCCACGGCGCCGGAGATATGGTGGCGGCGCTCGGTCCAGTCGATGCAGCCGCGACAGTAGTGGCGCTTGGCGCCGCGCGCCTTCGGAAGATCGACGCCGAGGCCCCCGAGGAATCGCTCACCGGCCCGAGTGACTTCCCCGCCGCCGTCGACGAGGACCACGTGGTGGCGGCGCAGGAGCAGGTCGCACACGGCGACGCCGAGGCGCCCGGCCATGTGGTCGTAACACATGCGCGCTTCACGGAGCGCCGGCTCGACGCGATGATGTGGCGGCCAGCCGTTGGACGGGATGCTCGCGACCGTCATCAGCCCCTCGATTGCCCGGGCGATCTCCGCGGACCGCAGTCGGTAATAATGGCAGCGGCCCTGCTTTTCCATCGCCAGCAGCTGGCCAGCGAGCAAGCGCGAGAGATGGCTGCTCGCCGTCGCCGCCGTGACGCCCGCGAAGTAGGCCAACTCCTTCGCGGTCAGCGCGCGACCAGCCAGCAACGCGGTCAGGATGCGGGTCCGAGCGGGCTCCCCCAGGAGCGCGGCCACCGTGGAGAGCATGTCAGTGTCGCCCATGACCGAAAGACTAGAGGTCGGAGCCATTCGCGGCAAGTCCGGACACTTCGGGCTGGATCGAAGCGTTCCACGTGGACGAACGTGTGTCGCGTGACCATACTCCGGAACAAGGAGGCGTCATGCTCACACTGTGCATCCGCTACACGCTGGACGCGACGAAGCTCGCCGATTTCGAGACCTACGCACGGGCCGTGGCCGGTCCCATCGAGCGATGCGGCGGCAAGGTCGTCGGCTACTTCGCTCCGACGAAGTTCGCCGGGCCCACCAACATCGGGCTCTCGCTCATCGACTTCCCGAGTCTCGCGGCCTACGAGCGGTACCGCGAGGCGCTGGCCGCGGATTCCGAGCACGCGGACGTGGCGCGCCGTGCCGCCCAGTCCGGAGTCATCCTGGTCGAAGACCGCTCGTTCGTGCAGCGCATGTCGTAGCAGCGCCCGCGACGACACCGGCGCTAAGGCCTGATGAGGCGCTCAGGGCTCGGGTGGCCGTCGCGTCGCCCACGGGCGCAGCGCCTCGAATGCCGCCGCCGCGCGTAGCACCAGCGCATCCTCGAGGCGCCGGCCGACGATCTGCAACCCGACAGGCAGGCCGCTCGCCGTGAAGCCCGCTGGCACGGAGACGGCCGGCTGACCGCTGTAGTTGAACGGATAGCAGAGCGTCCAGCCCAGGTGGGTCACCTCGCGGCCGGCCACCTCGCGGGGGCCGACGGGGCCGAGCGGGAAGGCCGGCAGGCACAGCGTCGGCGTCAGGAGCAGGTCGTGCCGCTCGAAGAATCGCCTGAGCGTGTCGACCATGCCCTGGCGGGCGACGATCGCGCGGCCATGCTCGACCACGCTCCGGCCGGCCGAAGCCTCCGCATATCGGACGAGCTCCGGGTCCATCTGGGCCTTCTGCTTGAGCGAACGAGCCGCGTGGGCGCCGGCCTGGGCGGCACCGTAGAGCGCCTGCAAGATCGTGCTCGGATCACCGAGGTCCGGGCTGGCCTCCTCGACCTTCGGGCCGATCTCCGAGAACGCACGCGCGGCGGCCTCCGCGATCCTCCTAGTCTCCGGCTCGACCGATGCGAACCCCAGGTCGGCCGACCAGGCGATCCGTAGCGGCGCGCCGCCGCGGGCGCCAGAAAGCGGCTCGCTGCAGGCGGTCAGGTAGTCCACGCCGTCGTCGGGAAGCGCGAACGCGTCGCGCGGATCGTAACGGGCGATCGCGTTCATCATGAGCGCGACGTCGCGCACGGTACGCGCGAGCGGGCAGACATGAGCGACCAGCTCGTTACCGCCGGCGGCCGGGTACATCGGCACGCGCCCGAACGTGGGCTTCAGGCCGACGAGCGCGCAGAAGCTGGCCGGAATTCGAATCGAGCCGGCCCCGTCGGAGCCGAGCGCCAGCGGCCCCAAGCCGGCCGCGACGGCCGCGGCTCCGCCGCCGGTAGATCCACCCGGCGTGCGCGTGAGATCCCACGGGTTGCGCGACTCCCCGAACAGGGGATTGTCGGTCGAGCCGCGCCAGGCGAACTCCGGGAGGTTGGTCCGGCCCACGAAGATCGCGCCGGCCGCCCGCAGCCCCGCCACGCTCGGGGCATCCTCGGGCGCGACGAATTGCGCCAGCAGGCGCGAGCCGAAGGTGGTCCGCTCGCCGGCCGTCCAGAGATTGTCCTTGATCGACACGGGAACGCCGTGGAGCGGGCCGAGAGGCCGGCCGTCCATCACCGCCTGCTCGGCCGCGCGCGCCTCGGTCAGCGCTCGCTTGGCGTGGATGAGGACGTAGGCGCCCAGCCGCGGGTTCAGTCGCTCGATGCGCTCCAGCACAGCACGCGTGATCTCGACAGGCGACAGCGCGCGGCGACGAACCAGCTCGGCCAGCTCGACGGCGGAGGTGAAGCAGAGATCGGTGGCGTCCACGTCAGCGTCGCGCGGCGCGGAGCGCGGCCGCGATCCGCTCGGAGGTGAACGGCTGGCGACCAGCGTCCGCCCCGAGCGGCGCCAGTGCGTCGGCAACGGCGTTGGAGATCGCCGCGGCGGCGCCCATCACGCCGCCCTCGGCCATGCCCTTCATGCCGAGCGGCGTGTTCGGATCCAGCCGCTCGAGGTGCTCGACCTCGAACGAGGGCACGCGCGCGGCGATCGGGATGGCGTAGTCGAGCAGCGTGGCGCTGAGGTTCTGTCCGTCGGTGGCGTACACGATCTCCTCCATGAGCGCGCCGCCGAGCCCCTGCGTGGTGGCGCCGTGCAGCTGGCCCTCGACGACGAGCGGGTTCAGCATTCTCCCGCAATCCTCGACGATCGTGTATCGCTGGATCGTCAGCGCGCCGGTCTCCGGATCGATCTCCACCCGGCAGATGTGGGTGCCGCTCGAGAATGTCAGCGGGGGTGGGTCGAACGCGTGCGTCGCCTCGAGCCCCGGCTCCATCCCGGCCGGCAGCTCGGTCGGCGCGAGGTAGGCCTTCTGGGCCAGCTGGGCGATCGTCACGCTGGAGGCCGGCGCCCCGCGCACCCGAACGGACCCGTCGACCAGCTCGAGATCGTCGAGCGGCGCTTCCAGCCGATGGGCGGCGATCCGCAACAGCTTGTCCTTCACGATGCGCGCCGCGCCGAGCGCCGCGCCCGCGCTGACCACGCCGCCGCGGGCGCCGCGCGTCCCCATGCCGTACGGCGCGGCGGCCGTGTCGCCCGACTGGACCCGCACCTTCTCGATCGGCACCGTCAGCGCATCGGCCAGCGCCTGCGCGACGGTCGTCAGGTGGGCCTGGCCCTGGCTGACGACGCCGATCTGAGCGGACACGGCGCCGCTCGGCTCGATGCGGACGATGGCCGCGTCGTGACCCGATCCGGGAATGCCGGCCGTCTTGTAGAACTCCGAGCCGTACGTGTTCGGCTCGATATAGGTGGCCACGCCGATCCCGGCGATGCGTCCGGCTGCGCGCACCTCGGCTTGCTGACGCCGCGCGTCCTTGTAGTCGAACGTCGTGAGCGCGCGCTCGAGCGTGGCGCGCGGATAGACCGACCGATAGACGAGCTGGGTCGCCGTCGTGTACGGGAGGTCTGACTCCTCGAGCATGTTGCGCCGCCGAACTTCGACCGGGTCCAGACCGAGCGCGCGCGCGACCGCCTCGATGGTGCCCTCGGTGACCCAGCTGCAGATCAGCATCGGCGCGCGATACGGGCCGGCCGGGCACTTGTTCGTCAGCACGGCAGTGATCGCGTAGCGGTAGTCGCGCAGTCGATAGGCGCCGGGCACCAGCATGCCGATGACGCGCGCCATGTAGTTCGCGGGGAAGTACGCGTACGCGCCGAAGTCGGTGAGGATCTGGACGTCGAGGCCGACGATGGCGCCGTCCGCCTTCACCGCCGCCCGCACGTCCACGATGTCTTCCCGCGCGTGCAGCGATGCGAGCAGGTTCTCGCGGCGGGTCTCGATCCAGCGCACCGGACGGCCGAGCAGGCGGGAGGCGGCGGCCGTGGTGAGCTCCTCGCGGTAGAGCGGGATCTTCTGGCCGAAGCCCCCACCGACGTCGGGAGTGATGACGCGGACGGCGCTCTCCGGGATGCCGAGCCGCGCCGCCAGCGCCGAGCGCATCGGATGCGGGATCTGCGTCGAGTGCCAGAACGTGAGCGTCTCGTCGCCGGGCTGCCAGGTCGCCAGGCAGCCGCGCGGCTCCATCGGCACGTGCGTCTGGCGGCCCTGGTGGAAGCGCACCGCGACGACCCGGTCGGCCGCGCCGAGCGCGGCGCCGACGTCGCCGTGAGCGAAGACGCCGTGGTACGCGCGATTGGCGGGAATGGTCTCGTCGACCAGTGGCAGGCCGGCATCCTGGGCTCGCTCGGGATCGACCACGGCCGGCAGCGGCGCGTAGGTGACGTCGACGAGGGCGCATGCGTCCTCGACCTGGTCGCGCTGCTCACCGATCACGCAGGCCACAAGATCGCCGGCGAAGCGGACCTTGTCCACCGGAAGGGTCTGCGTCTCCATGGGCAGGAGCCCCTCGATCGGCGGGGCGATCCTGAGCGGCGCCGTCAGCCTTGCGAGATCGTGACCGGTCAGCACCGCCGCGATACCGGGCTGCCGACTTGCGGCGTCGGCGTCGATGCGCACGATCCGGGCGTGGGCGTGCGGGCTGCGGACGAAGGCGGCATGCAGCATGCCCGGCACGGTGAGGTCGCCGATGTAGCTGCCGCGCCCGAGAACGAGCTTCTTCGTCTCGCGCGGGCTCATGGCCGCGCCGACATAGGACATGGCAGGTCATGATACTCGCTCTGTGCTACCTTCGCGCGGGAGGCAGTCATGGTGGACGAGGCGGACCCCAAAGCAAACCCGATCGGGACCGAGCTGGTGTACGAAGACGACAGCGTGAGGGTCTGGCGGATCGAGCTGGCCCCAGGCGAGACGGCCGGCTGGCACACGCACTACCTGGACTACACCACGGTCGTGGTCGACGGCGACCTGGTCGAGCGTCCGAACGCCGACGGCACGGTGGACCGGATCGAGGTGAAGCCGGGCGCGATCATGCGCTGGAATCAGGGCACCCTGCGGCATGCGCTGCGCAACATCGGGACCAAGACGTTCCGGAACGTCATCGTCGAGGTCAAGGGCCGGCAGACCGGCGCCTGAGAGGAGAGTCGATGGATCCGCAAGCGTTGACCCGCCGCGACGCGTTGCGCCTGTTGGGCCTGACCACTGCAGCGACCGCGTTGCGCCCCGGCCTATCGGCCGCCGCCGCGACCGGCGAGGTCAAGATCGGCCTCGCGGCCGAGCCGAACACCTTCGACCCGCACCTGACCGTCGGGCGCAACAGCCAGATCTTCATCGCCAATGTCTACGACGGGCTGACGGCTCGCGATGGGCAGGGTAACCTGGTGCCCGGGCTCGCCGAGTCCTGGAAGCGCCTGAACGCGACCACCTGGCAGTTCACCCTGCGCAAGGGTGTGAAGTTCCACAACGGGGACGACTTCAATGCCGAGTCGGTCAAGTTCACCCTCGACCGCGCCACGAATCCCGAGACCAAGGCCACCATCAGCTCGGAGCTCAGCACGATCGCGGCGACCGAGATCGTGAACCCGTTCACCGTCAACGTGACCACCAAGACGCCCGACTTCCTGTTGCCGGTGCGGCTGGGCGAGCTGTTCGGGCTCATGCTCTCGTCCAAGCACACCGCCGCCATGGGCAAGGAAGCCATCGCCACCAAGCCGAACGGGACCGGCCCCTTCAAGCTGGTCGCGTGGACGAAGAACGAGAAGCTGCTGCTCGAGGCCAACGAGAACTACTGGCGGGGTGCGCCGCAGGTGAAGACGCTCGTCGTCCGCCCGATCCTCGAGGACGCCGCCCGCATCGCCGCCCTGCAGACCGGCGAGGTGGATCTGATCGCGCCGGTCCCTCACGTACGCATCGCCGAGCTGCAGCGAAACGACAAGCTGGCGATCAAGACGATCGCGGCGCCGCGCATCTTCCACGTGACGATCGACGTGCGCAAGCCGCCGTTCGACAACGTCAAGGTGCGCCAGGCGCTGAACCACGCGGTCGACGTCAACGCCATCATCAAGACGCTCTATTTCGGCCACGGCACCCGCCTGGCCACCGTCGTGGACAAGGGCGCGCTTGGCTACGACCCGAGCGTGCAACCCTACGCGTACGACCCGAACAGGGCCAAGGCGCTGCTGGCCGAGGCCGGGTTCCCGAACGGCTTCGAGACCGAATTCGACAGCTTCACCGGGAGCATCGCCGATCATTCCAAGCCCGCTGAGGCGATCGTCGGCTATCTCCAGAAGGTCGGCATCAAGGCCAAGCTCAACGTCTTCGAGTTCTCCGCCTTCGGCCCGCGCCGGGTGCAGAACACGACCTCGCCACTGTTCATCTACAGCATCGGCGACGCCTACCTCGAGCCCTCGTGGGTGATCCGATGGCTCACCCAGGGCGGGCTCGGCATGCACTACAAGAACGCCCGCCTCGACGAGATGCTCACGAAGATCGAAGCCACTGACGATTCGAAGAAGCGCGCCCCGCAGTACAGCGCCGTCCAGAAGCTCATCAAGGACGAGGCGCCGTTCATCTTCCTCTATCAGGCCGACGCCGCCTTCGGGATGAGCGCCCGGGTCGACTACACGCCGCGTCCCGACGAGACGCAGTGGCTCTATCCGCTCAGGCTGAAAGGCTGAGCGCCACTTGACGTGCGCGCCTACATCGCGGGCCGGCTGGCCACCGCGGTCCTCGTCATCCTGGGGGTGTCGGTCGTCTCGTTCTTCCTGACGTTTCTGACCGGGGATCCTGCCGAGATCATGCTGCCGCCGGGGGCGACGGCGGTACAGATCGAGAAGTTCCGAGCCGAGTGGGGTTTTGCCGACCCGCTGCCCGTGCAGTACTGGCGGTTCCTGAAGCGCGCCGTCCACGGAGATTTCGGCGTCTCGTTGCGGCACGGCCAGTCGTCGCTGCCGCTGATCGTCGCGCGACTGCCCGCCACGCTGCAGCTCACCGTAACGGCGATGCTGCTGGCCATCGTGCTGGCCGTACCCCTCGGCGTTCTCGCCGCCACCCGTCGCGGTGGGCCGATCGATCTCCTGGCCATGAGCGTGGCGCTCGTCGGCCAATCGGTGCCGAACTTCTGGCTGGCGATCATGATGATCCTGCTCTTCGCGGTCTCCTGGGGCCTCTTGCCCACCTCCGGGCGCGGTGGCGTCGCGCACGTCGTCATGCCCGCCGCCGCCATCGCGATCAACCTGATGGCGCTGCTGACTCGCCTGGTCCGCTCGACGATGATCGAGATGCTCTCGGAGGACTACGTGCGCACCGCTCGCGCGAAGGGACTGCGCGAGCTGTTCGTGACTAGCCGCCACGCCTTGCCCAACGCGCTCATCCCGCTGGTCACCGTGGTCGGACTGCAGTTCGGCTACATCCTCGGCGGGGCGGTGGTGATCGAGACCATCTTCACCTGGCCGGGGGTCGGGCTGTTCACGATCCAGGCGATCCTGAACCGTGACTACCCCGTGGTTCAGGCGGCGGTGTTCATCCTGGCCACCGCCGTCGTGCTGATCAATCTGGCCGTGGACCTGCTGTACGTCTGGCTCGACCCGCGTATCAGGGTGACGTAGATGGCACGCCGGTGGGCCCGGCGCAGCCCGCTGGCCAGCGCCGGCGCGTTGATCGTGGGCCTGGTGATCGTGACGGCGCTGGCCGCTCCACTCCTGGCCACCACCGATCCGATCGACCAGGACCTGTCGGTCGCGCTCAAGCCGCCGTTCTGGCGGGAGGACGGCTCGCTCAGCCACCCACTGGGCACCGATCACCTCGGACGAGACGTGTACTCTCGGTTGATCTACGGCGCCCAGATCTCGCTGACGATCAGTGTGTTAGCGGCCTGCCTCGGCGCCGTGGTCGGCGTGGCCGCCGGCCTCGTGGCCGGCTATCGCGGCGGGCGGGTGGACGCGGTCATCATGCGGATCGCAGACCTGAACCTGGCGTTCCCCTTGATCCTGCTGGCGCTGGCCGTGGTCGCGCTGCTCGGCGCCAATCTTCGCAACCTCGTGATCGTGATGGCCATCACCACGTGGATGATCTACGCGCGCGTGGTGCGCGGGCTGAGCCTCGGGCTGCGCGAGCGCGAGTTCGTGCAGGCCGCCCGCGCGCTCGGGGCGCACGACGCGCGAATCATCGCCCGCCACGTCCTCCCCAACGTGCTGGCGCCCGTCATGGTGATCTGGACGCTCGAGGTGGCGCGGATCATCCTGATGGAGTCGGCGCTCTCGTTCCTGGGCCTGGGCGTGCCGCCGCCGACCCCGACCTGGGGTCGGATGCTCGCCGAGGGGCGCGACTACCTGACGGTGGCCGGCTGGATCGCCGTCTTCCCGGGGCTCGCCATTCTGCTCACCGTGCTCGGGATCAACTTCCTCGGCGACGGTCTGCGCGACCTGCTCGACCCGCGCCTGCGCCGGCAGACGTGAGCCCGAGGGCGCCGCGCAAACTGCCTCTCGCTGTGAGCGGTGCAGCCCGACGACGCGATGCTTCTCGTCTGGCGACGTCCGTCGCGGTCAGTCCTGCCGCGCGGCGAGGATCACGATCGAGATGTTGACCCGCTCGACGAGGTAGGGGCCGCCGGTGTCCAGTGCGGCGTTCCAGGTGACGCCGAACTGGCTGCGGTCGACAGCGGTCTCCACCCGGAAGGCGGCCGAGACCTTCTTGCTGAAGGGGTGCACGCCATGACCGAGGAAGTGGGTGTCGAGGACGACCGGCTTGGTGACGCCGTGGATGGTGATGTCGCCCGTAACCTTCCAGCGTGCGGCGTCGGTCGGCTCCACCCGCGTGCTCCGGAAGCTGATGGTCGGATGGTCGTTGCCGCCAAGCAGATCGGCGTCCATGAGGCGGCTCATGAGGCGCTCGTTGGTCACGTCCACGCTGTTCACGGGGATGGAGGGGCGCGATGGAACTCCGAGAGGCCGCGCGCCGGAACACACCGTGAGAGCGGGGTTAGCGACCCCTCTGGCGCTCAGGCCGGCCTGAATGCCACCGGTAACCGCTTGATGCCACGGATGAAGTTCGAGCGCAGCTTCTCCGGCGCGGCGGTGGCCTCGATGTCCGGCAGTCGACGAAACAGCTCGACAAACATGGCGGTGACCTCGCGGCGCGCCAGGTGTGAGCCCAGGCAGAAGTGGGCGCCACCGGTCCCGAATGCGCCCTGCTCGTTCGGCGTGCGCGCGATGTCGAAGCGGTAGGGGTCCGGGAAGTACTTCTCGTCGCGATTGGCGGAGATGTACCACATCGCGATCTTCTGGTGCCGCTGCATGGGCACGCCGGCGAACGTGGTGTCGCGTGTGACTGTCCGCCGCATGTGCATCACCGGGCTCGCCCAGCGGATGATCTCCTCGACCGCCGACGCACTGAGCCCGTCGAGGTCGGCCTGCCACTTGCGCTTCTCGTCTGGGAACCGCGTGAAGGCCCACATGCCCTGACTGATGGCCGTGCGGGTGGTCTCGTTGCCGGCGGCGATCAACAGGAGGAAGAATGGCCCGAGGTCCTCCGGCGGCATCGCCTCGCCGTCCACCTCGGCATGTACGAGCGTCGTCGTCAGGTCGTTCTCGGGGTACTCGAGACGCTTCTTGCCGAGCCAGAGTCCGTACTCGCGGAGCTCGCCGGCCGCTTGCATAAGGGACTCGCGCGTGCCCCCGAAGTCCCGGTCGCCGCCGGCCAGGAGGCGGTTGGTCAGGTCGAGCAGCTTCGCCCGATCGCCCTCAGGCACGCCCATCATGTCGCAGATGATTGCCACGGGCAGGGCGTCGGCGACCTCGGTGACGAACTCCGCCTCGCCCTTCGGCGCGATGGCATCGACGATTCGGCGGGCGCGCTCTCGGACCGCGCCTTCCGCCTTCGCGATCATTTTCGGCGTGAAGCCCCGGTTCACCACTCCCCGGAGCTTGGTGTGCTTCGGGGGATCGGTGGAGATCATCGAGCGGATGGCCCCCATGTACTGCATGTCCTCGGGATCAGTCAGCACCTGGATCCCGTACGCGGAGCTGAAGGTCTCCCAGTCGCGCGTGGCCGCGGCGACATCGTCGAACCGGGTGATGGACCAGAATCCCTTACCGGAGTCGGGATGCTGGTGCCAGGCCACCGGTCGTTCGTGCCGGAGCCTGGCCAACGCGCCCTCCACATCGTCGCGGAGCCAGAAGTCGAAGCTTGCCGGGTTGATCTCGTCCAAGGTCAGCACCGTCGTCGGGTTGGGCACGGTGTTCATGTAGCGCTCCTTGTCACCGTCGATATGGAGCGTTCCGACGTCTATCGTATCGACTACACTTCTGTCAAGGCGTCGCCAGAGGAGGACGGCATGCGAGTGGTCGTGAACCGCACGCTCTGCGAGAGCAACGCCGTGTGCGCGCGTCTCGTGCCGGAGATCTTCGCCGTCGACGACGACGATCGACTGCAGATCAAGCAGGAGCAGCCGCCCGAGGCGTTGCGGGAGCGCGTGGAGCACGCCGTGCGGCGGTGCCCGAAGCTGGCGTTATCGATTGTGGAGGACTGAGCCGAAGGGATCTCCTTTTGGAGCCTGAGGTAAAGATCAGGAGCGAAACAACCCCGGCCAATAAGTCGCCGCCGGCCGACGATACCTGTTCTTCGCGGTGAGCTCGACCGTGAGATTGCTGAGGGGCCGGGCCTGACACGAGAGGAACGACCCCCCGTCCTTCTCCTCCTTCGGAAGAACGGCGGTCGAGCAGCGTCCATGTTCCACTTCGCCCGAAATCAGACGCATCTTGCAGGTACCACAACCGCCGCCCCGGCACCCGAAAAGAACCTTCGCTCCGGAACGCAGAATTGCGGATAACACGGTCTCTTCGGGACGCGCCACGACGGTATCCCCGGGCGGGCTCAAGCTGATCGTATGCAGTCCGGCGCTGCGCGTGAGGCCGCCAGCACTGCCTTCCTCAGCGGCCACGACTTATGTGTAGACGCTCAGGAATGTCTCGTTCAGCTCCTGGGAATAGTAGAAGACGGCTGGCCCAATCTGGTCCGTCGTCCACTTGATCGCTCGGCAGTCCGGATCCATTTGATAGGCGGTGTAACCGCCAAAGGTCTCGAGCCGGTTGCCGGACGGATCGAAGAAGTAGATCGTCGTGCCCCGCGTGATCCCGTGGCGGCCGGGCCCGTAGTCGATCCGGGCCTTGTGCATCGTGAGGATATCTGCCGCACGGAAGAGCGCTTCCGCGGAATCCACGGCGAACGCGGCGTGATGAAATCCTCCCGCTCGCCCTGGCACGATCGCAATGTCGTGAGGCGCGGGCCGTTGCCACAGCCATGCCGCGACCGGGACTCCCTCAGGGTTGACGAGCATCTCGCTGACGCGGAACTCGAGCACTTCCTGAAAGAACTGGATGGCCTTGGGCGGATCAGGCGCGGTCACGAGCGTGTGATCCAGACGCGGAGGCGCAATTCCTTTGAGGCCTTCGGGCCAAGGAGCGGGATTGACAGGAGGCAACACGTTCCCCGTGTAGTCCATCTCGTTGTAGAGCTCGACGACGTGGCCCGAGGGTACGGTGAAGCGAAGAGCACGGCCGCGCCGGTAGTCCTCGGGTATGACGTCGTACTTGACACTGAATTGCCGTAGGCGGTTCTCGTAGTAATCGAGGTCCTCGGGATCGACCGTCCGGAAAGCCAGTCGCACCATTCCCGCTCGGTCAGCCTCGGTCAGCATGACCGAGTACGCGTGGCGTTCGTCCCAACCCTTGAGGTATGCGGATCTCCCTTCTCGCGCCGTCAACTGCAGTCCCAGGACATTCACGTAGTAGTCGAGATCGCGGTCGAGGTCGAGGCTGCGGATCTCCACCGTGCCCAGCCGAGAGATTCTGTACGGCATGTTCCCCTCCTGACGACGCGGGTAGGTTGAACGCCGCTCAACCGGCCACGTGTGCACCTGAGGACCGCGCGATTATCGACCAGGCGTTGAGCCGGCGCAATGCTTGACTGGCAAGTCTCTCCCAACGCGAACCGTAGAGGCCCAAGACCGCCGAGCCCTTGGGTTAGAGCCCAAGCGTCGTCGAACCACAAGGCCTCCGGGGCCGTGACGAGTCGCCGTGGCGCCGGACGCGGCGGGTGGGCCCCGGCGGAAGCCCGACACTTCTTGGAGACTGGCCCGGGGCCAACTATTTTGGATCTGTCGCCTTATTCGACGCTCGCGGGCCGTCTCCGGGGCCCGGCACACATGAGTGAGGACTGAGATGCGGCCGACCCGACGCGCGGTGCAGCTGGTGGTGTTGTTGATGGCGCTCCTGGCGCCGGTGACGTCCAACGCGGTGGGCAAGCCGTCCTATCCGCCTCCACTGCTGCCCGGTCATTTCATCAGTGACGCGGCGAATGTGATCCGCAAGGAGGACGGGTCAGAGATCAACTGGATGGCGACGGCGCTCCTCGCCGAGAAGGGCTATCCAATCGGCGTCGTGACCATTCGCTCACTCGCTGCCCAGAGCGCCGGCGGCTATACGATCGCGCGGTACGCCGCAGAACTCCTGCAGGTGTGGCACCAGGACGAGCGCGTGCGGTCGCACGGCATGCTCCTCGTGGTTGCGGCCGAGGATCGTGTGGCGCGAATCGAGCTTGGCTCGGCCTGGGGCAGCGCCCACGACGCCCGGGCTCGCCGGGTCATGGATCGCCTGATCCTTCCCGCGTTTCGGAAGGGGGAGTTCTCCACGGGCATACTCAACGGCGTTCGCGGGTTCGATGCCATGGGCCGGCAGCTTGCGCTACCGGCGATCGGCCACCCGCGGTGGATGCCGCGCGCGCTCGTAGTCGACGGGCTGGACGAGCCGTGGTGGACGCTGCCGGGGCTCCTCGCCGGCGGGCTCGTCCTGGTCGTGGGCCTCGTTTCGCTCGCCCGGCGCGGCCGCCGTAGCTGGGCGTGGGCGGCTGCCGCCTTCATCTTCGCGCTGGTGCTGTCCCGATTCTTTGGCTCTGCCGAGGGGAGGGGCTCCGAGGGCGGCGCAACCGGCGAATGGTAGTTCCGCAACCAGACGACCGGGGGTCACCGAACGCACAAGCCGCCTTCTGGCGGCATTCCTGGACTTTCCCGACCGAAGATTTAACGGAACCGGCTCGCGGCAATCACGGCAGCTCAGGTCGGTGATCCCAATCGGGCTTCGGGTCCCGACGTGGCCAGGCGCACCGTTTGATTCAGTCACGCGCGATCTCGAACGTGGAGACGATCCGCTGCATCGCGGCCTCAACGTCGTCTCGCGGCCAGCTCCGGACCGTGAGCAAGACGACCTCCTGGCCCGTGACGGCGACGACGATCATGATGCGTTCCGGCTCCGTCGGACTGTGGCCGCGTGTCAGACCGTCGAGACATTCTGATCGTGCCGCCCCGGGTACACGCAGGGGGCGGGACTCGACGCGCGCGGCGCGGAGGCCGGCCGCGGCCCGCTCCATGATCTGGTGGAGATGGCGACCGGCGAGCGGAGTGAGATTGACCGCCACCATCGTGGGCGCGTCGCCACAGAGCACGCCGCTCCACACCTCGACTGTGCGGGACTCCTCGGCGATGTGCCGCGCTCCGCTGCTCACGAACGCGACGGGGAGCTTCAGTCGGTATCTCGCTCTTTCGATGACGTGATGGTCCACCGGGATGGACCGGAGGGCCACCACATCTTCCGGGCGCGGCCGGCGGCGTGCACCGGGCAGCCACCATTCCTCCAAGGCCTGCTGCGCGTCGTTCCGCACATGACTGGGGCCGTCGCCGAGCGCGAGGGCCTCGAGAAAGGCGACGACGACCGCCTCCTGTTCGGCAGTCAACGAGGCGAGGCGGGGCGGATATCGATCCGGCGGCCGCAGCGAGCGGATCAGAGCTTCCACGGCCATGGCCGGATCGTTCGGACGCCGGAAGGCATAGCTGATGAGTCGAGGGAGATAGTGCCGCCACGATTGTGCGTCGAGGTAGGAGAGTCCCCAGAAGGCGAACCCCTCGAGGTACGCGTCGGTCGGCTCATCGCGCGCGGGGTCGAAGGGCTCGGCGTCGTCGTAGCTGTCGACGGCATTGCCACCGCGAAGAGTCAAAGGAGGTACGGTGTCCGCGTCTGCCCGAAACGTCTCGAAGGCGTTTCGCACAATCTCGTCGAGCGTGATGGTCATACCTCCTTGCGTCGTCGCTGGTCAGGCCGTGGACCGGATCGGGTCGAGCGAATCGCCAGAGCGACAGTAGCCCGGGCCTCAGGGACCGTCAATGTGGCCGACCAGCACTGTCGTGTCTACAGATTGCTGGAGCGGTCGACGGTATACCGAGACCGTGTGGGGGGCGAAGAGTTTCCTGCATGGGGCGCGGCCGAGGCCCGCCGGCTTGGAGTCCACGAAGCTCTTCTCGGTGCCGGCGGTATCCACCACAGGCGCTTTGTCCCGTATGACGAGACGCTGACACCCGCGGCGGCGGTGGCGGCCTCGATCGCTCTTGGCAGACTGTTCCCGGACATACCTGGCACGCTGGGGGTCCTCCTCCAGCGTGGGAGGCGCTCCGCGCGGCGACGGTAACTGCGGGGGCACAGGTCGTGCGCGGCGTGGAGAGTGCGCAGGCGGAACGTGGGGGTGGCCTGAAGAGCAAATCAGCATCGGCACCGAAGGCGACTTGGTGTTCTTCATCGTGCCGCAGGCCGCGGGCCGTGCCCGGCTATATCTGTTACGGTCGTGCGATCAGTCGCGCCGCTTCGCTGGTCCCGCGGGGGCCCGAACGTTTCTCGACAGCTTTCGCTTCGCTTGCATTCCAGAAAGCGAGGAGTTCGTCGAGTCGCGACCGGCCGGGCCGTGCGCGACGTATCCCATGCGCGACACTTGGACAGACTGCCCAGTGACTGACGGCGTGGTGCTGATCGGGAATGCAGCCGGATACAGCAACCCACATATCGGTCAGGGCCTCTCGGTCGCGCTGCGCGACGTTCGCGTCCTGAGTATGTTGCTCATGGCGAGCGGGCTCGCTACCATGACCGGTCCAGAGTCGATGCCGACATCTGCCTTTCACAAGGATGTCAACAAGCGAATCTGCGACCAGGCCCTTCTGGCCGACATCGGACGGCCCCGTGAGAGGAGTTCGAGCCGCCGGTTCGGTTGACGGTGCTGTCGTCGCCGATTACGATCACGGTCAGCTGAACAGACGCTCGTCCTAGCCTTCGAGGAGAGCCACGATGTCGAATGCGATCGTCAATCCTCTATCGACCGCCAAGCCGCCATCCCACTGAGGCCCCGATGATTGTGCCTCGCGTGACGAGGCAAAGGGCGTGTTTGTCGGCGGCGCTGATTGGCTGCTGTCCTCGAGCATCGATCGCCGCACAGTCCTCAAGGGGGCGAGCAGCGCGGCGCTCGGACTGCTCGCGTCCGTCTGCGAATTGCCCAGTCCAATCACGTCTCGTCCGGTTGGCAGTTCGATCGCTCCTGTGCGCTCGGCAGCGGCCACCGGCGCCGCAGAGAGCCGCGAAACGGTCTACGTCTTCAACGTCGGCTCGAAGGACGTCACGCTGATCGACGTCGCCGACCGCCGGGTACGCGAAACCCGGCCGCTCGGCGCCTCGGTGCGCTGGTTGTCGAACGAGCAGACGTACTGGGACGGCGCCCGGATCTGGACGTACGACTTTCCCAACGATCAAGTCCAGGCCATTGCCATCGATCCGGAGCAGGTCGCCGTCACCAAGACGATCAGGGGACTCGGCAAGGGCCCCGGCCACAGTCTGGTCGTGCTCCCCGACAAGAAGAAGGCCGCGGTCAACGTGGCGGGCGACAACCTCATCGCGTTCCTCGACCTCGAGCAGGGCAACGTCGAGTCCACGCTCAGGACTGGAGCATTTCCCTGAGACCTCCACCTCACGCCGAACGGTCAGTTCGGCTATATCCCGGAGCGCGAGGCGGACACGGTCTCGAAGATCGACATGGTGAGCCGCAAGCTGGTCAAGACCGTGTCCTTCCCCGTCGGCAGCAAGCCGCACATGCTGCGCGTGTCTCCCGATGGGAAAGAGGTGTGGGTCCAGACGGCCGAGACGAACAGGAACGTGGTTCTCGACGCCTCCGATTTGTCGGTGCTCTCGACTGAGCCGACCGGAAAGCAACCGGTGACGAACGCGTGGACGCGCGATGGGCGCTACTCGGTCGTCACCAACGGCCAGGACACCTTCGCTCAGATCTTCGATGCGCGAACCTTCAAGGAAGTGAAGCGCCTGACGATCGGCCAGGGCGGCTCCAACATCGGGTTCAGCCAGGACGGGAAGACCGCGTTCATTGCGGTGCGCGGGGCGAACGACGTCGCTGTGATCGACGTGGCGAAGCTGGTGCTGGCCGGCCGGATCAGGGCGGGGACGGAGCCTCAGGGCCTGATCGTTCGTTGATCGCGGTAAGAAGGGGCCTGGCCTGGCCCAGACGTGGCGGCCGAGAGAGCGTCTTCCCTCGGCCGCCGCGCCGAGCCCGCCACCTTCGGGACGTCCGGCTCGTTCGTCGAACTACTTCGGGGCGTACGTGATCCGCTGACCTCCGAGCGAGGCCTCCGCCATGGCCCCCGTGATCGGCCTGACGAAGACGGCGACGCCGTCGACAAAGCGGGCGTTCGTCGCGGCCCCGGACTTCGCAATGACGGCAGAAGCGTTGGCGCCAAAGTCGACCTCGTTCTGCTTGAAGCGATCCATGGCCGCCTTGTTCTCGAACACGATCACCTCGCTGTAGGTCTGGCCTCCCGCCTGTAGTCCGAGTGACCCTTGCGTCACATCCGCATAGCCGATGTGCTCACCTTGCTCGTAGACAACCCCTCGGCCATAACCTCCGCCGATGCCCAACCCGCCCTTGGTGATCTCTGGAAAGAAGGCGACGCCATGACTCTTCCTGGCGAGCGTCTCGATTTCGGGGTCGAGCTTGTTCCATTCTTGCCGCTCGGCCTGTGCTTTCCGGATGAGGTCCTCTCGCTCCGTTGTCGTGGTAGGCACCGTGCTGCAGCTGACCAGCAGACTCGTGGCCAGCGCGATGACCGTGACGACGACAGATGTTGGCAACGTCATGATCCGTCCTCCTTGTGAGGGTCCTGCCCTACCGCGAGGGTGGCCACCTTCTGAAGACCTTCGAGGTCACATCACTCTTCACCAGGTCGACCGGGAAGTCGGCCCGTCGTCGGCATGGTACCTCCGCGGGACGACCCTGACGAGCCCTGGCTACCTTGTCCGGCGAAACCGTTTCTTGCGATGGGACCTTCGGTCGAGCTCCATTGGGCCATTGTCTCATTGCGGATGTTCGCGTCTTCGTCGATACGGAGTTGGTGAGTGCTCGCCCCTGGATCGTCCGCGGCGAGCCCTGGCCATTCCCGAGCAGCCGCGCCAAACGGGGAGGCCCAGACGGAACAAGGAACACATGGAGGACCCAGATGGAGCGAGGCCAACCGGGACGTCCTGAAAGACCCGAACGTGATCCGGGTCGGCCAGAAGCTTCGCATTCCCTGAATCGCTAAGGAGGATGAAGGGCGATGATTACGAACGGGTGGTGGGCGGGCGTGATCACCCTGGGGGCGGCGATCCTGGTGGGCATTCTGATCGTGGGGTGAGCGATGGACAAGGGCCCAGCGGAGGCGGCGCTGGCGACGGCCAAGGAGAAGTTCAGCAAGGGCGACTACGCAAACGGCGGCGTCACTTGAAGTCTGCCTCCTCGAATCGGAGCTTGAATCCCCGGACTCGCGGGTCGATGTCGAGTTGTCGGCTCCAGGTCACTGCGGGCAGGGTGCCGGGCAGCGCGCCGCTCGGGCGGGCCACCAGGCGGTACTGTCCGGGTCGGAAGGCAAGCTGGAGGCTGGCGTTTGGCGCAAGGAATGTCAGGGGAGCCGCCCCGCTCGCGTCGGGGTCCTGGTTCAGATAGACCACGATCGTCCAGGGCGCTCCGTTGACGAGAGTGCCCAAGGCCACGGATGGCCCAGCGGTCGGACTGGGTTGTGGCGCCGTCACGACCCGCACCCCCGGCGGGGGCGGGCAGCCGTGAGAGCCCTCGACAGCCTGACGCACCTCCTCCTGCTGGATGGTCACTTCGGAGAGGCCGAGCGTGGCCACGCCCAGGAAGAAGCGTCCGAAGTACTTGCCGTCACGGTCCGGGATCGTATCGCATGGCCGGATCGCAAGGCTGGCGCAGCCCGTGAGCATCACGACTACTGCCAGCGCAGATGCCGCGGTGGCCGCACCGGATTTGACCGCGTGTCGAGTCGTCGTCATGGTTCAGTCCAGTCCCCCCATCTTGCTCACGATTCGCCACTCGGCGTCGGAGACCGGCTGGACCGACAGGCGCGAGAACCTCACCAGCGCCATGCCGGCCAGTCGTCGGTCTGCCTTGATCTGCGCGAGGCTGACCGGTGTCGGCAGCTTTCGTACCGCGGCCACGTCGACCGCGGGCCAGGCGGCGTCGGTCGAATCCGGATGGGCCTCCGCGATCACCCTGACGATGCCGACGATCGTACGCTCCTTGCCCGTATGGTAGAAGAACGCCTGCTCGCCCTTCTTCATGGCGCGCAGGTGGTTCCGCGCCGCGAAGTTGCGAATGCCCGTCCACTCCGCGCCGTCACGCCCTTTCGCGACCTGCTCGTCCCACGACCAGTCGTCGGGCTCCGACTTCACGAGCCAATAGGCCATCGCGTTGCGTCCTCCATCCCCAGGCCTGGAGTGAGCGTCCGGGGGACCGCGGCCACACAGTAACAGAATGAAACGGGCCCCCGGCGTCCGCGTGGTGGACGGCCGGATCTGGAATGTCGTAGAGTCCCGCAGGAGGGAGGGGCGCGCGCTGCTCGCTCGCTCGACTTCAACCATGGTCCTGCCGTTTGGGCGAACATTCGCCGACCTGCTCTTGTTCAGCGTCACGGCGGGCGAGCTCGCCCTGCTCTTCTATCTCGATCCGTCCTTCACGGTCGTCGAGTGGATCTACCTCTCCCAGCACCTCGTGGTCCTGGGGATCGCCCTCACACGGCGATCGCCCCAGGCTCAGGATCGCTCGCTGCGGTCCGGCGTGGCGGTCTTGGTCGCGTACACCTACGCGTACGCTCAGCTGGTGTGGCTCGCGTGGACGCCCGGCGTCCCCGTCTGGCGTGCGGGTGGGCTCGTCCTCGTCACGCTCGGCGCGTGCTTGAGCATGACGAGTCTCCTGTTCCTGGGCCGAGGGTTCGGTAACCGTCCGGCCTGGCGCGGCCTGGCGACGGGCGGGCCCTACCGGCTCGTGCGCCATCCGATGTACCTGTCCTACGTGCTGGCCGATATCGGGTACAACCTCACGGAATGGAATTCCGGCACGGTGTTGCTGGTGATCGCGGGATGGGCGAGCCTCGTCTACCGCATTGTCGCTGAGGAACGGATACTCTCTCGAGACGCCGGATGGTCGCGATTCGCCACCCGGGTCCGCTATCGGGTTCTCCCCGGCATCTGGTAGGCCGGCCGGCTAATCCTTGCTCTCGGCGGACCGTCCGGGATCCACCTCGGCGGCGTAGCAGACCGGAGAGGCCAGGGCGCTGGGCTCCCCGGCGAGGGGCTCGCCAAGAAACACCAGGCCGTCGGGATCGCGCCGGTAGATGCCACGCTCGGTCACGACCCAGTCCATCGGAATATCCCAGCGTTGAGGGCGGATGGTCTTCAGCCTGGCGAGCTCATAGCTGACGCCGATGACCACGGGCTTGCTGGCCAGGCTCGCCAGCGTCCGGTCGAAGAAACCGCCTCCGTAGCCGAGGCGGTAGCCGGCTTCGTCCCATCCGTTCATCGGCACCAGCAGGGCGGTGGGAACCACGGTCTCGGAGCTCACCGGATACGGAATGCCGAGCGGGCCGGAGGCCAGGGCCACGCCGGGATGCCACTCGCGGAAAGCGAGCGGCTGCCTGGGCGCGACGACCACGGGCAGCGCGGTCACCGCGCCGCGCTCGCGCAGTCGCTCAGTGAGGCGTCGCGCGTCGTATTCCCCCCGGATCGGCCAGCAGAAGCCGAGCCTCGCAACGGCCAGGCCCGGAAACGCGCGCCAGAGGTGGGTGTCGATGCGCTGGCGCCAGAGCGCCAGCGTCTCCGCGGCACAGCTCTCACGCGCAGTGATCAGCCGCTTGCGCTCGGCTTTCCGCCAGGATTTCACGTCGTCGGCGGTCATGGCAGGGGAGAGGCGAGGCGCAGCCTTCAGTCGAGGGATTCCGCCAATCGCTCGCAGGCTTCGATGTTGCTGAGGTGGCGCGTCTTCATCTCTTCGAGAAAACTCCCGACCGACGCCGGGAGCGTCTCACCGAGAAGACCATCCAGTCGCTTGACGACCCATCCTTGCCCTCGGTTCAGCAAGCGCAGCCGGGCGGTGAGGGTCGGCTCACTCATCACCTTCTCCGCGAAGTCTCCCTTCTTCTCCGAGATGGACCCGCCCATCGCCTTGATGGAGCGGACCAGGCCGGCGCAGGACCACGCCTCGTCGTTTCTGACCTCCTCGAAGAGCTTCTGCATCTCGGGGCTGCGCGCCTCGGGGAACAGACGGGAAAGCGTATCCACCCCCGCGCGCTCCGCTTCGAGGAGCTCGTTCAGACGATCGATCGCTGTCATGCCACTGCCCAGCATACAGCCGAGTTCGGTACGACTGAAGCCGGCCAGGTAGGCCGATCGCGGGCGTATACTCTGGCCGCGTGATGCGGTACGCATGGCGTCCCGTCCTCAGACGCTTCCGGCTCGCCACGCTCGGTGTGCTCGCGCTGCTGGGCGCCGGCACGTCGGCGGCGCTCGCCGCCGAGCGAGCGTCCGTGGCCACCGCCGAGGCGCCGCCCACGGTGCGTCGGATTCTCATGATCCAGGTCAGTCCCCGGGCGGCGCCGGCCCTCCTCGCCCAGGAGCAGGCGTTCGTCAACACGCTGAAGGCGATGGTCCCGGAGTCGGTCACGTTCCACAGCGAGTATCTCGAGCTGACCATGTTCGATCAGGAGGGTTCTTTCGAGGACGAGCTTGTCACCTATCTGGGGGCGAAGTATGCACACACCGCGCTCGATCTCGTCGCCGTCTCGGCCAGCAACGGATTGCGGTTCGCGCTCCGGCACCGGGCGCGTCTGTTCCCCGGGGTGCCCATCGTGTTCAATTCCGTGGACCAGCAGGCGGCCGCCGAACTGGTACTGGATCAGGACGTCTCCGGCGTCTGGCTGTCGATCGATTGGGCGGGAACGCTGGAGGCGGCCCGGCGCCTGCAGCCGGACATCGAGCGAGTATTCGTCGTCACCGGCGCCTCGGCCGTCGACAAGGTATGGGCCGCCGCCGCGCGCGCTCAGCTCGGTCGTCTTGACCAGCCCATGCCGGTCAGCTACCTCGAGAACCTGTCGATCGACGCCGTCGTAGAGCGCCTGGCTACGGCCCCGAGCCGGAGCGTGGTGCTACTCGGGCCGTTCCAGGCTGATGCCGCCGGTCGGCGATTCTTCGGGCCCGACACCGCCGCGCGGTTCAGCGCCGCCTCGCGTGTGCCCGTCTATGCGTTGACCGAGACGATCTTTGGACATGGCGTCGTCGGCGGCCACCTCGTCAGCTACGAGCGGCAGGGACAGCGCGCTGCCGAGCTCGCGGCCAGGATGCTTCGCGGCGAACGGCCGCCTCCCGTCGACCAGGACACGAACGTCTTCAAGTTCGACGCCCGGCAGCTTCGCCGCTGGGGTCTGGATGCGGGACGGCTGCCTGCGGGCAGCACGCTCCTGTTCGATGAGCCGTCGCTCTGGCAGGCCAACCGTCGCTACGTCGTGTCCGCGGTCGTCCTGCTCGCGCTCCAGACGTGGCTCATCATCGTCCTGCTGGCGAACCGGAGCCAGCGCCTCCGGGCCCAGCAAGCGCTGGCCGGGCAGCTGCGCTTCGAGAGGCTGATGTCCGACGTGCTCGCCAGCCACGCGACCCTGCCGACCACCGACGCGCATGTCGACCATGCGCTGGCCCTGATCGGCGCCGACCTGGACGTCGATCGCATCGTGCTGGCCGAGCAGGATCGGAAAGGCCGACGCATCGAGGTCACCCACGCGTGGACGCGCGACGGTATCCAGGCCCTCCCGTTGTCGCTCGGGTGGCGCATGTTTCCGTGGGTGTCCGCCCGCGTGGGTGCCGGCCACGTGGCCGTGGTGTCCTCCGAACGCCCGCTGCCACCCGAGGCGGAGGAGGACAGGCGCCAGATGGCGGCGCACGGCACGCAGTCCTTGCTGGCGATACCCCTCATCGTGGAAGGTGCGCTGATCGGGGTGCTGAGCTGCGCCGCGGTCCGGGTCGAACGCGAATGGCCGGACGCGTTGATCGAGCGGCTGCGCCTGCTGGCCGAGGTCTTCGCCAGCATGCTCGCGCGCCGGCGAGCGGAGGCCGTGGCCCGCGAGAGCGAGGAGCGCCTGGATCAGCAGCGTCAGGAGCTGGCGCACGCGTTACGCGTCAACACGCTCGGCGAGCTCGCCGCGTCGCTGGCCCACGAGATCAATCAGCCGCTCTCGGCGATCCTCATGAACGCTCGCGTCGTGCGCACACTGCTGGCGCGCGGTAGTGCCGAGCCGGCGGCCATGAGAGAGGCGCTCAACGACATCGCGGACGACGCCAGGAGGGCAGCCGACATCATCGACCGCCTGCGAGCGCTGTCACGCAAGGAGCACGCGCCGCAGCACGGGCTGAGTCTCGACGCGCTGGTCGATGGGGTCGTCGATCTGCTCCACGAGGACTTCGTGCGCCGTGGCATCGCGATCCGACGCACCGCCGGGCCCGGACTGTCGCCGCTGTCCGGCGATCCCATCCAGCTCGAGCAGATCGTCCTGAACCTCCTCGTGAATGCAGCGGAGGCGCTGGACGGCGTCGCGCGCGGGAATCGCGAGATCAGCATCGTGACCAGCCATCCGGCCCCGAAGGTCGTGGAGCTCGCCGTGCGGGATACCGGGGTCGGCGGTAAGAGTGTCGACGTGGAACGGATGTTCGAACGCTTCGTCACCACGAAGCCCGGCGGCCTCGGCATGGGGCTGGCCATCAGCCGGTCGATCGCCGAGGCCCACGGCGGCAGGATCTACGCCAAGGCGAACACTGACCGCGGGCTCACCGTGTTCGTCGAGCTGCCGGCGGAAGCCTGAGAGGGGAGGCAGCCACCGAGCCCGAATCGACACAACCGTACGTGGTCCCGCCCTGAAACGTTGGTCGGCGGTTTGCGTCCAGAGACACCTCCTTGAGTCTATCTCCGTGAGTCTAAGGTCTCATTGCGGACTGTTCTCTCGCGGAACGAGACTGGCCGGAAAGATAGCGCGGTCAGGGCCGTTCGATCCCAGCCGACTGGAGGGTGTCATGAAATTGAAATCGACGGGTCTCATGATCTTCGGGCTCGCTCTCGTGGTCTCCACGTCCGTCTTGGCCGCTCCCCCCACCCCTGAGGAAGTGAAGCAGGAGAAGGCGGAGATCCGCAAGAAGTCAAAGGAAATTCTCGCAACTCTCTACAAGGCACAGCCGAGCGCCAAAACCACCATCAACAAGGCGGCGGGCTACGCCGTCTTCAGCAACTTCGGCATGAAGATCTTTGTCGCGGGCAGCGGGGCTGGAAAGGGCATCGCCTTCAACAACAAGACCAAGAAGGAAGTTTTCATGAAGATGATCGAGCTCCAGGGTGGGCTCGGCATGGGAGTCAAGAAGTTCAATCTGGTCTGGGTCTTCGAGACCCCGGATAAGCTCGACAGCTTCATCAATTCCGGCTGGGAGCTGGGCGCCCAGACGAGTGCGGCCGCCAAGGTCGGCGACAAGGGCGGCTCCTTCCAGGGCGCCATGTCTGTCTCGCCTGGCGTGTGGGTGTATCAGCTCACCGAAAGCGGCTTGGCCCTGGAGCTCACGGCCAAAGGCACGAAATACTACAAGAACGACGAGTTGAACTGAGCGCTCAGCGAAGAAGACTGCGCCCTTCTCCGGTCAGCCCGTCAGCCTATGGCCC
>Ga0111538_10001489_pt1 | contig 32795 bp, 29 predicted proteins | sample SoiMethybrSBSTD1_FD_79669 | JGI IMG/M metagenome (GOLD analysis project Ga0111538, IMG submission 79669) | Bulk soil microbial communities from a Populus tree surrounding site in Tennessee, USA - Soil MetaG P. TD hybrid SBSTD1 (version 2)... | ecosystem: Environmental > Terrestrial > Soil >...
GACACGTCAGGGTCGAGGCCCAGCGTGGGCTCGTCGAGGAACAGCAGCTCGGGATCGTTCACGAGCGCCTTGGCCAGCGCCACGCGCTGCTTGATCCCGGTGGAGAGCTCGTTGTACTGCGCGCGGCGGTACGGCTGAAGCTCGTACTGCTCGATCAGCCCGTCCACGCGCCGACGAAGCGCCTGACCGTGGAGGCCGTAGAGCCGCCCATAGAACGACACGATCTCGTCCACCCGGAGGCTCCACAGGAACGAGGGCCGCCCGCTGGCCATGTTGATCCGGTGGCGCAGGCTGGCCGCCTCGCGCACCACATCGTGGCCGAGCACGCGGACCTGGCCGCCGTCGGGCGTGAGGAGCGTGGCGAGGATCGAGAGCAGCGTCGTCTTGCCCGCGCCGTTCGGCCCCAGCAGCCCGAAGATGGTGCCGCGCTCGACGGACAGGTTGACGCCGCGCAGCGCGACGGTCTCGCGCCGGCGCAGCCAGCCCGAACGGAACGTCTTGGTGACCTCGCGGGCCTCGATGGCAAGCGAGGGCGCAGAAACGGGGGGCATGCGTTGAATGGTACCATGCGGCGGATGGCCGACCCGGGCGCCGAGGTGGCCGAGGCTAACGCGCGCTTCTATCGCGCCTTCGAGGCGCTCGACGTGAGCGCGATGGACGAGGCGTGGGCGCACGGCGAGCACGTCAAGTGCGTGCATCCGGGTTGGCCGCTGCTCACCGGCTGGGACGCCGTGCGCGAATCGTGGGCGCGCATCTTCGAGAACACCGAGGAGATGCGATTCACCATCTCCGACGTGCAGGTGGTCGTGAGCGAGGATGCCGGCTGGGTCACCTGCACCGAGAACATCCTGTCCGAGGTCCAGGGCCGCGTCTCGGTCACCAAGATCCTGGCCACCAACCTCTTCGAGCGGCAGCCGGGCGGCTGGCGGATGGTCCACCACCACGGCTCCCACATCCTGACGGCCGGCTAGTCCACTCGGCGCCTAGGCTCCGGCGCGGCGGAGCAGCAGCAGCGAGCCGCGGGCCTCCACGAGCGAAAACGTCTGCACGGCTCCCTTGCTCGAGCGGAAGACGACGCGCGCGCCGTCGCGCTCGGGCTTCCACTCCAGCAGATTGCGTTCCGAGCCCTCACCGATGTCGACGAGCACCCACTCGCAGTCCTCCAGGCGCGCCGGGAAGATGTAGACGCGCGGACGGTGCGCCAGGTGGGGCACGATGCGCTCGTCGCTGCCCACGACGACCCGCGGGGGAACCCGCGCCACCAGCGCATGCACGTCGCGGGTGCGGGCGTCCGGCCACCAGCGGCTCAGCATCAGATCGTTGACCGTGCGCGAGGTCAGCGCCACCGAGATCAGCAGGCCGAGCACGATCGCCGCCCGCGCGGTCGCCGGACCGCGCCAGGCCGCCAGCCGGCGGAAACCCAGCATGGCCGCCAGGGTCAGGAACGGCAGCATGTAGACCATGTACTGCGTGCGGTGATGGAACAGCACGTCGTCCCGGCTCAGCAGATTCGTCGCGAGGGTGGGAAGCAGCGGGACGAGCGCCAGCGGGGCGAGCAGCGGCAGCAGCGCCCAGGGCGCGAAGACGGCGGCCAGGTACCGCAGGCGCTGCGGCGACAGCACGCGGCCGAGGACCTTGAGCGGGTTCGACAGGATGCCGAGCGCGATGCTACCCACCGAGCCGCCGAACTCCTGCCAGCGCTCCAGGTGCGAGTACGCCTCTCCGCGGAAGAACGGAATCACCCACCGGGTGGTCACGAACATCCACCCGAGGCCCAGCGCCGCGAGCCCCACGCCCGTCCACGGTCGGCGCCGCGCGGCCAGCGCCCACACGCCGAGGCCGAGGATCGGCAGGCCCGCATCCTCCCGCGCGCACAGGGTGAGCAGGACCGCGCCCCAGAAGAGCGCCCAGCGCTCGGTCTCGAAGAAGTAGAGGGCGGCCAGCAGCAGCGGAATCGCCATGGCCTGCGGGTGAAAGTCGCGGATGTTGATGCCGTGCAGCGAGGGATTGAGCAGATAGAGCACGGCCAGCAGCGCGGCCGCCCCATCGTCGTCGAGCAGCCGGCGGCCCAGCCCCCACACCGCGAAGGCGCCCGCGGCCAGCGCCACGCACTGCACCACCAGCATGACGATGACGCTCGGCAATAGCCAGTAGAGCGGTGCCATCAGGTAGAGAATGATCGTGAAGTGATCGCCCCAGCCGTGCAGATCGGGCAGCGACGACCACGGGGCGCCCACGTTGGCGATCGCCCAGACGATCTGGTCATAGAGTGCGAGATCCACCGCGTGGGTGCGCAGATTGAAGTGACGGGTCACCGTGACGAACGACATCAGCACGGAGTAGGCGACCACGCCGCCGAGCACCCAGCGCCGCGGCACCCGCGGGCTGAGGGCGTACGGGCGGACGAGGTGGCGAATGGCGGCCACCGCCATCGCCACCACCAGCGGGATCTCCGCCCGATCGAGCCGCACGCCGAAGGCGGGCCGAACCCCACCCGTGACGATCAGGACCGCGGTGATCGCCAGGAGCACGGCAGCGAGCGCATCGAGCGCCCGGACGGCGGGCGTCGGGCCCGCGCCGGCGAGCGGGACGGCCGACGTCATTCCAGCCGGTTGCTGTAGAGCCATCGTCCGCCAGCCTGCGCGATGAGATGCACCGGTGCAAGCGTCTTGACGACGCTGCGCGACGGCGCCACCGCCGAGACGAGAAAGCAACGCTCCGGTCCCTCCCACGCCGCCTGCAGTCGGGGCGGGTCCCAGAAAATCTCGCGCGCCTCCGGGAACGTCGCGCCGAAGGCGAGATTGGATTGCCGCCCGTGCACCAGGGCCACGGGCCCCGGGATCCGCAGCAGCAGCGAGGCACTGTTCTGCAGCGATCCCTCGTGGACGACGCGATCGCCCGGCGCGCGTCGTTGAGCCAGGGCCTCGGCGAGCGGGCGCACCGAACGACTGCGGGCGAACTGCGTCATCCCCTCCCCGGCCATCGGCAGGAATGCGATCATCGCGGCCAGGGCCACGCCGACGCCCACCGCGGGCCAGCGCCGCGCGGCCGCGATCGCCATCCCCACCGTCGCGATGGCGAACACGACCACGCACTTGACCAGGATGCTCACGTACGGCTCGAGCGGACCCTGCGGGATCGCCTCCCCGCGGGCGGCCAGGTTGCGGGCGGCGACGTCGACCTTCACGAGCGCGGCATCATGCAGCGGCAGCCGACCGGCGGCGGCCAGCGCGAAGGCCACGGCGAGCACGGCGAACAGGATGCAGATCGGCACCATCAGCACGCGGGGGGCGGCGGCGCCAGGTATCGCCTCGATCGAATCGTCCCAGGCGCGCGCGGCCAGCAGCGCCAGCGCGGGGAACGCGGGGAGGCCATAGTGCGGAAGCTTGAACGACGACAGCGTGAAGAACCCGAGCACCAGCAAGGCCCACAGGGCGAACAGCATCCAGAGGCGGGCCTCGGCATCCGCCCACGGCCGCTTGAACGCCCGGGCCACACCCCACGGCAGCGCCAGCGTCCACGGCAGGAACGCCAGGACGTTCACGGCGAGAAACTCCAGCGCGCTCAGCGGGACGTCTTCGTCGGGGAACACGCGCTGGCGCGTGAAGTTCAGCAGGTGGTTGTCCACGACCGTGTACCAGAGGAAACCGGAGTTCCGCATCTCGACCGCCACGTACCACGGCAGCGCGACCGCCAGCAGCAGGAGCACGCCCCACCACGGCACCCACGCCCGGTAGGGCCGCTCGCGCGTGAGCCACACGAACAGCGCCACCACCAGCAGTGGTCCCAGCGCGCCGAGCGCGTCCTTGGTCAGCGCGGCCAGGCCGAGGGCGCCGTAGAACACGGCCAGGCCCCAGCGCCCGCCTCCGCGGTAGGCCACGACGAACCCGGCAAAGGCCAGGACGATCCAGAGGATGAACGCGAGGTCGGGCTTGACCTGCCGGCCGATCAGGAACACGCCGAGATTCGACGCCACGAAGAGGGCGGCCAGCAGGCCCACCCGTGGGCCGCCGAGCATGACGCCGATGCGCCCGGTGACCGCGGCCACGCCGAGGGCCGACAGCGCCGGCCAGATGCGCGCGGCCGCCTCGCTCGGGCCCACCGCCCCGAACGACAGCGCCATGAGCCAGTAGGGCACCGGGGGCTTGTCGAAGTAGCGGACCGAGTCCACGCGCAGCGTGATCCAGTCGCCCGAGGCGCGCAACGATTCGGCGACGGCGACGTGAAATCCTTCGGGAGGATCGAGGAAGGGCGCGGCTCCCAGGCTGACCAGGTACATGAGGCCCACCGCCAGGAGGGCGAGGCCGAAGGGAATCCGCAGCACCCCGTTACGTGACCCGCACCACCACGTCGGCCGGCAGCCGCCCCAGGAAGTCAGCCAGAGCCTGCTCGACATAGCTACGGTCGCGCGACTCCAGGGTCACCTTCACCTTGTATTCGGGATTGGAGAACTCGGGATACGAGCCGAGTTGGAGCAGTGGAAAGTCGCCGAGTAGCCGGTTGAGAAAATCGGCCAGCGTCCCCTCGCCGATGGTGACGAACACGTTACGCAGGTGGATCGGCTGATCCCGGAACCGCTCGCGCAGGGCCTCGAACTTCGCGCGGAAGATCTCGGGGACGCCGGGCAGCACGTAGACGTTGCGCATGAGGATCGTCGGGAAGCGGACCGTCTCGCCGCCGACCAGCTCCGCGCCCTCGGGGATCTCGGCCATCCGGAGCGCGGCCTCGGTGACCTTGCCCCGGTAGTAGCGCTCGAGCAGCTCGACCAGATAGGGGTGGCGCACCACCGGCGCCCCCATCGCGCGGGCCACACCCTCGATCGTCACGTCGTCGTGGGTCGGTCCCACGCCGCCCGAGGTGAAGACCATGTCGAACTTCCGGCTGAAGGTCGCGACCTCCTCGGCGATGAGCTGCACCTCGTCGGGGATCACGGTGATACGGGCCACGTCCACGCCGAGCGCGCGCAGCTCGCGACACAGGTAGGCGGCGTTGGCGTCCTCGATCTTGCCCGACAGGATCTCGTTGCCGACGAGGATGATCCCGGCCGTCTTCGGCATGCCGGAGGGAATTTTACGCTAGAATGCGCAACGACGCATGACCCACTCCACCATTCCGGTGCGCCTGCACGGGTGGGCGCTCGTCCTCGGCGCATCGTCCGGCTTCGGCGCGGCCACCGCGCGGGCGCTCGCCGGCGCGGGACTCGACATCTTCGGCGTCCACCTCGATCGACGCGCCACGGTGGCCAACGCCGAGCGCGTCGCCGCCGAGGTCGAAGCGCTCGGTCGCCGCGCGCGCTTCTTCAACATCAACGCCGCCGACCCCGACCGCCGGGCCGAGGTGGTGGCGGCGATGGCCAAGGCCGTGGCCGAGCACGGCGGGACCGGGAGCCTCCGCGTCCTGTTGCACTCGCTGGCCTTCGGCACCCTGAAGGCCTACGTCACCGACGAGGTGGGTCAAGGGGTGACCGCGTCCCAGATGGAGATGACCCTCGACGTGATGGCCCACTCGCTCGTGTACTGGACCCAGGACGTCGTGAGCCAGGGCCTCATGGGTCCGGGCGGCCGCATCTTCGCGATGACCTCGTCGGGCGGGACCCGGGCGCTGCCCTTCTACGGCTCGGTGTCGGCGGCCAAGGCCGCGCTCGAGTCGCACATTCGCCAGCTCGCCGTGGAGCTGGCCCCGCGCGGCATCACGGCCAACGCGATCCGGGCCGGAGTCACCGTGACGCCGGCCGCGCAGAAGATCCCGAACTACGCCAAGCTCGAGAGCGACGCCCTCCGGCGCAATCCGTCCGGCCGGCTGACCACCACGGACGACGTCGCGCGCGCCATCGTGGTCCTCTCCCATCCGGACATCGCCTGGATGACGGGCAACGTCATCGGCGTCGACGGCGGCGAAGACATCGTCGGGTGAGGGACTACCGGCTGGCGGTCTTGCTGGGTATCGTGGAGGGCCTGACCGAATTTCTTCCGGTGAGCTCCACCGCGCATCTGCGAATTCTCCAGGCGGCACTCGGCATCGACCTGGGCGATCCCTACTGGAAGACCTTCTCCATCGTCATTCAGCTGGGCGCCATCCTCTGCCTGCCGGTGTATTTCTGGCAGCGCCTCGTCGGGCTGCTGCGCGGCTTTCCCCGCGGCGTCCGCGGTGATCGGACGGCCCTCGACCATCCGCTCACCCTGACGCTGATCGCCTTCGTGGTGACCGCCATCCCCTCCTTCCTGCTGTCGAAGGTCATCGGCAAGCACCTGGAGAGCCTGCGGGTGATGGCGCTCTCGCTGCTCGTCGGCGGGATCGTGATGTGGGTGGTGGACGCTCGCTACGAACGGGCGCGGCGGGCGTCGCGCAGCGGCCGCCTGACCGCCACGGTCGATACGATGTCGCTCGCGCAGGCCGTCTGGATCGGGGCCTGTCAGATCCTGGCCGCGGTGTTCCCGGGAACCTCGCGCTCGATGGCCACCATCACCGCGGGCGAGCTGGCGGGCATGACCCGGCCGGCGGCCCTCGAATTCTCGTTCCTGCTGTCGATCCCGACTATGGCCGCGGCCACCCTCTACGATCTGTTGAACTCCCTCCGGCCCGCCCAACCCGACGCAAGGGTGCTGGGCGCGATGCCCGGCGACGCGCACTCGTGGATGGTCCTGGCCACCGGCTTCGTCGTGTCGTTCGTCGTCGCCTACGGCGTCGTCGCCTGGTTCATGAGCTGGGTGCGCCGCCACGGCTTCGCGCCCTTCGCGGTCTATCGCATCGTGCTGGGCACCGCCGTTCTCTGGTGGGCGAGCCGGATGCACTGAACCACCGGGCCAAGGGTCCCGAGGCGGCGTGCGCGGGACCCTGATTCTAGGCGGGTCGGACCCGATCGGGCACGGCGCGGGCGAGGCCGCCGAGCAGCCGCTCGCGCGTGACGGGCTTGGCGAGCAGCACATCCACGTGCGGGGCCTCGGTGCCGTCGAGCTCGTCGGCCCAGCCGGTCAGAAGCACCACCGGCACGGCCCGTTGTGACTTCAGCTCGGCGGCCAGAGCGATGCCGGTCATGCCCGGCATGCCGAGGTCGGTGATGACGACGTCCACCGGCTCGCGCGCGAAGAGCTCCAGCGCCTCGCGCGCCGAGGCCGCGGTGATGACGGTGTGCCCGCCGAGCGTCAGCATCGCCCGGATGACGTCGAGCACCTCCGGCTCGTCCTCGACCGCCAGGATGCGCATGGGCTCGAGCGTGGGCAGGAAGGCCGGCGTCCGCGCCCCCTCGGCGCCGAGGGCCGGGAACGACAGCGTGAACGTCGTGCCGGTGCCCTCGCGGCTCTGCACGGTGATCGTGCCGCGATAGCGGTGCACGATCTCCTGCGCCAGGCTCAGCCCCAGGCCGGAGCCGCCCTCGCTGGCCCGTGTGGTGAAGAACGGCTCGAACGCCAGCCGCTGCACCTCGGCGCTCATGCCGCGTCCGGTGTCGGCGATCGAGACGATGGCCCGCTCGCCGTCGCCGCGCACGTGCAGCGAGAGCCGGCCGCCGGCGGGCATGGCCGCCAGCGCGTTCTCGAGAATGTTCAGCAGCGCCTCGCGGATCTCGCTGGCCACGGCCAGGATCAGCGGCGCCGGGTCGGCCTTGAGGTCGATATCGTAGCGAATGCCGCGCCGGGCGGCCTCGTTGTCCCACTGCGGGCGCGTCAGCGCCAGCAGCTGCTCGAGCACGTCACGCAGCTGGACGCCTTCGGGGCCGCGGACGCGCGCCGGCCGCGAGTAGTCTTGCAGGCGTCGCACGGTTTCCACGCTGTCGGAGGCGCCCTGGTTGATCACCCGCAGCGCGTGGCTCAACTCCTCGCGCTCGATCGGCTCGTTGGCGGCGAGGCGCTCGAGCAGCATCTCGGTCCAGCCCAGCACCGGGGTCAGCCGGTTGTTGATGTTGTGGGCCACGCCGGCCGCCAGCGAGCCGAGCGTGCGGAACTTCTGCTCGCGGATCAGGCGGAAGCGCAGCTCGTGCTCGTGGCTCACGTCGCGGAAGACGCCGATGCGCTGCACCGCCCCGTCGGCGGCAGTCGCCGTCGACAGCGTCACCACCACCGGGCGAGGATCGCCGGCGCGCGTGATGAGCAGGACCTCGCCCTGCCACGACGGGCTCCGCATCTGCGCAGTGAGCGCGGTCACGTCCTGGGAGGTCGCCAGCATCTCCGTCCAGCGGCGACCGCGGAGAGTCTCGGCGGCGAGACCGACCATCTCCGCGAAGGCCCGATTGGCGAACACCACCCGGTCCTCGCTGTCGGTGACGACGACGCCCTCGCCGATCCGCCGCACCACGTCGGCCAGCTCGCTGGTCTCGGCCTGCAGCCGGGCGTGCTCGATCGTCACCGCAATCCGGTCCGCCACGATGCGGAGCAGCCGCTCCACGCGCGCATCGGCCGGCCGCGTTCGCCGGGCCACTTCCAGCACCCCGATCGGCGTGCCGCCGACGATGAGCGGGGCGACCATCAACGACCGGAAGCCGCCGGCGCGGATTGCCGGGCTGGTCACGCGGGGATCGCTCGAGGCGTGCTCGGGAATCAGCACGGGGGCCTGGGTGCTGAGGGCGAGGGCCGCCACGCCCGCGCTGGCCGGCGTGGGGACGCGGCGCAGGTCGTCGCCGTCCAGCCCCGTGGACGCACGACTGCGCAGCTCCTGGCGTGTCTCGTCGAACATCCAGATGGCGGCGGCATCGGCGTCGAACACCCCGACCACCACGGCCACCATCTTGTCCAGCAGCACGTCGGGATCGACGACCGACAGGGCGGCCTGGGCGATCTTCTCGAGCGCCTGGATCTCGGCGGTCCGACGGCCCAGGAGCCGCGCCGTCACCAGTGTGCGGGTACGGGCGAGCAGCTCCTCGGGCAGGAAGGGCTTGGTCATGTAGTCGTCGGCGCCGTCGCGTAGCCCACGAATCCGCGCCGATGGGCTCGACAGAGCGCTCAGGACCAAAATGGGCGTGCTCGCGACCTCGGGCCGACCGCGCAGCCGCTCGATGACCTCGTAGCCGCTCATGCCGGGGAGCATCAGGTCGAGCACGATCAGGTCGATGTCGGGCGTGCGCTCCAGCGCGGCCAGCGCGGCCTCGCCGGTGGTCTCCGACTCGACCTGGTAGCCCTCGCCTTCGAGCAGCTCGCGCAGCAGTACAGAGGTGTCGCGGTTGTCCTCCACCACCAAGATCCGCGCGGCCTCGGTGCTCACCGGACGGCGACCCCGTAGTTCTGCAGCGTGACGGAGACGACCCGGGCCAGCGCGTCCGGCGTGAACGGCTTGGTGAGGTAGGCGTCGCAGCCGGCGTGCAGTGCCGCCTCGCGCTCCTGCGGCCGCGAGAGCGCCGACACCGCCACGATGGGCACGGTCGCGGTGCGCGGGCTCTGGCGCAGGCGTCGGGCCACTTCCCAGCCGCTCACGCGCGGCAGCATGAGGTCGAGGAGGATGAGCGCCGGCGGCCGCTCGGCGGCCTCGCGGACGCATTGCTCGCCGTCGTCGCACATGCGTGCGACGCCGCCCAGCATGTCCTCGACGACCACCCGCATCAGCTCCTGCGTCTGGGCCTCGTCCTCGACCACCAGGATCTCGCGGCCGGCCAGGAAGGGCTCGATGGTCACGACCTCCAGCGGCCCGGTGGTCTGGCTGACCGCCGGCTCCTGCGTCATGGGCAGCGTGAACGTGAATCGGCTGCCGCGGTTCTCCCCTTCGCTCTCGGCGCGCACCACGCCGCCGTGCAGCTCGACGAGCCGCCGCACGATCGCCAGCCCCAGGCCCGAGCCGCCGTGGCGTCGCTGCAGCGGCGCCTCGACCTGGTAGAACGGATCCCAGATCCGCGCCAGCTCGTCCTTGGGGATGCCGACCCCGCGATCCTCGACCGACACCCACACCTGGTCGCCCTGCTGGCCCCCGTACACGCGCACGAGTCCCCCGGCCGAGCTGAACTTCACGCTGTTGCCCACGAGGTTGACCAGCACCTGCTGCAGGCGCGACGGGTCGGCGTTCACGAGCGGCAGGTCGCCGGGGACGGCGTTCTCGATCTGGATCTGCTTGGCCAGTGCGGCCACCGCCACCACGGCCGTCACCTGGTCGACCACGTGGCGGACGGCGGTCGGTCGCGGCTTCAGCTCGATGCGGCCGGCCTCCAGGCGGGAGACGTCCAGCAGATCGTTGATGAGATCGCTCAGCCGTTGCGCGCCGCGGAAGATCGCCTCCTGGTGCTCGAGCTGGCGGGGACTGAGCGGGCCGTGGACCTGGCGGGTGAGCAGCCGGCTGTAGCCGATGATCGCGGTGAGCGGCGTGCGCAGCTCGTGGCTGACCATGGCGAGGAATTCCGACTTCAGCTGATCGAGCCGGCGCAGCTCCTCGTTGACCTGCGCCAGCGCGCGCGCCTCACGCGCCTTCTGCGCGTACCCGGTCTCGTACTCCTGCACGAGGCCCGCGGTCTCGATGAACACGCTGTAGCGGCGGCGCAAGAGCAGGAACGTGACGGTGACGGCCGCGGCCAGCGCATCCACCATGATGAGCGTGGCCGCCGTCGATGGGTCGGCGGGGATCGCCGGGACCGCCCACACCCTCACCGCGGCCACCAATCCGATGGCCACGAACACCAGCGCGAAGACGATACCCAGCGGCTCCACACGGCGCGACACGCGCCGATGGATGGCGCGCATGATGAGGGCCGCCACGCCCAGCGCAGACGCCGCCAGTACCAGATTGGCGAGACGGTACAGCCCTTCGGCCGGCGGGATCATGACGGCTCACGCTTCCTGCCATCCATGATATACACGCCTCGAACGCGGGGACCACGCGGCAACTGCGGGGCGATGTGAAAAGTTTTTCCTAGTCCAGGTCGCCTATTTCAATCCGAGCCAGCGCAGGAATCACGTCGTTGAAGGCCGACAGACCGTGGCCGGCGGCGACGTAGGCCACGGGGGACTCAGCGCGAGTCGAGGTCGAAGAGGCGGCAGGTGTTGGCGCAGAGCTGGGACATCGCTTCGTCGATCGGGCGGTTCTTGATCTTGGCGACCTCTTCCGCCGCCCGCGCGGCCAGCCACGGGCCCGACGGCAGCGAGGTGAATTCGCCGCCGTACTGCCAGGGCGCGTCGCTCTCCACCAGCAGCGACTCGAGTGGTACGAGCTCGACGAGATCACGGTCCCGCTCGCGGTACACGACCTCCGGGGTGACCGACACGAAGTAGCCGGCGTCCACGATGGCGCGCGTGACCTCGGCCGGGGCCTTGTGCCAGTGAAAGACCGCCCGCTCGATGCCGTGGCGCTCGAGCGCATCCAGCGCACCGACGGCGGCGCCGTGTGGCGCGTGGAGCACCACGGCGAGATCGTAGCGGGCGGCCAGCGCCAGCATCCGATCGAGCGAGGCGCGGCCGCGTGTCATGAGCGTGGCGGGGTCGGCGGCTCCTTCGAGCGAATACCACGGCAGTCCGACCTCGCCGATCGCCGCGAGCCGGGACTGGTTCGCGTGCACCTGCTCCTCGACCTTCTCCAGCTCGACGTCCCCCAGCTCGGGGCGGTCGGGATGAAAACCCACGCACGGGTAGATGACCCTGGGCAGGGCCGCGCCGGCCGCCAGCGTGAGCTCATTGCTGGCGGCGTCGCAGCCGACGGCCACGATGCCGTAGACATCGTGGGCCACCGCCAAGCGGACGGTCTCCCGCACGTCGGCGAAGGCGGCATCGTGCAGGTGGCAGTGGCTGTCGATGATCATCGGGCCGGGCCTCCTGTCAGTTGCCGGCGACGACCATCCGCCCGATCAGGAGCGTCGGGGCGACGGTACGGTCGCGCAGGACCAGGTCGTTGCCGATCCCCTCGATCGCCGTTAGCATCTCGAGCAGGTTGCCGGCCACCGTCACTTCCTCGACCGGGTACGTCAACTGGCCGTTCTCGATCCAGAGTCCGGCCGCGCCGCGCGAGTAGTCGCCGGTCACACCGTTGACGCCGAAACCAATCAGCTCGGTGACGTAGAACCCGTTCTTGACCGAAGCGATCAGCGCCTCCGGCGTCGACGTCCCGGGCAGCAACATGAGGTTCGTCGTCGACACGCCGACGCCGCTGCCGTCGCGGGCGGCGTGGTGCGTGGACGTCAGGCCGAGCTTGCGCGCGCTGTAGCTGTCGAGCAGGTAGGTCTGGAGATTGCCCTCGCCGACCAGCACTGTCCGGCCGGTCGCGAGCCCCTCCCCGTCGAACGGCCGCGAGCCGAGCGCCCGCGGGATGGTTCCGTCGTCGACGATCGTGACCGCGGGCGCGGCGATGCGCTTGCCGAGCCGGTCCAGCAGGAACGACGCCCGGCGATAGAGGCTGGGCCCGCTGGCCGCACCGGCCACCGAGCGCACCAGGCTGGCCGCCGTGTCCGGATCGAAGATCACCGGGACCTCGGTCGTCTTGACCTTGCGCGCGTTCAGGCGTCGGAGCGCGCGCCGGGCGGCCGTGCGCCCGATCGCCGCCGGCGCCTCGAGGGCGGAACGGTGGCGCGCCGCTGAGTACCAGTAGTCGCGCTGCATCACGCCATTGTCGGAAGCGACCGGTGACACGGACAGGCCGAACGAGGACGTCGCGTAGCCCTGGGCGAAGCCGTGGGAGGTCGCGTAGACGTAGCGGGCCCGGCGATCCCAGTATTCCGCGCCCTCGGAGTTCGTCATCCGGGGATCGGTCTCGAGCGCCGCGGCCTCGGCTTGCCGGGCCAGCTCGATCTTCGCCTCCGGCTCGAGCTCGTTGCCGTCGGGATCCTCCAGCTCCAGATCGGGCACCGACGTGACGAGCTGGTCCGGATCGGGCAAGCCGGCGTGCGGATCCTCGGCGGTCACCCGCGCCAGCGCCGTCGCCTCGTCCACCACCCGCTCGAGGGACTCGCGCGAGAGATCAGAGGTCGACGCGGCCGCCGAGGCGCGGCCGGCGAACACGCGAAGCGAGAGCCGCTGCTCGCGCGAGTGCTTGACGGTGTCCACCTGCCCCAGCCGTACCGATGCCGAGAAGTGTTGCTCGTCGATCAGGAACCCGTCGGCGGCGGTGGCTCCGCGGGCACCGGCCCGGCGGAGCACGTCCACGAGCAGGCCGGCGCGCGAAGCTCCGTCGCTCACACCTGGGTCCCGCCGACCGTCATGCCGTCGATGCGGATCGTGGGCAACCCGACGCCGACCGGCACCGACTGGCCGTCCTTGCCGCAGGTGCCGACTCCCTCGTCGAGCTTCAGGTCGTGACCCACGCGGCTGACGCGCGTGAGCGCGTCGGGGCCGTTGCCGATCAGGGTCGCCCCCTTCACCGGCGCGGTCACCCGCCCGTCCTCGATCAGGTAGGCCTCGCTGGCCGAGAAGACGAACTTGCCACTGGTGATGTCCACCTGGCCGCCGCCGAACACGACCGCGTAGAGGCCGTTGGGAACGGAGCGGATGATCTCCTCGGGGTCGTCCTGGCCGGCCAGCATGAACGTGTTGGTCATGCGCGGCATCGGGGGATGCGCGTACGACTCGCGGCGGCCGTTACCGGTCGGCGCCATCTTCATGAGCCGAGCATTGAGCCGGTCTTGCATGTAGCCGGTGAGGACGCCGTTTTCGATGAGCACCGTGCGACCGGTCGGCGTGCCCTCGTCGTCCACGTTGAGCGAGCCGCGCCGATTCGGGATCGTCCCGTCGTCCACCACGGTCACCAGCTCGGAGGCCACCTTCTGGCCCAGGCGCCCCGCGAAGGCCGACACGCCCTTGCGGTTGAAATCGCCCTCGAGGCCGTGACCGATCGCCTCGTGGAGCAGGATCCCCGGCCAGCCCGGTCCGAGCACGACGGTCATGGTGCCGGCCGGCGCCTCGACGGCTCGCAGCTTCAAGGTGGCCTGGCGCGCAGCTTCAGCCGCGAAGCGGGTCCAGCGCTCCTCCTCGAGGAAGAAGTCGAAGGGCACGCGGCCACCGCCGCCCCAGGAGCCGATCTCGCGCTTGCCGTTGTCCTCGGCGATCACGGTGACGTTGAGCCGGGTGAGCGGCCGCACGTCGCCGACCGTCCAGCCCGAGGCCGTGGCAAGCAGCACCACGACTTCTTCGGTGGACAGGCTGGCGATCACCTGCTTGACGCGAGGATCCGCGGCCCGCGCGGCCGTATCGACACGGCGCAGAAGGTCGAGCTTGCGCTCGAGCGCGGTCACGATCGGTGGCTCGACCAGCGTGTAGAGATCGTGCGACCGCCCGCGACCGGCCACGGCGAGCGTGCCCGAGGTCCCGGCGCGATCCGCGATGGCGCGCGCCTGTCGGGCGGCCTCCTCGAGGTTGCCGAGCGAGATCTCGTCGGTGTGGGCATAGCCGGTCCGCGTGTCCGCCTGGGCCCGGACGCCGGCCCCCTGGCTGACGTGGCGTGAGGCCTTTTTGACAACGTTTTCTTCTAGAACCAGCTCTTCATTGACACGGTACTCGAGGTAGATATCCGCATCGTCGACCCGCCCGACGAGGCTGCCGCCGAGCAAGCGTTCCATGAGTCCTGGGGTGACGTTGAAGCGATCGGCGAAGAAGCGCTCAGGCTGCGTGCGAACGAGATCGTTCATGCGATTCGAATGTCTCCCGGTTGAAGGCGCCCAATCCTAACGCGGTGTCTGCCACGTCCCAAACTTTTCGATCCCTTCCATTGTATCCGCCCGGCGAAGGGATCAGACGGATTGAAACGTCTGAATTATTTCGTGAATGCGCCGCAGTCCGTGCATGAGCGACGGGCCCGGCGCCAGCACGTCCTCGCCGGGGATCTCGTGGATCTGCCCGGCGGCGACGGCGGCAACGGCGCTCCAGCCCGGACGTGCCGCAATCGCGGCCGGATCCACCGGCTTGCCGCACCACGACGCCAGGATGATCTGGGGATTGCGTCGGACGACCTCCGCGGGCGAGACGACGCGCTCCCGGGCGCTGCGCCCCTCGCGCAACTCGGCGAAGACGTCCTGGCCGCCGGCGATCTCGATCAGCTCCGACACCCAGCGGATGCCGGCGACGAGCGGGTCCATCCACTCCTCGAAGTAGACGCGCGGCCGATCGGGCCAGCCCGCGGAGTACTCTCGGTACTGCTTGATCTCGTCGCGGATATCCTGCACGAGCGAGCGCGCCGCGTCGGCCGCGCCCAGCGCCCCGCCGATCGTGAGGATCGCGCGCAGCACGTCGTCGAAGGAGCGCTGGTTGGTGCAGAGCACCGCCACGCCGGCGGCGATCAGCTCGGCGACGATATCCTTCTGGAGATCCGAGAAGGCCAGGACCAGGTCGGGCTCGAGCGCCAGGATCCGGTCGGTGCGAAAGGTCGTGAACCCGCCCACCCGGGCGCGCTCGCGCACCGCCTCGGGACGACGCGCCGTGCCGGGCACACCGACCACCCGGTCGCCGGCGCCGACCAGGAATGCGATCTCGGCGGTCTCGGCGGTCAGGCAGACGATGCGCTGCGGAAAGTCGATCGCGGTCTTGCCGTACACGGCTCTCGCTCAGCCAGCGCGGACCCGTCGCTCCACGTGGGCGAAGTGGCTCAGCAGCAGCCAGCCCGGGAAATCGCGAGCGAGGTCGCGAGCCCCCTCGACGCGGACCCCCCCCGACTGCACGGCCTGCGCGAACGTCGCGTGACCGGTCCATACCCGGGTGAATGTGGCCGCGTCGGCGGTGACCACGAGGTCGACGTCGAAGCCGGGGTCCTTCAGGCACACGTCGGTGCCGGCGCGCTCGAGGACCAGCCAGCAGGTCTGGAACCCGCGGCACCGCGCAGGGAACTTCCGGAACTCGAAGCGGACGACGACGCGTCGGGTCGGCAGCCGGGCTAGGTCGATGCGCCGGCGGACGTTCCACATCAGCAGCGGCAGGTCGATGTTGTCGGGGTCGAACTGCGTGACGCCCCAGCGCTGGCCCCACTGCCCCAGCCGCTCGAGCACCTCGCGCAGCTCCTCGGCCGAACGGGTCGGGCGATACTCCCGTCCCCGGCCCCGCGCCAGCGGCGCGCTCTCGATCACCCCGGCGTCCTCCAGCTGTCGCAGGCGCTGGCTGAGCAGGGTCCGCGAGATCAGCGGCATGCCCTGGCGGATCTCGCTGAACCGCCGGGCCCCGAACAGCACCTCGCGCAGGATCAGCGGCGTCCAGCGCTCGGCGAACGTCTCGCACGCCACGGCGATGGGGCAAAACTGGCCGTAACCCTTCATGGTGCCCTCGACTCTAGGCACCCCCGCCCGACCCGGCAAGTCCATTTTTTGGGCTTGGCGTCGTCCGGCTGGGCTGCGATGGTGGCGTCCTCGAAGGAGGCTCGCCATGCACGCCGACAGCGCTCCCTCGGCCGCGCTCGGACACCCGACGGACTGGGTCGCGACCGTTCGCGAGCTGGGCCCGCGCTTCGCGGCCCGTGCGGCCGCCCATGACGCCCACGACAGCTTCGTCGCGGGTAACTACGCCGAGATGCGCGAGCGCCGCGTCTTCTCGGCCGGTGTGCCGGCTGAGCTGGGCGGCGGCGGGGCGTCCCATCGCGAGCTGTGCGATGTGCTGCGCACGCTGGCGCACTCCTGCGGCTCGACCGCGCTGGCGCTCGCGATGCACACGCACATCCTGGCCAGCACCGTATGGCGCTGGCGCCACGCCGGAGCCCCGGTCGATGCGTTCCTCCGACGCGTGGCCGCCGAGGAGCTGATCCTCGTCACCAGCGGTGGCTCCGACTTCTTGGCCGGCTCCGGCGTGGCCGAGAAGGTAGAGGGCGGCTATCAGATCACCGCGCGCAAGGTCTTCGGCAGCGGATCACCGAGCGGCCACGTCTTCATGACCATGGCGATCTACCAGGATCCGGTCGAGGGTCCCACGGTCCTGCACTTTCCGGTGCCGCTCGACGCGCCGGGCGTGAAAGTCGCCGATAACTGGCGAACGCTGGGCATGCGCGGCACCGGATCGAACGACATCGTGCTCGAGCGCGTCTTCGTCCCCGACACGGCGATCGGAGCGCGGCGGCCTCCCGGGCGCTGGAACGCGGTGTTCTTCGTGATCTACACCATCGCCTTCCCCCTCATCTACTCCGCCTACCTGGGGGTGGCCGAGGCCGCGCGCGAGCTCGCGGTGCGCGAGGCGGGGCGGCGGCGCCACGACCCGGTGGTCCAGGCCACGGTGGGTGAGATGGACAACGAGCTGGCGGTCGCGCGCCTGACGGTGGGCCACATGATCGACGTGGCCGACACCGACCGCATCGGACCCGCCGAGACCAACGAGATCCTGATCGGGCGCACGCTGGCCGGACGCGCCACGATCCGCACGGTGGAAAAGGCGATGGAGGTTGCCGGCGGTAGCGGCTTCTACCGAGCCCTCGGCCTCGAGCGGCTCTTCCGCGACGTGCAGGGTGCCCGCTACCACCCATTATTGGAGAAGCCACAGACTCTCTACACCGGACGCTTTGCTCTCGGCCTGGACGTGAACGGGTAAGCCGAGTGGGTCTCGCATCACCACAAGGGAGGCGCTCATGAAGACCAACCTCAGATGGATCAACGCAACGCTTGGAATTCTCATCGCGATGCTGGCCGTCGCGCCCGATGCTGGGGCCGATGGGGTCACGGATGCCAACGTCAGGGCCGCCGAGATCACGTCGATGATGGCCGGGACGCCGCCGGCGGTGCGGGCGATGGCCATCGTCCAGGTCTCCGTCTACGAGGCGGTCAACACGATCACCGGACGCTACCCGCAGCTGCGCACCAAGCTCACCGCCGCGCCGGGCGCCTCGGTGGACGCCGCCGTGGCGGCGGCGACGCGGACCGCGCTGCTGAAGCTCGTGCCAGCGCAGCAAGCGGCGATCGAGGCGCACTATCAGGCCGCGCTCAAACCGCTGCCGGACGGGCGCGCGAAGACCGACGGCATCGCCGTCGGCGAGCAGGCGGCGACCGCCGTCCTCGCCTCCTGCGCCGACGACGGCGCGATGGCGCCGAACACCTACCGGCCGCACACGGCTCCCGGCGTGTACGTGCCCACGATGTTCCCGGCAGTCCCCCACTGGGGCCGACGCAAGCCCTGGGTGATGACCAGCGGTGACCAGTTCCGCCCGGGCGCTCCGCCGAGCCTGACCAGTGACACGTGGAAGCGGGACTTCAACGAGATCAAGACGCTCGGCGGCAAGACCGGCTCCCAGCGGACGCCGGAGCAAACCGCCATCGCGCAGTTCTGGGAAGCGACGCTGCCGGTCGTCTACTGGCCGGTGGCGCGCTCGGTCGCCGCGGTGCCGGGTCGCGACCTGAGCGACAACGCGCGCCTGCTCGCGCTGGCCGCGATGGCCATGGACGATGGCCTGATCGCCGTGTTCGACGCCAAGTACACGTACAACTTCTGGCGGCCGGTCACCGCCATCCGCAACGCCGAGGGTGACGCCCGTGACCCGGGCTGGACGCCGTTCATCGACACGCCGATGCACCCCGAGTATCCGTGCGCCCACTGCATCGTGTCCGCCTCGCTCGGCGCCGTGCTCGCCGCCGAGATCGGCTCCGGCCCCGCGCCCAAGCTGAGCTCGGCGAGCTCGACCGCGGGCGGAGCGACGCGCACGTGGAACAGCGTCGACGAGTTCGTGGCCGAGGTGGCCGTCGCCCGCATCTACGACGGCGTGCACTACCGGAACTCGGCGGAGGTCGGCACCGCGATGGGAAAGAAAGTCGGCGAGCTCGCGGTGACGAAGATCCCGCGCGTCACCCGCTGACGGGCGGCCGAGGGGTAGCCGCTACGGGCGGCTACCCCTCGTAGACCTCGCGTCGCGCGATGCCGCGCTGAAACGACAGGTACTGCTCGCGCGTCATCGGGGGCCGTGCGGACTTCAGCACCTCGCGGGCCCCGGTGGCGCCGTCGGCCAGCAGGTCGACGACCATCGAGGCCAGGGCCTTGGCGGTGCCGAGGTAGGCCAGCGTCTGATCCACGATCTGGTAATCGGCGCCATGGCCGGAGCCCGTCGCGCCGCCCATGTAGGGATGCAGCACCGGCATCACCATGCTGAGGTCGCCCATGTCGGTGGAGCCGGTGCGATGGCCGATCTCGCGGTAGTGCTCGGCGCCGACCAGCGCCGCCGCGTTGTCCCGATAGAGCCGGGCCATCGAGGTGTCGCAGGTCATCGGCATGTAGCCCGGGAGTGTCTCGATCTCGACCTTGGCCCCCAGGGCCAGCGCGCCGGCCCGGAACGCCCGGTCGACCTTCTTGTTGGCGTCGAGGATCGCCTCCACGTTCCGCCCGCGCACGTAGGTCTCCAGCCGCACCTCGCCCGGGATCACGTTCACCTGCGAGCCGCCGTGGGTGATGATCGGGTGCACGCGGATCGTGTCCTCGTCGCGGAACGTCTCGCGGAGCGCGTTGATCGCGGCCAGCGCGATCTGCGCGGCGTAGAGGGCATTGATGCCCTGATGCGGCGCGCCGCCGGCGTGGGACGCCCGGCCGACGTAGCGGATCGTCTTGACGATGCAGCCGTTGTTGGAGACGGGCACGCCGGTCTTGCCGTCCTCCGGCCGCGACGTCATGTGGATCATCATCGACAGGTCGACATCGTCGAAGTGACCGAGCCGCAGTAGCTCGGGCTTGCCTCCCAGGAATTCCAGCCGCCCGGCCCGGGCCTGGGCCACGCGCCACTCGACATCGCCGTACTCCTCGGCGGGAACCGCGAAGAACACCACACGACCGGCCAGGTGGTCGAAGGCCTTGGTGTCGAGCAGGCCCATGGCCGCCCCGAGCAGCCCGGCCACCTGTGCGTTGTGGCCGCAGGCGTGCGCGGCACCGGTCTGCGGGTCGGCGACCGGGTGGCCGCTGACGACGAGGGCGTCGAGCTCGCCCAGCAGCGCGAAGGTGGGACCGTCACCGCCGCGGCCGGCCACGTCGGCCCGGACCCCGGTGAGCGCCAGACCGCCCTTGGGCGACAGGCCCAGACGCCCCATCGTCTCCTCGACCAGGCGGGCAGTCTTCACTTCCTTGAAGCCGAGCTCGGGGTTCCGGCGGATCGTTTCGCCGAGACCGACGATCTCCTCGGCGCGCTTGTCGATGGCTTGATGAATACGCTGCTTCAGCTCGGCTTTGGTCACGGTTTCCTCCCTGGCGCGCCGGGCGCAGACCCGGATTCTATCGCAAGCATCCGGGGGACGCCCGGCGCGGGGCAGGAAACGCCGGTCAATCGCTACGCGGTGGCCGAATGGGCCTCCACCATGGCGCCCGCCTGCGGGGACATCTGCAGACGCCGGTAGGTCTCCTGCATCGGCTTCTGCATCTCGGCGAGGTGGCTGATCATGCTGGCGAAGACCTCGGCTGCGGCCTGGTGCTCGCCGCGGTAGTACTGCACCTCGGCCTGCAGGATGCCCAGCTCCCGCCGCAGCTCACCCACTTCCTGCCGGAGACGGTCGCTCTCCTGATCCGCGCTCTCCAGCCGGGTACGAATGCGATCGCGATCCTCCAGATAGGCCGGAATCAGCCGGCCGATCAGGTACTGGCTCTCCTCGAGCCAGCGGTCAACGCGCTGCCGCTCATCCTGCGTCTGCTCCATGGGGCCCTCCGGGGGATGTGAGTGAGCCATTCTTGGGTGCTCGCCGTTCTCAGGCGCGCGCCGAACGACCGCGACGCCGCACGACGACAGCGCGAACTCGAGATTCTGGCCGGAGTGCGCCGCGCGCCGCCGGTCCACGCCGCCAGGCGGCGTAAGGGTTCCGCCTGTGCCGCGCCGGTCCAGGCGGACTTCCGTGTGGGGCTCGCCGGCGAAGCGCCGGCTGAGGTACTCGAAGAGCTTGGGGTCCGAGCGCGCGACGACGACCAGATACTCGGGGTGAGCGTCACCGTTCGGGGGCGCCGGTGACCGCCAGTCAGGGTCGTCGATCAGTGGCAACAGCGATCGAAGCTCCAACGGCCGGCCGCCTCCTGCCCTGAATTTCACTCGAACGAACCGCTATATATAGGTGTCGCGCGGGACTTTATCAACAAGATCTGGAGTCGCGCAAGCGGAAAAGGAGCACTCGACCCGCAAGCTCGCAGTGAGAGGATGAGACACCATGGACTACCACCACGTCGTCGAGGCCGCCGGGGTCGTGAGTCTGGGACTGATCTTCTATTCGTACGCGTTCCGCTGGTTCGAGGCGGGGCCGGTCGCGTGGCGGCGGTGGCGGCCCGTCGTCACCGGGCTGGCGTTCGGGGTGCTCGCGGTCGTGATGATGATCTCGCGCATCCAGGTGGCGCCGGACCGCTACGTGGATGCGCGCGCGGTGCCGATCGCGCTGGTCACGCTGGTGGAAGGCTGGATGGCGGGAGGACTGACGGCCGCGTTCGCCGTCGCGTACCGCATCTACCTCGGCGGCAGCGGCGCCTTCGCCGGCGTGCTCGGCATCGTGGCCACCGCCGCCGCCGCGGGTGTGGTGCGCGCGTGGGCCCAGCGGGACGGACGCATCGGCCTGCGGCACTCGCTGGTGCTGAGCGCGATCGTGTGGGTGGTCATCGCGATCTCGTTCCTGTCGCTCGGCGAGCGCGGCGTCATGCTCTTCGCGCCGCTGTGGCTGCCCTTCCTGCTGCTCAGCCTGGTGGGGATCGGCGGCGGAGCACGGCTGTTCGCCGACGTCGCGGCCAGCCACGCCGTCGAGGCGGCGCGACGCGACGCCGCGCAGCTGCGCGCCGTCACGCTGCTGGCTCGCGCGGCCGCGCACGAGATCAACAATCCCCTCACCGCGGTCATGGGCGGCCTCGGCCTCATCTCGCGCAAGCTGCCGGCGGGCAGCGAGGAGCAGGGCTGGATCAAGACCGCGCGGGAGGGCTCGGAGCGCATCCGCGACATCGTCGCGCGCATGAACCGCATCACGCAGATCGAGGAGACGGTGGAGGAGGGCGCGCTGCCGCCGATACTCGACATCCGCAAATCAAGCGAAGCTTGATTGATTATCTATATGGGGGGCCCCGAAATGGCCCCCCAAGCCCCCCACGCTCCGCGCCCCGGCGGAGCCGGGGCGCGTCGCGAGCGTTGTAGTCACAGACCGGGCCCCGCTCAGAGCGCCCGCTAAGCCGTGGCGCACCTGTACCTCAGGCCAGTGCTTTCAGGAAGGTTCGGGTGACTTCGGCAGGGGAGTCGGCAGTGAGGATTGCGGAGATGACGCCGACGCCGCGTGCGCCGGCGGCGCGCACTTCTCCTACTCGCGCGGGGGTGATCCCGCCGATCGCGACGACGGGAATGCCCACGGCTCTCGTCACCGCGGCCAGCCGCTCGAGACCCTGGGGAGCGCCGTACTGTCGCTTGGACGCCGTTTCGTAGACCGGGCCGAAGACCACCCAGTCCGCACCCGCCGCCTCCGCAGCCCGCGCGTCGTCGAGAGAGTGCACGGAGGCGCCGATGCGCAGACGCGGGCCGGCGACCGCCCGGATGTCGTTCACGGTGAGCGAGGTGTGGGTGCGCTGCACCGCGTCGGCGCCCACGGCCAGAGCGACGTCGACCCGATCGTTCACGACCAGCTGGGCGCCGTGCTCGCGCGTCGCCCCCCGGATCTGGCGGCAGAGCGCCGCCAGGTCTCCGGCACCGAGGTCCTTCTCGCGAACCTGGACGGCCGGCAGCCCGGCCGCCAGGCACTCCCTCACCACCGTGACCAGATCTCGCCCGCGCGTCTGCGCGCGGTCAGTGACCAGGCAGAGACTCAGCTCGTCCAATCGGGCAGGCCCTCGAGCGGCGAGGACGCGGTGGCGTAGAGCTTCTTGCCGATGCGTCCGGCCTTGTAGGCCAGCCGGCCCGCTTCGACCGCGAGCTTCATCGCCTTGGCCATGGCCACCGCGTCGTGGGCGCCGGCGATCGCGGTGTTCATGAGCACGCCGTCGCAGCCCAGCTCCATCGCGATCGCCGCGTCGGAAGCGGTGCCCACGCCGGCGTCGACGATGACCGGCACCGTGACCGTCTCTAGAATGATCTTGATGTTGTACGGGTTGCGGATGCCGAGGCCGGAGCCGATGGGCGCGCCCAGCGGCATCACGCAGGCGGCGCCGGCGTCCTGCAGCTTCCTGGCCATCACCGGGTCGTCGTTGCTGTAGGGCATCACGATGAAGCCGTCGCGCGCCAGCGTCTTGGTGGCCTCCAGCAGCCCCTGCACGTCCGGGAACAGCGTGCGCTGATCGCCGATGACCTCGAGCTTCACCATCTCCCCCAGCCCCGCTTCGCGAGCCAGGTAACAGGTGCGCACGGCCTCGTCGGCGGTGTAGCACCCCGCGGTATTCGGCAGGAGCGTGTAGCGCTTGGTGTCGATGTAGTCGAGGATCGACTCGCCGCTGGGCAGGCTCACCCGCCGCACTGCCACGGTGATGATCTCGGTCCCCGACGCCTCGTGCGCATCGCGCATGACGTCCATGGAGGAGTACTTCCCGGTACCGACGATCAGTCGGGACGTGAACTCCTTGCCCCCGAGAACCAGATTGGTGTCGTACATGACTCTATCCTCCCCCCATCGGACGGACGATCTCCACCTTGTCGCCCTCGGACAGCGTGACCGCCGTGTAGGTGCTCTTGGGCGTGATGTCGCGATTGACGGCGACCGCCGTGTACTCGCGCTTGACGTTCAGGAGCGTGAGCAGGCCGTCCACGGTGGTCCCGACCGGGATCTCCATCGACTTACCGTTGACGCTGATCGTCATAGACACGAACGGCCGCGCCCCTTTCACGGGTGCGGCCGTCTCGATCCACCGTCTCCGCCGTGTTCCCTTCGCTGGAATTACCCAGAGCAGGTTCGAGGGGTCCCGGGCCGCACCCGGTTCTCAGGAATCCTCCCCCCACGACGACGAAAGTGAGTATACACCCGCCGCCCCGACCGTGAACCGCGGCTAGGCGGCTCCCTTCAGCGTTGCGACGAGGAGCTCGCAACTCGGCCCGAGGTCGGCCGTCATCAGCTCGAAGCAGGGATGGGCGCTGGTGATCCGCACGGCACCGTCGAGCCCCTCGCCCGGGTGGGCCAGCGGATTGAGCGTGTTGGCGTAGAGCCGCGCCGCACCTTCGGCCGCCGTCAGCCGGCGCACCGACGGGCGCGTCGTCTCGCCCGCGTAGTGCAGGAAGAAGATCGCCCGCAGGCGGGCCGGCCGGGTCACGGTCTCGCTCGGCAGGGCCGCGGCGGGCACGTGGAAACCGCGTGCGGTCTGGAGGGCGTTCGGCGTCATCGGATGGGACGCGGGCGGCGCGCGCTTCACCATGAGCGCGCGAGGGAATGGAAGAATGTCGAGGGTGGCCAGGTCGATGGGCGCCAGCTCGTCGCTGAGATATCCCAGCCCGTGATGCAGCAGCGCCCAGCTCAGCGTCGATTTTCCGCCGCCCGACCTGGCCACCAGCATCACCGCGCCGTCGCCGTGGGTCAGAACGGCGGCGTGGACGACGTAGAGGTCGGGCCGGAGGCGCTGGATCTCGATGGCGAGGTCGGCATCGAAGAGGGCCAGCAGCCTGCCGTCGTCCGGCGCCTCGATGGGGCTGGCCCCCGAGCGCTCGATCACGAATCCACTCGTCGCTGCCGCCACGCGGCTCACGGTATATTCGAGGTCCGCGACGCCCACCTCGCTTCGCATCGCGCCGTAGGCGGCGGACAGGAGCGCGCCGGAAGTCCGATCGGCGCAGTGGATGAGGACACCGCGGCCGAGGACGTTCAGCGCGAGGGTGGTCACGACGTCAATCTCGCGGGGGCCCCAGGAGACCGAGCTGATCGAACTGACGAAGCGCCACGACGACGGCATCGTGGGCGGCGGCGCGATCGACCTCGAAAGAACCGACGAGCTCGTCGGCGATCTCGACGGCCGTGTGACGGCCATCACACCGTTGCCACACGAAGCTGGCCGTGGCGTTGAGCTGGTGAACCTGGTTCGTCGCGCGGTCGAGCACGATGATCTCGCCGCCGACGGTGCGCGCGTTGACGTCCGGTCGCTGGCGGGGGCGCTCGTCGCTCATGCCGCTATGCGGGCCGCCGACCGGTGAGGGCCGGACCGCGCTCTCTGCTCCGACTACTGCAGGCGGCGCGGCGCGACCGGGCGGAGCTGACCCTGGCCGCCTTTCCTCCCGAAACGGTCCGCTGGGCCGTGACGAGCGGTCTGGGCCCGTGGCTGCGTCGCTGCACCGCGGCCGATCCCGGGGTCGCTGCCTCCCCGCTCTGGCCGCTCGTGCAGAGTGCTGATCTGACCGCCCGCCTCCTCGTGGCCGAGCAGCTCGATGCCACCGAGGAGTTCGTCGACGTCGCCGCACGACACGTGGCGCCCCTCACACTCCTCAAAGGCATCTCCCTGTGCGAGCAGCTCTATCCCGAGCCGCACCTGCGCACAATGGGGGACATCGACATCCTGGCTGACGAAGCGGCCCTCCCCACCCTACAGGCGCTGCTGGTCGAGCTAGGATACCGCCCGCAGTCGGATTACCCGGCGGAGTTCTACGCGACTCACCACCACATCGTGCCGATGATTCACCCGCGACGACGCGTGTGGGTCGAAGTCCACCGCGCCCTCCTCCCGCGGAAGAGCCCGGCCGGTTTGGATCCGGTGTTCAGCGCGGCGCGGATCGCCGCGGAGCTGCAGCCGTCGCTGTTCCGAGGTCATCGCGTCAACCGTCTCAGTCCCGAGCTACAGCTGGTCTACCTGGCTTCCCACTGGGCGTTCGGGCTCAAGCAGGAGCGCGCCGTGGTGGGGATGCTGGACGTCGTCCGTCTGCTCGACGGGGCGCCACGCTGGACACGAATCCTCCCGTTGCTGGATGGGGCCTTCGCGGCGACATACGTGTATCTGCTGCTGACGTATCTTGCCCAGCGTGGGCTGGCCGACCTCGAGCCGAACGTCCTGCCGGAGCTGCGGCGCCGCCAGCGCTCACTGGCGCGCGCGAACCTCGCCACGCTTCACGCCGTCATCGATCGCCACGTGGTGGAGGGACGGCCGTTCGACCGCATCGTGAGCGAACGAACGTTCGGAATCGCCTGGCAGCAGCTGCTGTCGCCCGGGAAAGCCTCAGGCAATCTGCTGCGGCTGGGCTGGAGCCTGCTACCGTCGCGCGGTTGGTGGGCACGCGTGCTCACCAACCGCGCATAGCGACCTCGATGGGTTGTGAAGGGCCGAGGAACTCCGGCCTCAGTCTTTTCCCTTCTGCTACTTCGGGTCTTTCGGTTCTTTCGGTTCTTTCGGTTCTTTGCCCGAACCGGCGCTGGCGAACGAAGGGACAGCGGCCAAGCTCAGCACGACCGGTGCAACGAACGCAGCCTTCTGAAGCACTTCGCGCCGTGTGGTCTCGGCTGCCTTTTGCTCCTCGGCCATGGCTGGCCTTCCTCTCAACTGTCAGCAAACTTTACACGTCTCAGGCGCGTCTACCTTGCGTGAAGGACAATCGCGCCCGTGAGACGAATTGTCAAACGCAATTGTTAGGACGCCTCGCCGATGGCCTTCACCGCGTCCGGGTTCTCCAGTGACGAAACGTCACCGGCCGGCTTGCCGAGGTAGGTCGCGCGGATCACACGCCGCATGATCTTGGCGCTGCGTGTTTTGGGCAGGTCGCGCGTGAAGAGCACCCGCTCGGGCTTGAGGGCTTTGCCCATGGCTTGGGCAACCCGCTCGCTCAGTTCCGTGCGGAGCGATTCGGACGGCGGGTTCCCGGGACGAAGCACCACGAAGCAGACCACCGCCTCGCCCTTGATCTCGTGCGGCACGCCGATCACCCCCGACTCGGCCACTGCGGGGTGGCCAATCAACACCGACTCGACCTCGGCCGGCCCCAGCCGCTTGCCGGCGATCTTCAGCGTGTCGTCGGAGCGTCCCTGGATGTACCAGAAGCCGTCGGCATCGACGTACGCCCAGTCGCCGTGGACCCACACGTCGGGCCAGCGCGACCAGTACGTCTCCTCGTAGCGCTGCGGATCGCGCCAGAAGCCCGCGGTCATGCCGGGCCACGGCCGCGTGATGACGAGCTCGCCCACCGCCCCACGTACCGGGGTGCCCTCGTCGCCGAAGCACTCGGCGGCCATGCCGGGGATGGGCCCGGCGAACGAGCACGGCTTGATGGGCGCCACCGGAAAACAGCCCAAGATGCCACCCGAAATTTCCGTGCCGCCGGTGTAGTTGATGATCGGGATGCGCGATTTCCCAGCGTTCTCGAACAGCCAGCGGTAGGGCTCCGGATTCCACGGCTCGCCGGTGGAACCCAGGATGCGGAGCGACGAGAGATCGTGGGCGTGGACGTGCTCGGGGCCGTGCGGCATGAGCGCCCGCACGGCCGTGGGCGAGATGCCGAGGACGCTGATGCGGTGGCGCTCGACGATGCTCCACAGGCGGTTGGGCTTGGGATAGTCCTGCACGCCCTCGAACATCACGGCCGTGCCGCCGTGGAAGAGCGCGGCGGTGATCGCCATCGGTCCCATCAGCCACCCGAGATCGGTCAGCCAGAACAGCCGATCGCCTTCGCCGACGTCCATGCAATAGGCGAAGTCGTGCGCGGTCTTGATGAGGAAGCCGCCGTGGGTGAGCACCGCGCCCTTCGGCCGTCCCGTCGTCCCCGACGTGTAGATGATGAGGCACGGCCGATCAGCCTCGACGGGCAGCGCCGTGGCACGGTCGCTCTGACCGGCGATGGTCTCGTGCCACCAGCGGTCGCGTCCCGCCGCCCATGGGATCTCGCGTCCGAGGCGCCGGTAGACCAGGACGTGCTCGACCGACGGGCACTGCGCCACGGCCTCGCCGGCGACCTCCTTCATTTTCACCACCTGGCCGCGACGGTAGAAGCCGTCGGCGGTGATCAGGAGCTTGGCCTCGCAGTCCGACAGGCGCGAGGCCACCGCGCCGGCGCCGAAGCCGGAGAAGCACGGGGTGTAGATCGCCCCGATCTTGACGACGGCCAGTGTGGCGATCGCCGCCTCCGGCGACATCGGCAGGAAGATGCCGACCCGATCCCCTTCCCCGATGCCGAGCGTCTTCAGCCCGTTGGCCAGTCGATTGACCTCGCTCGCCAGCTCCGCGTAGGTGAGCGTTCGCGACTGCCCGTCGTCACCCTCCCACACGATCGCCGGCTTGCCGCCCCGCCCCGCATCCAGGTGGCGATCGACACAGTTGTCCGTGAAGTTCAGCCGGCCGCCGGGGAACCACACCGGCCACGGCACCCCGCGCGAGCCGTCGAGGACGCGGTCGTAGGGCCGGCTCCAGCGCACGCCCAGATCACGCACGACCGCGTCCCAGTACCACTCGGGATCGGCGACGGAGCGGGCGTGCAGCTCGGCCAGCGAGCCGATGCGCTGGGCCCGCATGAACCGCGCGATGCGGGAGCGCTCGGCGACTTCGGCAGTGGGGCGCCAGACGATCTCGTTGGTCTCGGTAGTCATAGGTCGAGCCCTATGATAATGCTTCCGCCATGGGTGAAAACGTCCTCCTCACGCGCGACGGCCTCATCTCCACCGTCACCATGAATCGCCCCGACCGGCGCAACTCGCTGAGCGACCCGATGCTGACCGAGCTCGGCGCCGCCTTCACCGAGCTGCGCGACGACCCGACCACCCGGGTCGTGATCGTCACCGGCGCGCCGCCGGTCTTCTCGGCGGGGGCCGACGCCGGGCTCAAGAGCAGCATGTCCGCCGAGGAGCGCCGCGCGGCGATGGGCTCCCGCAAGAGCCAGTTCCGGCGGCTCTTCGAGCGCGCCAACACGGTGCTGGAGAACCTCGAGCAGACGACGATCGCGGCCATCAACGGGCACGCCGTGGGCGGCGGCTGGGGCCTCACGCTGGCCTGCGACTTCCGCATCGCCGCGGCCGAGGCCCAGCTGTGGATTCCGGAGGTCGATCTCGGCGTGCCGCTGGGCGTGGCGTCGACCACGCGGTTCGTCCGGATGGTCGGACCCGCCCGGGCCAAGGAGATCATCATGGACTGTCGCCGTTACTCGGCCGAGGACGCGCGGCAGTGGGGGCTCGTCAACAAGGTCGTCCCGGGCACCGATGTCATGAAGGCCGCGCGCGAATACGCGGAGTTCATGGCGAAGAAGCCCTTCAAGCCGCTGGCCGAGATGAAGGCGCGCATCAACGCCATCACCCGGGCCGGCATGCCGGAGGTCAACGCCATGACCGAAGGCTTCCTGGAGCGCTCGTGATGCTCGACGGCATCCGCGTCCTCGACCTCTCGCGGGTCATCGCCGGCCCGTACTGCGCCATGATGCTGGCCGACCTCGGCGCCGACGTCGTCAAGGTCGAGCGCCCGGGACGCGGCGACGACATGCGCTACCTCGGCACCAGCAAGGACGGCATGTCGCTCGGCTTCGCCACGATCAACCGCAACAAGCGCGCGATCGCGGTGGACCTGCAGCACCCGGAAGGCCTCAAGATCATCCACGAGCTCGCCGAGCGCGCCGACGTCGTGCTGGAGAACTTCGTGCCCGGCGTGGCCGAGCGCCTCGGCCTCGGCTACGCGGCGCTCAGCGCCAGCAATCCGGCCGTCGTCTACGCCTCCGTGAGCGGCTATGGCCAGGACGGGCCGTACGCGCGCCGGCCCGGCTACAACACGATCGCCATGGGGATGAGCGGGCTGATGGCGCTGACCGGCCAGCCCGGGGATCCGCCGACGCGGCCCGGTGGCTCGATCTCCGACGTCGCCGCGTCCTACATCGCCTTCGGCGCCGTGTGCGCGGCGCTGGTCCAGCGCTTCCGCACGGGCCGCGGACAGCACGTCGACGTCAGCCTGCTGGCCTCCAGCGTGGCGCTCTTGCCCGATCCGTCAGCGCACTATTTTTCCTCCGGCGTGGCGCCCAAGCGCGTGGGCAACCGCAACCCCAACGTCACGCCGGCCGAAGCGTTCCAGGCCAGCGACGGCTTCATCAACGTGGTCATCCTCAACCCCGACCAGTACGAGAAGTTCTGCAAGGCCCTGGGCGACGAGGCGCTGATCACCGAGCCACGCTTCGCCACCAACGAGGCGCGCGTGGCCAACCATCCGGAGTTCAAGAAGCGCGTCGAGACCGCGCTGTCGCGCCGCACCGTCAACGAATGGGTGGATCGCTTCATCGGGGCCGGCATCGCGGCGGGTCCGATCTACGAATTCGACCAGGTGTTCGAGGACGCGCAGGTACGCCACATGGGCATGGTCCGCGAGGTCGAGCAGCCTGGCCTCGGCACCGTCCGCATGCTGGGTTTCCCGTTCGCTATCGGCGGAGCGCGGCCTCCCGTTCGCCGGCCTGCACCGAAGCTCGGTGAGCACACGCGAGAGGTGCTCGGTGAGCTCGGCATTTCGACCAGCGAGATCGCCCGCTTGGCCTCGCTCGGCGCAGTCGCAGCCTCGGACTAGACTACTCGTCTCTTGTTTGGTATCATCCGGCCGTGGATCTGCGACGGCGGATGGAGCTTCTCACCGAGGCGGCGCTGCCGGACCGCGAGCAGGGCATGCCCAAGTACCGTCGCTCGGTTCCGGTCGGCAACCGTCCGATCACCTCGATGGGCATCGCGCAGGCCCGCCTGCCCGGCGGCGGATCCATCAACCTCATGCGCGTCATGCAGACCAACGCCTGCTCGCTGTCCTGCGGCTATTGCCCGACCTACTGTGGTGGCAAGGTCCCGCGGGCCACGGTCAGTCCCGAGGAGATCGCCACGACGTTCATGGACGTCAACCGCAAGGGCCTGGCGCAGGGCCTGTTCCTGACCTCGGGGGTACCGGGCCGCGCCACGCGCGCCACCGACCGGATGCTCGCCACGCTCGAGGTGCTGCGCCAGCGCGAGGGCTTCTCCGGCTACATCCACGTCAAGCTGCTCCCGGGCGCCGAGACCGCGCAGGTCGAGGCCGCTGCGCGCCTGGCCACCCGGATCTCGGTCAACCTCGAGGGGCCTACCGACGCTCACGTGAGCCGGTTGGCCAAGGAGAAGAACCTCACGGGCGATCTGCTCCCCAAGCTGGAGCTGGCGGGGCGGCTCTACCGCGAGGCGCGCGAGGAAGGCGGACCGGGGCCGCGGGGCAGCACCACGACGCAGTTCGTGGTGGGCGCCGTCGGCGAGAAAGATCAGGAAGTGCTTCGGCTCGTGGCGCGTCTGGAGCGCCAGCGGCTACTCCATCATGCGCACTTCAGCGCCTTCCAGCCGGTCGTCGGGACGCCGTTCGAGGGCTTCGCCCCCACGCCGGCGGCGCGCGAGTCACGCCTCTATCAGGCCGAGCACCTGCTGCGCGAGTACGGTTTTGGCGTCGAGGAGCTGGCGTTCGAGAGCGGCGGGAACCTGCCGCTCGAGCACGATCCCAAGACCGCGTGGGCACTCGCGCACCCGGAGCGATTCCCGCTCGAGATCACGCGCGCGCCCCTCGAGCTGTTGCTGCGGATCCCGGGCCTGGGTCCGAAAGCGGCGCGCACGATCGTCGATACGCGTCGTCGCTCTGTGTTGCGGGGGCTTGCCGACCTGCGTCGCATCGGCGTGGACACCGTCCGGGCGGCGTACTACCTCACGCTGCACGGCCGACGGCTCGCGGCGACTCCGGCGCCGCAGCAGCTCAGGCTCTTCGCGCCCGGCGAGCACCTCACGCAGGCGCCGTTTCGGACGCCGGTGCCCCCGTGCGCCTACCGCTGACCGGCCCGGGCCTCAGCTCTCCCCGCGCAGCTCGTTGAGCAAACGGACGTCGACCTTTTCGCGCACGGTACGGCGGTCGAGGCCGAGCCGACGTCCCGTTTCCTGGTAGCTACCGGTGTCCGCGTAGATCAGGCCTCCGTCTCCGCCGCCAGGCTCTCGGCCTCGGCAGCGACTGCCCTGGCTCATCCGGCGCCGCCACTGGATCCTCGCCGCCCACCTCTTCAGCCTCGCGCGCGCGATCAGTGCCGGCCGAACACTTCCTTCAGTAGCTCAGTGGTCCGCGCGGCGGGGTTGGCGCGGATCTGGGCCTCCTGCTGACCCACAACGACGAAAAGACCGTCGAGCGACTTGCTGACGACGTAGTGGTTGATGTCGTAGGACTCCGTGTGCAGGAACGGGATCGCCTTGGCCCGGCCGAGGAGCTCGTTGTATTGCTGGGTGACGCCGACCTGGCTCATCGACTTCTCCACGACCGGGGTGAACGCCGTCGTGAGCTGCGGGGTCGTCTTGCCCTTGAAGTAGGTGGTCGCCGCGGTGTTGCCGCCGTTGAGGATCTTCTGGGCATCGTCGATCGTCATCTCGCCGATGGCGTTCCAGAAGATGCTCTTGGCGGCCGGCGCGGCCTGTTCGGCCGCTCGGTTCATGCTGAGCACCAGCTCGTCGAGCTGGGGACCATAGCCCACCGTGCGGAGCCCGCGCTCGACGGTCTTGAGCTGCTCCGGCATCAGGATCTTGATCGCCTCGTTCTTGAAGTAGCCGTCGGTGCGGCCGGTCAGGCTCACCGCGTTGGCGGTACCCACCTGCAGCGCCTCCTTGAGCCCCTGGCCGATCTTCAGTTCGCCGAGCGAGCCCGTCGACGGGACGTTCCCCGGCACCGTTGGCAGCTGCTTGAGCAGGTCTCCCAGCTGCGCCGCGGCCGGGCCGGCGCCGATGGCCATCGCGAGCATGGCGACCAGCAGAGTCAGGCGGAACCGCTTCATAGTGCCTCCAGCTGGCGCGCGAGCGCGGCCCGGTCGGTGACCGGAAGCTCGCACGCGTAGTTTCGACAGACATAGGCGGTGGCGCGGCCATCGACGGTCCCGCGCGACTCCAGCAATGGCATCCCGGCGGCGGCCCGGGCGTCCGCTCTGAGCATCCCGGCGACCACACGGTTGGGCAGGAAGCGCTCGAAGACCTCGGCTACCAGGGGCGCCAGACCATCGCCGTCGGCGCCGATCAGCGCGATCTCCACGCGCGGACCCAGATGGAAATCGAGCGCGCAGAGGAAGCGACCGAAGCCGCTCGGGTGCCGCGACATCAGATCGGCCAGCGGGCGTAGCGCCTGCAGGGCGCGCGCCTCGTA
>Ga0111538_10001490_pt1 | contig 32777 bp, 26 predicted proteins | sample SoiMethybrSBSTD1_FD_79669 | JGI IMG/M metagenome (GOLD analysis project Ga0111538, IMG submission 79669) | Bulk soil microbial communities from a Populus tree surrounding site in Tennessee, USA - Soil MetaG P. TD hybrid SBSTD1 (version 2)... | ecosystem: Environmental > Terrestrial > Soil >...
TCTTCAGCACGACGGAGCTGATGAGCTACTTCGACGCCAAGACTTCGGGGGATACCTACAACTACGGCGTCAAGGTTCTGGCCTATACGGCGCAGTTCGGAAATGGCTTCTCCGCCACGATTGCTGCCGAGCTGGGACATTATAAAAACATTTATGGTGTGGCCGACGGATCCGCCGCTGGTTGGGCGATCAACGGAGGGCAGACGTTGGATACAGCCGGATTTCGTATGCCGGATATCGTCGGCAACCTGCGTCTTGACCAGCCGTGGGGTTATGTCGGCATCAGCGGCGCCATCCACCAGGTAGCCGGGCAGTATTTCGCAACGGGTAATTTAGAGCGGAACGGTCATCCCGACGACAAATACGGCTGGGCAGCATCGGTGGGCGGGCTCTTCTATCTGCCTTGGCTCGGCGGCGGCGACTCGATCGGCGCGAATTTCGTCTACTCGAAAGGCGCGGTCGGCTACGCGACCAAAGCCGGCAACTGGCAGATCATGCACGGCGACAGCGTTGGCGTGGGCTGGGCGGCCGATGGAATCTTCGATGGTCCGGGACTTCCGGTTACCGCCAATACGGAAATCCATTTGACCAACGCCTGGAGCGTCAACGCCGGTTATGAACATTTCTGGAATCCGCGCTGGCGCACCAGCCTGTATGGCGGCTACACGCGGGTTTGGTATGACGCTGAGATTACGAACGACATAAACACCCACCTGCCGGGCGCTGCGGGCACCAGACCATGCGGTGTGCCGGTCGCGGGTTCGGTGTGGCCACCGATAACTTTGAACGCCGGCGCCAACAGCAGCAGCTGCAGCCCGAACTTCTCATTCTATCAGGTCGGCTCGCGCACTCAGTGGAACATCACCAGGGACTTCTACATGGGCGTGGACGTCACCTATACGCATCTAAACACTGCGTATCAGGGTGCGAACAACAATGGCGCTGCTGTGTATCCCTCCGTTGCTCCGAAAATCGCATCCACCGTCGTCGACGATCAGAGCATTGTCTCAGCGATCTTCCGGGCGCAGATGAATTTCGAAGCCCGTAACGAGGGGACAAGCTTCGTGTTCGGGCAGCGCTGAGTGGATGAAACCAGACAGCGTCTGAACATTTAGCAATGTAAATCCGGAGAGACCGCCGCGAGGCGGTCTTTCTGTTTCGGGGCGGGTTATGTCGCGATTGTTTGCTCGTGGTATTGGCTGAACTCGGACGTGTTCGTTGGCTGCACTCTCGTCCCGCCGGGGGAGCTGAAAGGGCGCTGCAGAGCTGATTTCGGCCGGACTCGGCGCCGATAAAATGATGCACTCTCAGGCGCTTAGGTTGGATTTGTTGTTTTTGCGTCACGGTGCGGGAAAATGTCGCACGAGGCCTGTGGGACGTGCGCGAAAGCAATTGTGCTTTTGGCACCGTGCTGCCAGCATTCCCTGAGATTCCGGGCCGATCTTGGCGCGGTGAGTCGTGCATGGAATGGGGATTGGGCCATGAGGATTAAAAGTTTTCTGGTTGGCTGCGTCGGAGGACTTATCGCGCTGACCAGCGCGCAGGCTGCCGATCTCCCGGTCAAGGCCAAGCCCGTCGAATATGTGAAGATCTGCAGCCTGTATGGTGTGGGATTCTATTACATCCCCGGCACCGACATGTGCCTCAAGGTCGGCGGCTATGTGCGGGCGCAAGCCGAGTGGGGCTCAACGCAGGGCCTGCCATTCGGCAGCAGTTACAACGGCCTCTATAGCGCCAGCAATATCAACAATGCTCTCTTCACCCGCCAATCGGACAACATCCAAATGACCGGCCGCGCGATGCTCACTGCGGATGCGCGCAACCAGTCGGAATACGGAACGGTCCGTGCCTATATCCGCATCGGCGCGGTGCTCAACAATGCTGACGCGGCGACCTTTGTCGCCGAGCGGGCCTTCATTCAATTTGCCGGTTTCACCTTTGGCCAGACGCAATCGTTCTTCGACATCTTCAGCACGACGGAGCTGATGAGCTACTTCGACGCCAAGACTTCGGGCGACACCTACAACTACGGCGTCAAGGTTCTGGCTTACACGGCGCAGTTCGGAAACGGCTTCTCCGCCACGATTGCTGCCGAGCTGGGACATTATCCCGCCGGTGTGCTTAATGGGAACCCAGGTGGTTTCGCGCTCGGCGGATCAATTGGAACCGCCAGTACCGCCGGATTTCGTATGCCGGATATTGTCGGCAACCTGCGTCTTGACCAGCCGTGGGGTTATGTCGGTGTCAGCGGCGCCATTCACCAGGTGGCGGGCAGGTATTACGGAGGCGGCAATCAAGAGAATACCGGTCATCCCGACGACAAATATGGCTGGGCGGCGTCGGTGGGTGGACTCTTCTATCTGCCCTGGCTCGGCGGCGGCGACTCGATCGGCGCGAATTTCGTCTACTCGAAAGGCGCGGTCGGCTACGCCACCAAGGCCGGCAACTGGCAGATCGCCCACGACGACAACATCGGCGTAGGCTGGGTAGTCGATGGAATGTATGATAACACCGGCATCTTCTCTCCGACGAACCCAAGCCAAATCGAGTTGACCAACGCTTGGAGCGTCAACGCGGGTTATGAGCATTTCTGGAATCCGCGCTGGCGGACCAGCCTGTATGGCGGCTACACGCGGGTGTGGTATGACCAGACAGCGACGAACATTGCCAACCAGCATTTGCCGACACCGCCCGCCGGGGGCATTGCGTGCGGCGTGCTGGTTGAAGGCTCGGTATGGCCGCCGTTAGCCGTTGGGAACGGCTCGACCAACAGCTGCACCCCGAACTTCTCTTTCTGGCAGGTCGGCTCGCGCACCCAGTGGAACATCACCAGAGACTTCTACATGGGCGTGGACGTCACCTACACGCATCTGAACACTGCGTGGCAGGGCACGAACAACTTCGGTGGGGTTGTGACTGGCTCAGTCGGCACCAAAAACCCAGCCACCCTTGTCGACGATCAAAGTATTGTGTCCGCGCTCTTCCGGGCGCAGATGAATTTCGAAGCCCGCAACGAGGGGACAAGCTTTGTGTTCGGGCAGCGTTGAGTTGAGGAAATCCGACAGCGTCTGAACATTTAGCAACGCAAATCCGGAAAGACCGCCGCGAGGCGGTCTTTCTGTTTTCCGGACGATCGTGTCTCGAATGTCCGCGCTCTCCGCCGCGTCGCGGCAACGGCTGTGATCTGACGGCGATGCTCGGAGTGGTGGCCGTTTTCATAATGTGCAGGCGCGCGCTGTCGTGATCTGAAAGCATTGATGTGGATTCAACCAGCCGCTGCGGTTGAAGCGCAATGTTGCCGGTTGCTTTTAGAACTCTCTCGGCCGAACTATAGTCCAACAAATCAGGAATTTTTGAATGCGCTGGTCAGCTGTCGGTCGCGCCGTTTTGGGGTTGGCGTGCGTTGTGCTGGTGGGCTACCTGCTTAATCGCGGTCTGTACGTCGGCTCCGTCACGATGTTGAATACGGCGAGTGGTCTTTTGGTTTATGAAAAACGGTGCCACTACCTCCATCTGGATGGTATTCGCGACGTTCACATAAATGCTGGCTTGGACGAGCAGGATGCCCAACGCACGTACTGCCCACTGCTTGGAAACTAAAACCCGCGTCAGCGTTAGTGGCGCGAGCGCGGTGCCGCCCGGCTAATTTGAAACCTTGCCTAACGCCTCGCGCTCGCCGTGATAGGCTACGATGCAAACGGGGGACCCCAATGCTTGAAATGATTGGAGAGTTTGCAATCGGTGCAGCATTGGTTGTCGTCGCTGTCATCCTGGTTTTCATCGGCATACCGAAGCATGGCGAAAGCCCGCGCTTTCTGCGATTCGATGCCTCAGTCGTTATATATCCGGCCGTCATCATGTCGTTTCTAGCGTTTGGTGTTGGCCTGATGCTGAGGGCTTACACCGGGTAAGGCGTATGGTGTCCAGGATTCTCCGCTCTCGAACGACCCAAAGACTGCGACATCATCTGGAGCGCACGTCGCAGCTAAGACTTTGAAAAGAGTGGCGACCCCGGCTGGATTCGAACCAGCGACCCTCAGCTTAGAAGGCTGATGCTCTATCCGGCTGAGCTACGGGGTCGGTACCTGACGGTTTACATGCCTCGAACCGCCGATGCCATTACTGGCAAAAAACATTTTTAATGGCGTTACGGCGGCAGCTGCTGCAATTTGGCATCCGCCAGTCGGGGGACATTTCTATTGTTAAATTAAACCCTTAGCGTAATTCTTTAAGTAGCTCATCCGACTTTTGAGGATATTGGCCGAGCCGATTGATCGTCGTATCAATTCCAATGCCCAGGCGGTTTGCCGCACCGGCTGGAGGGGGGTGTTGCATCGTTTCGGCCATGTCCTCGACACCATCCGGACCTGAAATAAGGGCTGCGGCGAACCGCTGCCGCGGGAGGGTTCATTTCATGCGCTGTCTCGTTCGCGCCGGCCTTGCCGCCGCGCTCGTTGCTCTTGTCTTTTTGCCTGCGCTCGCAGCGGACAAAACCTTCAGGCAGAGCGGGCTCGACGAGGCGGCGATCAAGCTCGAAGCGCAGATCAAGAGCGATGCCGGCAATGTCAGCAAACCTGCCGCGACGTTGCGGCGCGATGCCGATGCCGCCTTCCAGAAGAACGATTTCCGCGCCGGCATGCTGGTGCTCGGCCAGCTCGTCGCCGCCGCGCCGGACGATGCGACGAGCTGGTTGCGGCTGTCGCGCGCCGTGCTGCAGATCAAGCCGCGCGACGAGCGCGAGAAAGCGCTGTTGCTCGACCGTGCCTCGACCGCCGCCTACATCGCCTACCAGCGCGCGCGCGATCGCAACGTCGAAGCCGACAGCCTGTCGGTTCTTGGCCTGACGCTTGCCGACCGGCAGCAATGGCGCGGTGCGCTTGATTCCCTGCGCCTGTCGCTCGGGCTGCGGGAAACCGCCGACCTTCGCAGCCAGTACGAAAAACTGCGCGCCGAGCACGGGTTCAGGCTGCTCGACTATACGGTCGATTCCGATTCGGTTTCACCGCGCGCCTGCTTCCAGTTTTCCGAGGAGCTGCCGGGCCGGCGCACCGACTTCTCTCCGTTTGTCGCCGTTGCGGGTGTCGAAAGACCAGCGATCTCCGCGAGCGAGAAGCAGCTCTGCGTCGAGGGCCTCAAGCACGGCGAACGTTACGCGGTGACGCTGCGTGCGGGCCTGCCGTCGGTTGTCAAGGAAACGCTCGCAAAATCGGCCGAGTTCACGATCTTCGTGCGTGACCGCAAGCCCTTCGTGCGGTTTTCCGGCAAGGCCTATGTGCTGCCGCGGACCGGGCAGCGCGGCATTCCGGTGCTCAGCGTCAACACCCAGGCGGTGACCCTGTCGATCTACCGGATCGGCGATCGCAATCTGGTCGACACGCTCCTCGGTTACGACTTTCAGCGCAATCTGAGCCGCTATCAGGCCGAGCGACTGGGCAATGAGCGCGGCGCCAAGGTGTGGAGCGGCGAGCTGGCGGTCGAGTCGAAGCTCAATACCGAAGTGACGACCGCTTTCCCGCTCGATCAGGCGGTCAAGGATCTCAGTTCCGGCATTTACGCCATGACGGCGGAGCCGAAGGACGCGGTGTCGAACGACTACGGCCAGCAGGCGACGCAATGGTTCGTCGTTTCGGATCTCGGGCTCACGGCCTATACGACGCACGACGGTATCGACGTCTTTGTCCATTCACTCGCGACGGCCGATGCGCGCGGCAGCGTCGAGCTGCGCCTGATGGCGCGCAACAACGAGCAGCTCGCCGTCCGGCAAACCGACCGCAACGGATTCATCCATTTCGAAGCAGGGCTGGCGCGGGGTGAGGGCGGGCTCGCGCCCGCCGCGATCGTGGCGGCCGAGAAGAATGACTACGCTTTCCTGAGCCTGAAATCGCCCGCCTTCGATCTGTCCGATCGCGGCGTCGCGGGCCGCGCAATTCCGGCCGGGCTCGATGCCTTCGTCTACACGGAGCGCGGCGTTTACCGCACCGGCGAGAGCGTCGCCATAACCTCGCTCCTGCGCGATGCGCGCGGCGCGGCGGCGCTGAACGTGCCGTTGACCGTGGTGGTCGAACGCCCCGATGGCGTCGAATATAAACGCGCTGTTGTGGCCGACGGCGGCCTCGGCGGACGCGCGCTGACCGTGCCGATCGTCGCCTCGGCCTCGACCGGGACATGGCGGGTGGCGGCCTACACCGATCCGAAGCGGCCGCCGGTCGGCGAAACCACCTTCATGGTCGAGGACTACGTTCCCGACCGCATCGAATTCTCACTGACATCGCCGGCCAAGGGAGTTTCACGCAACGCGCCGGCGCAGCTCGGCGTGGATGGCCATTTCCTTTATGGCGCGCCGGCTTCCAAGCTCGATCTGTCCGGAGAAGTCACCATCGGCGTCGCGAAGGAACGCACGGGGTTCCCGGGCTACGTCTTCGGCCTCGCCGACGATGAATTCACTGCCGCTCGCGAAGAGCTGGATGACCTGCCGGCCACCGACGCATCGGGCAAGGCGACGTTTCCGGTGAAGCTCGACGAGCTGCCTGCCAGCACGCGCCCGCTGGAGGCGCAAATTACGGTCAGAATGTCGGAATCCGGCGGCCGAGCCGTCGAGCGCAAGCTGACTTTGCCGGTGACGCCCGACGCGCCGATGATCGGCATCAAGCCGGTGTTCTCCGGGCGCTCGCTCGCGGATGGCGCCAATGCCGACTTCGACATCGTCATGGCGGCGCCCGACGGCAAGACGCTCGCGCGACCGGCCCTGCGTTATGATTTGCTGAGAGTAGAGACCAGTTATCAGTGGTACCGGCAGAACGGACAGTGGGAATACGAGCCGATCAAGCGCACCGAACGCGTTGCGAATGGCACCCTCGATGCGAGCGCCGACAAGCCAGCGCGGCTGTCGCTGCCGGTGAAATGGGGCCGCTATCGCCTGGAAGTCTCGACCGGCGAGCCGAACGGCGCCATCACGTCGATGGGGTTCGATGCGGGCTTCTATGCGGAAGCGTCGGCCGACACGCCCGATCTGCTTGACGTCGCGCTCGACAAGCCGGACTACAAGCCGGGCGAGACCATGAACGTCTCGGTGACCGCACGGACCGCGGGCCGGTTGACCGTGAATGTGTTCACCGACCGGCTGGTCGCCAGCCAGTCGCAGGACGTCAAGCCCGGCGCCGCGCGCGTGAGCCTCAACGTGGGCCGCGATTGGGGGACGGGCGCCTACATGGTTGCGACTTTGCGGCGGCCGCTCGACGCGCCCGCGCAGCGCATGCCGGGACGGGCCATCGGCGTGCAATGGTTCTCGATCGATAAAGTCGCGCACACGCTCGCCGTCGACATGAAATTGCCGGCGACAATGCGCCCGAGCACGACGCTGAATGTGCCGATCAAGCTGGCCGGCCTGGTTGCGGGCGAGGACGCCCGCGTTGTCGTTGCCGCGGTCGATGTCGGCATTCTCAATCTCACAAATTACAAGCCGCCGGCGCCCGATGACTATTACCTCGGCCAGCGCCGGTTGACTGCCGAGATCCGCGATCTCTACAGCCAATTGATCGACGGCATGCAGGGTGTGAAGGGACAGATACGCTCGGGCGGCGATTCCGCCGGGGCGGAACTCTCCGGCTCGCCGCCGACGCAGGCGGCGCTCGCCCTTTATTCCGGAATCGTCACGGTCGACCGCGACGGCGGCGCGCAGGTTCAGTTCGACATTCCTGCCTTCGCCGGCGGCGTTCGCGTGATGGCGGTAGCCTGGACAAAGGAAAGAGTCGGCAAGGCGTCCGGCGATGTCGTCGTGCGCGATCCGGTCGTTCTGACCGCGACGCTGCCACGCTTCCTGCGCACCGGCGATCGCGGCGCGGTGCAGCTCGAGCTCGACAACGTCGAAGGTGCGGCGGGTGATTACAATCTCGCCGTAGCCACAGACGGTGCTGCCAAATTGGACGGAGACCAGCCGCAGGCGCTCAAGCTTGCGGCCAAGCAGCGCGATCGTGTGTCCATCCCGGTTACGGCATCCGGTGCCGGACCGAGCACTGTGACAGTCAAAGTGAGCGGGCCGGACAATTTTGCGATCGAGCGCAGCTATGCGCTCGACGTACGGCCGGCGACGCAGATCCTGACGCGCCGCACTGTGCGCTCGCTCGCCAAAGGCGAGACGCTCACGGTGTCGAAGGACCTGTTCGCCGATTTCGTGCCGGGTACCGGCCGCGTCGGCCTGTCGGTCGCCGTTTCGACCTCGCTCGACGCCGCGACACTTCTTAATGCGCTCGATCGCTATCCCTTCGGCTGCTCCGAGCAGATCGCGAGCCGCGCCATGGCGATGCTCTACGTCAACGAGCTCGCCGCGCAGGCCCAGCTTGCGCCCGACGGCGACGTCGACCAGCGCATCAGGGATACGATCCCGCGCCTGCTGGCGCGGCAGGGATCGAACGGCTCGTTCGGCTTGTGGTCGGTGGGCGGCGACGACCCCTGGCTCGACGCCTACGTCACCGACTTCCTGACGCGAGCGCGAGCGCGCGGCTTCGATGTGCCGCAGACGGCTTATACGCTCGCGATCGACCGGTTGCGGAATTACGTCGCCGCCGCGCCCGAGCCATCCAGGAACGGCGGGCGCGAGGTCGCCTACGCGCTCTATGTGCTGGCCCGGAACGGCGCCGCGCCGGTCGGCGACCTGCGCTACATCGCCGACGTCAAACTTTCCGATGTCGCAACGCCAATCGCAAAAGCACAGATTGCGGCGGCGCTCGCGATGGTCGGGGACAAGGCGCGTGCCGACAGTGCCTATCTTGCGGCGCTCGATGCCATTGCGCCGCAGCCGAAACTTGACCTTGGGCGCGCCGATTTCGGATCGGCCTTGCGCGATGCGGCGGCCCTGGTGACGCTCGCTTCGGAAGGGCGCGCGCCGCAGAAGACGATCGATGACGCCGTGCTGCGCATCGATGCGGCGCGCACGTTGGCGGCATCGACATCGACCCAGGAGAACGCCTGGCTGGTGCTGGCCGCGCGCGCTCTTGCCAAGCAGCTCAACTCCATCTCGCTCAGCGTCAATGGCGAAACGCGGCAAGGTACGCTCTACCGCAATCTGCGACCGGACGATCTTGCATCCTCATATGCGGTTCAAAACAACGGCGACGGCAACGTGCAGGCCGTCGTCAGTGTCAGCGGATCGCCGCTCACGCCCGAGCCGGCAGCCGAGAATGGCTTCAAGATCGAGCGCAGCTATCACACGCCGGCCGGAGAGGCCGCCGACCCAAGCAAGGCGAGGCAGAACCAGCGCTTCGTCGTGGTCCTGAAGATGACCGAGCCGCAACCGCAGTTCGGCCGCGTGATCGTCGCCGACTACCTGCCGGCCGGGTTCGAAATCGACAATCCTCGGCTGGTTTCCTCCGGCGAGACCAGCACGCTCGATTGGATTACGGACGGCGTAGAGCCGGTGAACAGCGAGTTCCGTGACGACCGCTTCAGCGCGGCCTTCGACCGGTCGGCCGATTCTTCGCCCGTTTTCACGGTAGCTTATGTCGTGCGCGCAGTCTCACCAGGGCGTTACGTGTTGCCGCAGGCGAAAGTCGAGGACATGTACCGGCCGGACCGCTTTGGCCGAACAGCAACCGGCGCGATCGAGATCACGGCGAGATGAAACGCTGGCAGCGCATACTCGTAGCAACCGGCGCAACGGCTGCCATTGTTCTGGCTGCGTGCGCGGGCGGGGTCTATGCGCTCGGGCCAGCGCCGCTGGGCAAGGGTCTCGAGTACTCGCATGTCGTGCTCGACCGTGAAGGGCGTCTGCTGCGCGCTTATGCGACGCGGGAGGGCCGGTGGCGATTGCCGGTAAAGGTAAAAGACGTCGACCCGCGTTTCCTTCGTCTATTGCTTGTGTACGAGGACAGGCGCTTCCACGAGCATTACGGCGTCGACCCGCTGTCGATGGTGCGCGCCGCATACCAGTTCGTTACCAGCGGACAAATCGTTTCAGGCGGCTCCACCATCACGATGCAGCTGGCGAGACTGCTGGAGCCACGCGAGCATCGCACTTTGGGTGCAAAGTTGCGGCAGATCGTGCGCGCGCTTGAAATCGAACGCGTGCTCGGCAAGGACGATGTTCTCGCTCTCTACCTGACGCTCGCGCCATACGGCGGCAATCTCGAAGGCATCCGCGCAGCGTCGTTGGCCTATTTAGGCAAGGAACCGCGCAAGCTGTCGCTTGCAGAGGCGGCCTTGCTTGTCGCGCTACCGCAGTCGCCCGAGCTGCGTCGGCCGGACCGTTCTCCGGCGACCGCGCGGGCCGCGCGCGACCGCGTGCTCGACCGGATTGCGGCAGCGGGCGTGGCGCCGCGCGACGAGATCGCCCGCGCCAAGACCCAAAGCGTTCCGCACCAGCGCAAGCAGTTGCCGATGCTTGCGCCCCACGCGGCCGACCAGGTGGTGTCGATCGAACCGGAGCAACGCGTCCACCGGCTGACGATCGACCTTCCGTTGCAGAAGAGCCTGCAGGATCTCGCTTTCGAACGCGCGCGGACCCTCGGTCCGGATATTTCCGTCGCCATCCTTGCGGTCGACAACGCGAGCGGTGAGGTGAGGGCGCGCGTCGCCTCGGCGGATTACTCCGATACGCGCCGCGCCGGACAGGTGGACATGACGCAGGCGCTGCGATCGCCCGGCTCGACACTCAAGCCCTTCATATACGGACTCGGGTTCGAAGACGGTCTCATCCACCCCGAGACGCTGATCGACGACAAGCCTTCGCGTTACGGCAACTACGCGCCGGAAAATTTCGACCTGACATTCCAGGGCACCGTCACCATCCGCCGCGCGCTGCAATTGTCGCTCAACGTTCCGGCGATTGCAGTGCTCGGCAAGGTCGGCGTCAGCCGTCTGAGCGCGCGGCTCACCCAAACCGGCGCCGCGCTCGTCCTGCCGAAGAACGAGGCGCCCGGTCTCGCGATGGGACTGGGCGGTGTCGGCGTCAGGCTCAGCGATCTGGTGATGCTTTATGTGGCGCTGGCTCGGCACGGCTCGGCGGTAGCGTTGAACGAGCTTGCGGTCGCAGTGCCACCAAATTCACGGCGGCTGCTCGATCCTGTGGCAGCGTGGTACGTCGGCAATGTTCTCATGGGCGCGTCGCCGCCGGACAACGCGCCGCATGGGCGTATCGCCTTCAAGACCGGGACGTCCTACGGCTACCGCGACGCCTGGGCGATCGGTTTCGACGGCCGCATGACGATCGGCGTCTGGGTCGGGCGGCCCGACGGGGCCCCGGTACCCGGTCTCTACGGCCGCGCATCGGCAGCGCCGATTTTGTTCGATGCCTTTGCCCGTTCCGGCTTCGCTCCCGTGCCGTTGCCGCAGGCGCCGAAAGGAACGATCTTCGCGGGAAACAGCAAGCTTCCGCCGCCGCTGCAGCGTTTCAACGCCGGCACGGGTTTGCGTGAAGCGACCGAGCACCCGCGCATCATGTTCCCACCGGACGGTGCACGGCTTGAATTGGCCGGCGGCGACCAGCCAAACCCGGTCGCGCTCAAGATCGCCGGCGGCCGCGCGCCGCTGACCGTCATGGTGAACGGCGTGCCGCTTGCGGCCGAGAACGGCCGGCGCACATTGTTCTTCCGTCCGGACGGTCCCGGATTTGTCCGCCTGACGGTGATGGATGCGACGGGCGCCACCGACAGCGTATCGGTGAGGATGCAGTAGCGCTGGCAATGACAGCGCGCGCGCTTGGCTCTATTGTCCGGCCAAATTTGCGGGTCTAAGGGGCTTCGAGAGTGAGCATCACGACGAATAAGGCCGGCCCATCGCTTGTTCCGGGCCGCGGCCTTGGCACAACGCTCGACTATGCGGTGGCTTCGCATCGACGTGCCGTCGTGCTGCTTTTGTTGTTCTCATTGCTGGCCTTCCTGCCGGGGTTTTTCCAGATCCCGCCGGTCGATCGCGACGAGGCGCGCTTCGCGCAGGCGACGAAGCAGATGCTGGAAACCGGCGAGTATGTCGACATCCGGTTCCAGAACGAGGTCCGCTACAAGAAGCCGGTCGGCATCTACTGGCTGCAGGCAGCCGCGGTGAAAACCGGAGAAGCACTCGGCGTGCCGTGGCCGCGCGCGACGATCTGGCTCTATCGCCTGCCGTCGCTCTTCGGTGCGATCGGCGCCGTGCTGCTGACCTACTGGGCGGCGCTTGCGTTCGTTTCAAGACGTGGCGCACTGATCGCTGCGCTGATGATGGCAAGCTCGGTCCTGCTCGGCGTCGAGGCGCGGCTCGCCAAGACGGACGCAATGCTTCTGCTTACGTCCGTCGCGGCGATGGGCGCCATGGCGCGGATTTATCTCGCTTGCCGGCGCGCGCCTGAAACCCCGGTTGGTTGGACACAACCGGCCATACTCTGGACGGCGCTGGCCGCCGGCACCCTTCTCAAAGGGCCGCTTGTCCTGATGTTTGTTGTTCTTGCTGCAGTCACGTTGTCGGTTGCCGACCGCTCCGCGCGCTGGCTGTGGTCGCTGCGTCCGGTCGCCGGGTTCGTCTGGATGGTCCTGCTGGTCCTGCCGTGGTTCGTCGCGATCGTCGCCAAATCGGGCGGCGATTTCTTCGTGCAGGCGGTCGGCCACGACATGCTTGGTAAGGTGACGAGCGGGCAGGAGGCTCATGGCGCACCGCCCGGATTCTATTTCGTGCTGTTCTGGGTCACGTTCTGGCCGGGATCGGTGCTCGCGGGGCTGGCGGCGCCGATGATCTGGCGGTCGCGCCGCGAGGCCGGCGCACAATTTCTCCTTGCCTGGCTCGTGCCGTCCTGGCTCGTGTTCGAGGCGGTGATGACCAAGCTGCCGCACTACGTGCTGCCGCTCTATCCGGCGATTGCGATTTTGATCACGGGTATCCTCGGATCCGGTAACCTATCCAGGTCGCGCTGGCTGGTCCGCGGCACCATTGGATGGTTCCTGTTTCCCGGAGCCATCGCGATTGCCGTGCTGATTGCCTTCATCATGTTCGGTGGCGACCTCGGGCTCATCGCCTGGCCTTTCTCTGCAGCTGCTGTGATATGCGGCCTGTTCGCCTGGTGGCTCTACGACGTCGATGGTGCGGAGCGCGCGTTGTTGCGTGGAATGGTTGCTTCCGTGCTGGTCGCGATCACGGTCTATGCGGTGACATTGCGTTTGCTGCCGTCGCTTTTTCCGAGCGCGATGATCGCCGAAGCTATCGGCATGACCGAGTGCCGGCCGCCACACGTTGCCTCGACATTTGCCTATCAGGAGCCCAGCCTGGTGTTTTTGCTGGGCACCGATACGCGCTTCACGGACGGGGCGGGTGCCGCCGACTTCCTGCGAGGCGGCCCCTGCAATTTCGCGGTGGTTGATTCGCGAAGCGAGCGAGCCTTCGCGCAGCGCGCAGAATCGACCGGTTTGCGCTATTCACTCAGCCAGCGGTTTGAGGGGTACAATATCAGCATCGGCAAGCCGGTCTCGTTGACCGTCTTCCGTTCGCAGGTGAACCAATGAGCCTGGCCAACGGATTCAATCGCGTGGAGGGCGAGACGGCGACATTGCTTCGCCGGTGTGCAGCCAATGTTACGACCGCGCTCGGAGTGCTGACGCGTCCGCCGCGCATCCGGCTGCCGCGCTCCGATGCGTACTCGCTGCCGTTGCTGGCGATTGTTGCTGCCATCGCCATTGCCGTCTTTCTGTTGCTGGCCTGGACGCTCGACGCTGCGGCGAGCCGTGGCGCGGGCCATCTGCCGCGTTGGATCATCGACCTGTTTGACGACATTACCGATTTTGGCAAGTCGGGTTGGTTCCTCTGGCCGCTCGGTCTGTTGTTTATCGCGCTTGCTGCCCTGCCGCCGACGCTGACCCCGATCTCCCAACGCGTGCTGGCGGCCGTCATGGTGCGGGTCGGATTTCTGTTCACCGCAATCGCCGTGCCGGGCCTGTTTGTGACCATCGTCAAGCGCATGATCGGCCGCGCACGGCCGAATGTCGGCGGAAGTCTTGATCCGTTTCTTTTCAGCCCATTCAAGTGGGAGGCGGCCTATGCCGGCATGCCGTCAGGACACGCCACGACGGCTTTCGCCGTGCTTGTTGCTTTCGGGACGCTTTGGCCGCGGGCCCGTACGGCTCTGCTGATTTATGCCGTGTTGATCGCGATCAGCCGGGTGGTCGTCACCGCGCACTATCCAACCGACGTGCTGGCCGGCGCGCTGGTCGGCGCTGTCGGCGCAATGATGGTGCGGCGCTATTTCGCGCTGCGCCGGCTCGGCTTTTCGATCGGACCGGGGGGTGACGTCCACCAGCTTCCCGGACCGTCGCTTCGGCGCATCAAAGCGGTTGCCCGCGGCCTGCTTGCCCCATAAGACATCGCGTCATGACGACAACCGACCCGGCGGTATCCATCGTGGTGCCGGTCCGCAACGAAGCGGGCAACATTGCGCCTCTTGTCGAGGAAATCGCGGCGGCGCTCGATGGCCAGTGGCCTTTCGAGGTCGTCTACGTCAATGACGGATCAAATGACACGACGGACGATGAGCTCCGCAGCCTGATGGCGCGCTATCCCTGGCTGCGCCGGGTGCGCCACAAACAATCCTGCGGACAGTCGGCAGCGGTGCGCAGCGGCGTCACGGCTGCGCGCGCACCTTTGGTGGTGACGCTCGACGGGGATGGGCAGAACGATCCGGCGTTCATTCCGGCGCTCATCCACGCTCTGGAGGCGGGCGCGCCGCGCACCGGCCTCGTTGCCGGGCAGCGTGTCGGGCGCAAGGCAAGCGGTTTCAAGAAATTCCAGTCGCGCGTTGCGAATACGGTGCGGGGTGTGGTCCTGCGCGACGGGACCCGCGACACCGGCTGTGGCCTGAAGGCGTTCCGGCGTGACGCTTTCCTGCGCCTGCCGTATTTCGACGGCTTGCATCGGTTTCTGCCGGCGCTGGTGCGGCGGGAAGGATACGACATCGCCTATGTCGACGTGGTCGACCGGCCGCGCGCGCTCGGTGTTTCAAACTATGGACTATGGGACCGGCTCTGGATCGGCATTCTCGACCTGGCCGGCGTGTGGTGGCTGATCCGCCGCAGGAAGAAGATCCCGGAAATCTCGGAGGACTAGATGCTCATCGATATCGCGCAAGCCGTCGGCGGCTATCTGCACGACGTGTTCATCGGCAATGCCGACTGGGGAATCCTGATCGGCTACATCGCACAGATGTTGTTTGCGATGCGTTTCGTCGTCCAATGGATTGCCTCCGAGCGGGCCGGCCGCAGCGTGGTGCCGACGGCGTTCTGGATCTTCTCGATCGGCGGCGGGCTGATGCTGCTCGGCTACGCGCTTTACCGGAAAGATCCTGTCTTCATCGTCGGACAGGCATTCGGCGTTTTCGTCTACTTGCGCAATCTGCAATTCGTGCTGCGCAGCGGTGGAACGGCCGCGGCGGCGTAGTCAGTCATAATTCATCCGGCTTTCGCGAGCGCCGCAAAGCCGCGCTCGAGGTCGGCAATCAGGTCGTCCGGATCCTCAAGCCCTATGTGAAAACGGATGCTCGGGCCGCCCGGCGCCCATTTGGTTGCCGTCCGATACTCCGTGCAGTCGAAAAGGATTGCCAGGCTTTCAAAGCCGCCCCACGAATAGCCGAGCCCAAATAATGTGAGCTCGTTGAGAAAGGCATGTGCGGCCTTTTCGGCCACCGGCCTGAGAACGATGCTGAAGAGGCCGCTGGCACCGGTGAAGTCGCGTTTCCAGATGGCGTGCCCGGGGTCGCTTTCGAGCGCGGGATGCATGACGCGCAGGACTTCCGGCCTTTGCGCGAGCCATCGCGCGATGCGCAAACCGGATTGATAATGGCGTGCAAGGCGCACGCCGAGCGTGCGCAGGCCGCGCAGGGCGAGATACATGTCGTCGGGACCGACGCAGATTCCCATCGAATAGACGGTGTCCTTGAGCGCCGGCAATGTGGCCGCATTTGCCGACACGCAACCGAACATGATGTCGGAATGGCCGCCGATATATTTGGTGCCGGCCTGGATTTCCAGATCGACGCCTTTCTCGAAGGCGCGGAAATAAAGCGGCGTCGCCCAGGTATTGTCCATCAGCACAATCGCACCTTTCTCATGCGTGACTTTGGCGATGGCTGGAACGTCCTGCATCTCGAAGCTTTGCGACCCCGGAGCTTCGACAAACACGGCACGCGTATTCGGCTTGAACAGCTTTGCGACGCCGCTGCCGATCAGCGGGTCGTAGTAGGTGGTCTCGATCCCCAATCGTGCGAACACGCCGTTGCAAAAGTTCCGCGTCGGACGGTAGATGCTGTCCGTGACAAGAACGTGATCGCCGGCGCGCGCGACGGAGAGCAGCGCCGCCGAAATTGCCGCCAGTCCCGATGGCAGCAGTGCGACACCGGCGCAACCGTCACCGTCGAGCTCGCGCAGCGCATCCTCGAGCGCTTCCGAGGTAGGCGTGCCGCGCCGTCCGTAGCTGTAGCGCGCCCGGTGGGCGACCTGATCGTCGGCCGTGGGATAGAGAACGGTCGAGGCGTGATAGACCGGCGGATTAACAAAGCCGTGATTGGCTTGCGGGTCGCGTCCCGCCGTAACCAGCCGCGTATCAGGCTTGATGGGGGATTTTGGTTTTTTCGCCATATGATTGGGACGTCACTGCAATGATTGACTGAAAGGGTAGCCGCGCATGTTCCCGGCGCAAAGACATATACGTCTGCGCGCCGCGTGAGCGTCAACCCCTTGACCCGGCAGGCCGATCGTTCTGTGATGCCGCGCAAGAGGGGGCTACCGAAAGAGATAAAGCCAAGGGAGCACCTGTTACCGCCGGACGGAGGTCCGGCGGCGGATAAGTTTGGAAAATTGTTCAAGCCTTTGCACGAACAGGTTTTGAAGGAACCGCCACATGAAGCGATTTGCAATACTCGTAGCGCTCGTCCTCGCCGCGACCGCGCAAGGCGTATCCGCTCAGACGCTCAAGGCGGTGAAAGATCGCGGCATGCTCAACTGCGGTGCCAATGGCTCGCTCGCCGGCTTCGGTCTGCCTGATGCGCAGGGAAAATGGGCCGGCCTCGATGTCGATTTCTGCCGCGCGATCGCCGCCGCGGTGCTTAACGACGCCAACAAGGTCAAATATGTGCCGCTGTCGGCGAAGGACCGTTTCACGGCGCTGCAATCGGGCGAAATCGATGTGCTGGCGCGCAACACAACCTGGACGTCGTCGCGCGACACCTCGCTTGGCCTCAACTTCGTCGGCGTCAATTATTACGATGGCCAGGGCTTCCTGGTGCGCAAGTCGCTCAAAGTGAACTCCGCGCTGGAGCTCAATGGCGCTTCCATCTGCGTGCAGCAGGGTACGACGACCGAGCTCAATCTCGCCGACTATTTCGGCGCGAATAAAATGCAGCTCAAGAGCGTCACCTTTGCCACCGCGAACGAGGCGTTGAAGGCCTATGATGCGGGACGCTGCGATAGCTACACGACCGACGCTTCGGCTCTTTACGCCGAGCGGCTTCGTGTCAGCAACCCGGACGACCACGTGATCCTGCCGGAGATCATCTCGAAAGAACCGCTCGGTCCGGTCGTGCGCCACGGGGACGACCAGTGGTACGACATTGTGAAGTGGACGCTCTTCGCCATGATCGATGCCGAGGAACTGAACATTTCCTCGAAGACTCTCGACGACGCGATGAAGTCGCCGAACCCGGAGATCAAGCGCTTCGTCGGGGCCGAAGGCAATTACGGAGAGCAACTCGGCCTGACCAAGGATTGGGCCGTTCGCATCATCAAGCAGGTCGGCAACTACGGCGAATCGTTTGAGCGTAACGTCGGCATGGGCTCGCCGCTCAAGATCGAGCGCGGGCTGAACAAATTGTGGACCAAAGGCGGTATCCAGTACGCGCCGCCGATCCGCTGAGCGAGTAGCGGAACTGTTGGCCGCGGACGTGCGTCCGCGGCCTCTTTCAAAGAGGTGCCGCCGCCGCTTGAGGCGTCCGACGAGGGGGAAATGCCGAGTGACCTGCCGGCGCAGCCGCGCCCCGCGCGTGTCGTGTTCTACAACGACCCGAAGGTCCGCAGCATTGCCTATCAGCTCGTTCTCTGCACGGTGGTCGCGCTGCTCGTCTATGGCGCCGCCCGCAACGCAATCGACAATCTGGCGCGGGCGCAGATCGCCTCCGGCTTCGGATTCTGGAACCAGACCGCCGGCTTCGACATCAGTCAGACGCTGATCGAATATTCGTCGCGCGGCTCGACCTATGGTCGCGCTTTTTGGGTCGGGCTGCTCAACACGCTTTTGGTCGCCGGACTTGGCATCGTGTTTGCTACGATCATCGGCTTCATCGTCGGCATTTCGCGCTTGTCGAGCAACTGGCTGCTCGCGAAGGCAGCCGGCGGTTACGTGGAGATCATCCGTAACCTGCCGCTGCTGCTGCAATTACTGTTCTGGTACAACGCCGTGCTCAAGTCGCTGCCGGAAATCCGCGAGAGCATTGCCATTCCCGGCGGCGTCATTCTCAACAACCGCGGCTTTTTTCTGCCGCTGCCGGTCCTCAAGGGCGGCGTCGGGTTCTTTGAACTGTCCCTGTTGGTCGGCATCGTTGCCTCGATCGCGTTTTATGTCTGGGCGCGCAAACGGCAGGAGCAGACCGGGCAGCGTCCGCCGGTGTTGACCGTGACCGTGCTGCTGGTGATCGGGCTGCCGCTTGCGGTTTTCGCAATGGTTGGCCGTCCCATCGGCTTCGAGTTCCCGCAGGCGGGACGGTTCAATATCTCCGGCGGCATCGAGGTTCTGCCGGAATTTGTCGCGCTGCTGTTCGGTCTGTCGATCTACACGGCCGCATTCATCGCCGAAGTGGTGCGTGCCGGCATATTGGCGGTGTCGCGCGGGCAGAGCGAGGCGGCCTATTCGCTGGGCCTGCGGCCGGGTCCGACATTGCGGCTGATCGTCGTGCCACAGGCGATGCGGGTCATCATCCCGCCGCTGACCAGCCAGTATCTCAATCTCACCAAGAACTCGTCATTGGCGGTTGCAATCGGTTACCCGGACCTGGTGCAGGTCTTCACGGGCACCGTGCTCAACCAGACAGGCCAGGCCGTCGAGGTCGTGGCCATCACGATGCTCGTCTACCTCGTCATCAGCCTGGCGACGTCCTCGATCATGAACCTCTACAACCGCCGCATGGCGCTGGTCGAACGGTGAGGCCAGGCCCATGACCATGGCCGAGGGCGATCTTGCCGTTGCCGAAATGGCTTTTGTTCGCCGCGCCACGATTGCGCCGCGCCCGCCGCCGGCGGCGATGACGGGGACGATGGGATGGCTGCGCGCCAATCTGCTGTCTACGCCGTTCAATATCGCGCTGACGGTGCTGATCGTCCTGCTGCTCGCCTGGGCGATCCCGGAAATCGTCAGGTTTCTGGTGATCGACGCGGTGTGGAGCGGGGGCGATCGCGACGCCTGCCTCTGGACCGTCCAGCATCGCGAGATCGGCGCCTGCTGGCCGTTCGTCTGGGAGCGATTACCGTATTTCATCTACGGCTCTTACCCCATTCCGCAGCGCTGGCGCGTCGATGTGTTCTTCCTCATGCTGACCGTCGGGGTTGCCTGGCTGCTTTGGCTGAAGGCGCCGCGCCGCGACCTTGGCGCCATTTATTTCTTCATCGTGCTGCCGATCGTGTCTTACATCCTGCTGACGGGATGGTCCGTGATCGGCCTTGAGCCGGTCGACACCGTGCTGTGGGGTGGAGTGCTCGTAACGATCGTGGTGGCGTCGGTCGGCATCGTGTTTTCGCTGCCGCTCGGGATTGTTCTTGCGCTCGGCCGGCGCTCGCGCATGCCGGTGGTGCGGACGCTCTCGGTCGTCTTCATCGAATTCGTCCGGGGTGTGCCTCTGATCACCGTACTGTTCATGGCCGGAGTGATGCTGCCACTGTTCGTTCCCGAGCAGTATTCGCCCGACAAGCTGGTGCGGGCGCTGGTCGGCATTGCGATCTTCGCCTCCGCCTATATGGCGGAGGTTGTTCGCGCCGGCCTGCAGGCCATTCCGAGAGGCCAGTACGAAGGCGCCATGGCCGTCGGTCTCGGCTACGGGCAAATGACACGCCTCGTCATCCTGCCGCAGGCGCTGACAGTGACGATCCCGAATATCGTCAACACTTATATAGGGCTGTTCAAGGACACGACGCTGGTCTTTATCGTTGGCATCTTCGATCTCTTGCGGACGATCGAGGTGGCCCGCATCGATCCGAAGTGGGCAACGCCCGTCACCAGCACGACCGGCTACGCGGTCGCCGCCATTTTTTATGTAGTCTTCTGTTACGGCATGTCGCGCTATGCTCGCGCAATGGAAGTGCGTCTCGCCAAGGGTGGCCGGCGGTGAGGGGCAGCACATGACCGCGGACGAAAACTCCGGATCGCTCCTCAAGCCCGGTCGCCTCAGGACCGAAACCGCCGTCGAGCTCATTGGGCTCAACAAGTGGTACGGGGATTTCCACGTGCTCCGCGATATCAATCTGAAGGTCCGTGGCGGCGAGCGCATCGTGATCTGCGGACCGTCAGGGTCCGGCAAGTCGACGATGATCCGCTGCATCAATCGGTTGGAAGAGCATCAGGGCGGACAAATTTTTGTCGACGGCGTCGAGGTGACCGCGGACCTCAAGAAAATCGACGAGGTCCGCCGCGAAGTCGGCATGGTGTTCCAGCATTTCAATCTGTTTCCCCACCTGACGGTGCTGGAGAACTGCACGCTGGCGCCGATCTGGGTGCGCAAGATGCCGAAGAAGGAGGCCGAGGAGGTGGCGCTGCACTACCTCAGGCGCGTGAAGATTTCCGAGCAGGCCAGCAAATATCCGGGCCAGTTATCGGGCGGCCAGCAGCAGCGGGTCGCTATTGCCCGCGCGCTGTGCATGAACCCCAAGATCATGTTGTTCGACGAGCCGACCTCCGCGCTCGATCCGGAAATGGTCAAGGAGGTGCTCGACACGATCGTTGCGCTGGCGCTTGACGGCATGACTATGCTGGTGGTCACGCACGAAATGGGCTTCGCCCGGCAGGTGGCGAACCGCATCGTGTTCATGGACGAAGGGCAGATCGTCGAGACGAACGTGCCCGACGAGTTCTTCGCGCACCCGCAACACGAGCGCACCAAACTGTTTCTCAGTCAGATTTTGCGCTGAAGCGCGGCTAATCCTTGACGACCGGAAGGTCGGGGCGCGCGCCCCATTCCGACCAGGATCCGTCGTAGATACGTGCCGGTTTTTTGCCGAGCGTTTCGAGACCAAGCGTGAGGATCGCGGCGGTCACGCCGGAGCCGCAGCTGGTGATCACCGGCTGGTCGATGTCGACGCCGGCTTTCTTGAAGGCCTGCGCAATGCGTTCGGGAGAGGCGAGGCGGCCGTTCTCGACGATCTCGGTGAAAGGAACGCTGAACGCACCGGGCATATGCCCTGAGCGAAGCCCGGCGCGCGGTTCGGGTTCGCGCCCGGCAAAGCGTCCGGCCGAGCGCGCATCGACCACCTGCGCGCTTTCATCGTTGAGCGCCATCTGCACGTCGCTGAGCATGGCCACGGCGCCGGTATCCATCTCGGCGTCGAACCTTTTTTTCGGACGCTTGACGGCGCCCGCTTCAGTTGGGCGGCCTTCGGCCTTCCAGGCAGGCAAGCCGCCATCGAGGATATAGACGTTGCGCGCGCCGAAGATACGGAACGTCCACCAGACGCGCGGCGCCGAATACAGTCCGGTGCCGTCATAGACGACAATCGTATCCTTCTCCGAAATTCCGAGATCGCCGGCGGCCGCGCCGAACTGGTCCGGCCCCGGCAACATGTGGGGCAATTCGGTCGAATGATCGGCGACCGCATTGATGTCGAAGAACACCGCACCGGGAATATGAGCGGCAGCGTACTCAGCCCTGGCATCGCGGTTCTGCGTCGGAAGATAGTAAGACCCGTCGATGACGGCGACGTCCGGCTTGCCGAGTTCGCCGGCAAGCCATTCGGTGGACTTGAGCCAGCGGCTCGATGCAGTTGCGGCGTTCATGGGTTTGGCCAGTCGATATTAATGCGCACAATCGTCCAATCGTTCCGTCAAGGCAACTAGGCAAGTGCCAGCCGGACGCGCCGGTTCTGCTTGCCCTTCTTCTCGATCTGCGTGACGCGAACCACGCCGATTTCACCGGTCGTCCGGACATGCGTGCCGCCGCAAGGCTGCAGATCGAGCCCCGCAATTTCGATCAGGCGCACCCGGCCGGTGCCCATCGGGGGCTTAACCGACATTGTCTTGACGAGGCCCGGATTGGCTTCGAGCTCGGCGTCGGTGATCCAGCGGCTGGTCACGGCCGCATTGCTGGCGATCATTTCGGCGACCTTCGCCGTAATCGCGTCCTTGTCGAGGCCGGCCTCGGGAATGTCGAAGTCGAGCCGGCTTTCGTTGTCGCCGACCGAGCCGCCGGTTACTGCGTAAGGCAGCGCGGCCGACAGCAGATGCAGGGCGGTATGCATGCGCATGCGCGCGTAACGCTTGTTCCAATCAATGCTCGCCATGACTTTGTCGCCTATGTTCAGCGCAGGCGAGCCGGCGGCAGGCACATGAGCGATCTCGGTCTTCGCGGCGTCGGTGTAGACCGTCGTTTCAATCGGGATACGGACACCGCCTGCGGTCAGCGACCCGGTATCGCCGGGCTGGCCGCCGGAGGTCGCGTAGAAAACCGTGCGGTCGAGCACGATACCGCCTTGGTCGGTGAGGGCGACAACGCGCGCCTCACAATCCTTGAGGTAGGAATCGTCGCGGAAGAGGCACTCGGTTGCCATTGCTCACGTCTTCTCGAGCGGCGGCTTGATATTCGACTTGCGTTCGAGCCAATCGGGTACCGGCAATTTCTTGGAGCGCAGGAAGTCCGGGTTGAACAGCTTGGACTGATAGCGCGTGCCGTAATCGGCGAGGATCGTAACGATGGTTTTTCCCGGGCCGAGATCTTTCGCAAGGCGGATGGCGCCGGCGACGTTGATGCCGGACGAGCCGCCGAGGCAGAGGCCCTCATGCTCGAGCAAGTCGAAGATAAGCGGAAGCGCTTCTTCATCGGGAATGAGATAGGACTTGTCGACCTTCAGCCCATCGATGATCGGAGTCACGCGGCCGAGACCGATGCCCTCGGTGATAGAGCCGCCTTCGGTGGCCGTTGCCTGGCCTTCCTTGAACAAATGGTACATTGCCGCGCCGCGCGGATCGGCGACGCCGATCACAATGTCCTTTTTCTTCTCGCGCAGGAATGTCGAAGCGCCGGCGATCGTGCCGCCGGTGCCGATTGCGCAGATAAAGCCGTCAATCTTGCCGCCGCACTCTTCCCAGATCTCCGGCCCGGTCGAAATGTAGTGAGCCTTGCGGTTGTCGAGATTGTTCCACTGGTCGGCGAAGATAGCGCCGTTCTTTTCGGTTTTTTTGAGCTGCTCGGCGAGCCGCCGCCCGACATGCTGATAGTTGTTCGGGTTGGAGTAGGGCGCCGCCGGCACCTCGACAAGCTCGGCGCCGCACAAGCGAAGCATGTCTTTCTTTTCCTGGCTTTGCGTCTCGGGAATGACGATCAGCGTGCGATATCCCCGCGCATTGGCGACGAGCGCAAGGCCGATGCCGGTATTGCCCGCGGTTGCCTCGACAACGAGGCCGCCCGGGCGCAACTCGCCGCGCTTTTCCGCCTCCAGGATCATCTGCCGGCCGGCGCGGTCCTTCACCGAGCCGCCGGGGTTCATGAACTCAGCCTTGCCGAGGATCGTGCATCCCGTCGCTTTCGATGCGCGCTCCAACTTGATGAGCGGCGTGTGGCCGATTGCTTCAATAATGCCGTCGCGGATTTGCATGTCCGGTCCCGGGGGCTAAAGGGAGGATTTGACCCTAGTAGAGGCCCTACAACGTCACAAGGCCGGAGAACGCGGCCGAAGTCGCCAAACTAACGGGGAAATTTCAGTCGAATTGCGGCGATTGTAGCCACATTGGCAAGAACTTCGAAACCATAGCGGCGTATTCGGCCGTCCGACGTATTCACATTCATTAGATTTTTCCTGCGGACATCTAGTCGTGGCGGTGGGGATCGGAGTTCGGGGGGCCGGGCAGGTTGGCTGACGAATGACGCTCGACATCCATACGCTTTTTCTGGTGACGATCTACGTCGAGGGCATCCTCGGTCTGCTGCTGCTCTTCGTTTGGGCGCAGAACATGGCGCTTCGCGCCGTCTGCTGGTGGGGCTTTGCCCATGTGACCCGGCTTGCCTCGATCGCGCTGTTCAGCCTCTACGGGTCGTCGCCTGATCTGATCAGCATCGATCTTGCCAACGCACTGCTATTTACCGCCTTTGCCATGACCTGGACCGGCGCGCGCGTATTCGATGGGCGTCCGGTCGAGCCTGTTTACCTGGTCACCGGCGCCGTTATCTGGTTGCTGGTGTGCCGCCTGCCGCTGGTGACAGAAAACAGCGATCTCCGGTCGCTGATCATCGCCGGCATCATCACGTCTTACGTCTGGCTCACCGCGTTCGAGTTCTGGCGCGGCCGTAGCGAGGCGCTGGTCTCCCGCTGGCCGGCGATCGTCATGTTCTTTGCGCACGGTGTGCTGTTCCTTTTGCGCACGCCGATGATCGCGCTGCTGCCGGCGGCGGCGAGCAGCGACGGTGTGTACGGAAGCGTCTGGATGACAGTGCTGAGCTTCGAGGCCCTGCTGCTCACCATCTCCAGCGCATTCCTCCTGCTTGCGATGGCGAAAGAGCGCACGGAGCTGCGTCACCGCAAGGCCGCGATGGTCGATCCGCTCACCGGCATCGCCAACCGCCGGTCGTTTCTGCTTGACGCGTCCATGCTCGCGAAACTGCACCTCGCCAATCCGCGTCCGACGGCATTCCTGGTCATCGATCTCGACCACTTCAAATCGATCAACGACCGCTTCGGCCATGCGGTCGGCGATCGCGTGCTGGAAGTCTTCACCGAGGCGGCGCGCAAGTCGATGCGCGGATCCGATCTCGTTGGCCGGCTTGGCGGTGAGGAGTTTGCCGCGGTGCTCGCCGACACCAGCCGCGAGAAGGCCGTGGCCGTTGCCGAGCGCATTCGCGAGACCTTTGCCCAGATGGCGCAGGAGGTCGACGGCCATCCGGTATGCGGTACAGTCAGCATCGGCCTGGTGCACTGCCTGGGGCCGTCACTCGACGTAACCGAGCTGTTGGCGCAAGCGGACCATGCGCTTTATTACGCCAAGGAGCGCGGCCGTAACCGTGTGGCAGTCGCCTCGCTCGATATGACCGGTGACCGCAAGAAGTTCGAAGCGACCTCCACGAGTTCGGTCGCCGCGATCAGCGCCAAGAGTGCTGCTTAAGAGTGCCGCCTAAAAGCGCCGCCTGATCCGGCAGCAGCAATCCCCGACGATTTGAAACTGGAAAGGCTGCGTCACAACGTGACGCCATTCCCGATTGACCGGGACCTTCATATTAGTCCAGTTTAGGGCGAGTGGGCCGCGGGGCGTGCCCATGCATTAGTGGGATTCCAAACTATTTCAAGCCTGTAGGGAGGAATGAGATGCGCAAGTTTGGCTGGCTCGGTATAGCCGCCTTGGCCTTTGCGGTGGGCGGGGCCGCCCAGGCCGAGACTGTCAAGATCGGTGTGGTGCTTCCGTTCAGCGGCGCGAATGCCGACCTCGGTCACCAGATCGACAAGGCATTCGACCTTTACGTCAAATTGCACGCCAAGGACATCGCACCGCACAAGGTGGAGATCATCAAGCGTGACGAGGGCCCGCCGACCGGCGCGCAGGCAAAAACCGTCACGACCGAGCTCATCACCAACGACAAGGTTCAGATCCTCACCGGCTTCGTGTTCTCGCCTTCGGCGATTGCGCTGGCGCCGGTAGTGACGCAGGCCAAGGTGCCGATGGTGATTGCCAATGCCGGGACGGCCTGGATAACCAATCTGTCACCCTATATCGCGCGGCTCTCGTTCAGCATGTGGCACCACGGCTATCCGATGGGCGCCTTTGCTCACGGCAAGGTCGGCTGCAAGACCGCGGCGATGGCCTATACCGACTTCCCGCCGGGCAAGGACTCGACCGAAGCCTTCAAGACCGGCTTCGAGAAGGCGGGCGGCAAGGTCACGGAAGCGATCCCGATGGGCAGCCCCGTGCAGGTGCCGGACTTCACGCCCTTCTTCCAGCGTATCAAGGATGCCAAGCCCGACTGCATGTACGTCTTTATTCCCTCCGGCGCGCACGCGACCGGCGTGATGAAGGCCTATGGCGAGCTCGGCATGCGCAAGGCCGGCGTCAAGCTGATTGGCCCGATGGACCTGATCCCCGACAACAAGCTGCAGGATATGGGCGACGCCGCCATCGGCACCATCGTGATGGGCAACTACGCCGTCGATCTCGACAATGCCGAGAACAAAGCGATGAACAAGGCTTGGCACGAAGCCTACGGCAAGGACTCCTATCCGGACTTCATGTCGGCGGCCGGCTGGGACACCATGCACGCCATCTTCGATGCGATCAAAAAGCTGAACGGGAAAGTCACTGACGGTCAGCAGGTGATCGATACGATGAAGGGCTGGAGCGCCAAGGGTCCGCGCGGCCCGGTCGCGATCGACGCGGCCACCCGCGACATCGTGCAGAACGAGTACGCGATGGAAGTGGTCCGCAAGTCAGACGGCAAGCTTGGCATTAAGGTGCTTGGCACCACCAACGCGGTCAAGGATGAGTGCAAGGTGTTGAAACTCGGCCGTTGCGGCAGCTGAGTTCACCTATTTGACAGCAAACGGCGCCGCCGCGCATAACGCGGCGGCGTTTTCTTCAACACGAGGTGGGGCTCGTGCCGCAGTTCGCGATCATTGCCGTCAGTATCCTGTTCGACGGACTGGCTTACGCCATGTTCCTGTTCATCACCTCCGTCGGGCTTTCGGTCACGATGGGGCTGATGGGCTTTGTGAACCTGGCGCACGGCGCTTTCGCGATGGCCGGCGGCTACGTCGTCGTCACGTTGACGCGCACGCTCGGCGTTGGCCTTGTTCCCTCGCTCGTCATTGCAGCGGTCGTGGTCGGCGCGGTGAGCGTCGTGTTCGAGCGCGGCCTCTATCGGCGACTCTATAAGTCAACCGATCTGGAGCAGGTGCTGCTCACCATCGGTCTCGCTTTCATGGCGATCGCCACCGCGACCTATCTCTACGGGCCGATTCCGAAGTCGGTGCCGCTGCCGGACTGGCTGCAAGGTGACGTCAATCTCGGGTTCCGTAATTTCCCGAGCTATCGCGCGTTTCTGATCGTGCTCGGCGTCGTGCTCATCGCCGTGCTCTGGTATGCATTCGAGCGCACCAATATCGGCGCCAAGATCCGTGCGGCCGTCGATAACCGGCGCATGGCGGAGTCGGTCGGGATCAATGTCGACCGCCTGTTCACGCTGACCTTCGCGGTCGGGTCCGGCCTTGCCGCGCTCGGCGGCGGGCTTGCCATCCAGTTGTTCGGCCTCTCGCCGAGCTTTGCCGTTCTCTATCTTGTGCTGTTCCTGATCGTGGTCGCGGTCGGCGGGCTGGGCAGCCTGAAAGGCACGCTGCTGGCGGCGCTCGTGCTCGGCGTGTTCGACACGGGCGGGAAATATCTGCTCTCCGATGCCGGCGGGTTTTTCGTCTATGCGGTGACGGTTGCCGTTCTCCTGGTCAAACCGGCGGGGTTCTATGGCCGCGAGTGAGACCATTGGCGCGGCAGGCCGTTCCGAGGCGCGCGAGCGCGCGGCGGAATATCTGCTCAAGCGCCATCGTTTCCGGCTCGCGGAAACCTTGCCATGGCTCGCCGCCATCGCCGTCTATTTCATTTTTCCGGAGCGCATGACGTTCGGCAGCCAGGTGCTGGTGATGGTGATGTTCGCGCTCTCGCTCGATCTCATCCTCGGCTATGCCGGCATTGTCACCCTCGGCCATGCGGCTTTCTTCGGCGTCGGCGCCTATACGGTAGGCCTTGCCGCCGCGCGCCTTGGCTGGAGCGAGCCGATCAGCGGGCTGTTCGCGGCCGCGATAACGGCGGGTCTTACGGGCTTCATCACCGGCTGGTTCCTGCTGCGCTATCGCGGCCTCACATTGCTGATGCTGACGCTCGCGACAGCGATCCTGCTGCAGGAGACCGGCAACCTGCGCTCCGACATTTCGGGCGGCTATGATGGCCTGCCGGGGCTGATGTTCAAGCCGCTGTTGGGCGTGTTCGACTACGATCTCTATGGTCACACTTATTACCTGTATGTCCTCGCGGTCCTGGTGGTGGTGTTCTTCTTTGTCCGCAGGATCGTCTATTCGCCCTTCGGGCAGGCGCTGACCGGTGTCCGCGAGAACGTGCGGCGCATGCATGCGATCGGCTCGCCGGTGCACCGCCGCCTGGTGACGGTCTACACGATCGCCGCCGCTATCGCCGGCGTCGCGGGCGCCTTGTTCACCCAGACCAATGCCTACGTCACGCTGACGGTCTTCGATTTCGACAACTCCGCCAAGGTGATGGTGATGCTGATCCTCGGCGGCACCGGCCGGCTTTACGGCGCCTTCGTGGGGGCGGCGGTCTACATGGTGCTCGAGGATTATTTCTCGAAATTAAGCCCGACCTTCTGGCAGTTCGGCATCGGCCTGATGCTCGTGCTCGCGGTGCTGTTCACGCCGCGCGGCGTGCTCGGCGTGTTCGAGAGCATCGGCAGATACTTCTCCGAAAGGAAGAAGTCATGAGCGCCGCGCTGCAGGTCGAGGCACTGAACCGAGCTTTCGGCGCGCTGCCGGTGACGCGCGACGTCAACCTGACGCTTGAGCGGGGCGCGCGGCACGCGCTCATCGGCCCCAATGGCGCCGGCAAGACCACACTGGTGAACCTGATTACCGGCGCGCTCAAGCCACATTCGGGCCGCGTGATCCTCAACGGCGACGATATTACCGCGCTGAGTCAGGCCGATCGGGCACGGCGCGGGCTCGCGCGCACTTTCCAGATCAACCAGCTGTTCCGCGGGTTGTCTGTGCTCGAAAACATCGGCATGTGCATCAGCGAACGTGATGGCCATGCCGACAATCTGTGGCGGCCGGTCGGCAGCAGCCGCGCCGTTCTTGACGAGGCCCTCGATCATCTCGACTCGCTGCGCATCGTCGACGATGCGCTCAAGTTGGTGCGCGAGCTGCCCTATGGCCGCCAGCGGCTGGTGGAGATCGCCATCGCGCTCGCGCAGAAGCCGCGCGTGCTGCTGCTCGACGAGCCTGCGGCCGGCGTGCCGTCGTCGGAGAGCCATCTCATCCTCGACGTGGTGGCCGCGCTCGATCCCGACATCGCGGTGCTGATCATCGAGCACGATATGGATGTCGTTTTCCGCTTCGCGAAGGAAATCACAGTGCTGGTGCAGGGCGCGGTGTTCACGCACGGCACGCCCGACGTGATCATGAACAACGAGCAGGTGAAGGCGGTCTATCTCGGCCAGGAAGGTCACCGTGGGGGCCGACATGGCTAAATGGGCGCTCGACCTCGAAAACGTCCGCGCCGGCTATGGCGAAACCGTTGTGCTCGAGGACATCCGCTTCGCCCTCGGCGCCAGCGAAACGGTGTCGATCATCGGGCGCAACGGCGTCGGAAAGACCACGCTGCTTGCCACCATCATGGGCCACACCACGCTACATGGTGGGCGGCTCTCGCTGCACGATATGGACATCTCGAAAATGGCGACCTATCGCCGGGTAGGCGCGGGGCTTGGCTACGTGCCGCAGGAGCGCGAGATTTTTCCCTCGCTCACATTGCGGGAAAACCTCGAGGTCGCGGCGCGGCCCGGATCGTGGACGGTCGATACCGTGTTCGAGCTTTTCCCGCGCCTGGCGGAGCGTGCCGACAACCGGGGCAATCAGCTGTCAGGTGGCGAGCAGCAGATGCTGGCGATCGGCCGCGCGCTCATCGGCAATCCAACGGTCCTGCTGATGGACGAGCCGTCGGAAGGGCTGGCGCCGGTGATCGTCGAGGAGTTGGCGCGCGCGGTGAAGCGGCTGACGCAGTCGAGCGGCCTGGCGATCGTGCTGGTCGAGCAGAACACGCGGCTTGCGCTCGACATTTCCCCGCGCGCGGTGGTGATGGACCGCGGCCGCATCGTCTACGACGGCGCCAGCGAAGTCCTGCGCAAGGATCCGGCAAAGCTCGAGCAGCTCATCGGTGTGGTAAAGGCCTAACGCAGGCGAATGGGGCCGTCGCCCATGCATTGCCTTTCATCCGCGCGGAAGGCATAGAGCGCACATGAAACGCAGTACCGATCGCATTCTCACCACGCATGTCGGCAGCCTCATCCGCCCGCAGCCGCTGCAGGAATTCCTGCGCGCCAGGCAGAGCGGCAAGCCTTATGACGTAAAAGCCTATCAGAAATGCCTGACCGATTCCGTGGCCGATATCGTGCGGCAGCAGGCCGGCGCCGGCATCGACGTCGTCAGCGACGGCGAGTTCGGCAAGTCGATCAGCTGGGCGCAATACGCGCTGGAGCGGCTGTCGGGTTTCGAGCGGCGGCCGCTCAGGCAGGAGGCGACCAATCCATTCAAGCGCGGCGCCGACCGCACAAAGTTTGCCGAGTTCTATGCCGAGCTCGATGCCAAGGAAGCGGTCGCGACGACGACAGAGGCCACCTGCGTCGGCCCGATCAAATATACCGGGCAGGCCGAGCTGCAGCGCGATATCGACAATTTCAGGAGCGCGCTCAAGAACGTGAAAACGGAAGAGGCCTTTCTTCCCGTCGCGGCGCCGGCCAGCGTGATCCCCGACCGCAAGAACGAGTACTACAGAAGCGACGAGGAGCTGCAGGCCGCGATCGCTGACGCAATGCGCACCGAATACAAGATGATCATCGATGCCGGATTCCTGCTGCAGCTCGACGATGCGCGCAGCGCCGTCACATACGACCGCATGGTGCCGCCCGCGAGCTTTGCCGATTACCGCAAGTGGCTGTCGAAGCAGGTCGACATTCTCAATCACGCGATCGAGGGGCTTCCGGCCGACCGCATCCGTTACCACGTCTGCTGGGGCTCGTGGCCTGGGCCGCACACCAGTGACGTGCCGCTCAGGGAGATCGTCGACCTTATCCTCAAGGTGAAAGTCGGCGCCTATGTCATCGAGGGCGCCAATCCGCGTCACGAGCACGAATGGCAGGTATGGAAAAATGCAAAGCTCGGCGCGGGGCAGGTGCTCATTCCAGGGGTCATCAGCCACGCGACCAATGTCGTCGAGCATCCCGAGCTGGTGGCCGAGCGCATCACGCGCCTGGCGCGCGTTATCGGCCGCGAGAACGTGATCGCGGGCACCGATTGCGGCTTTGCGCAGGGGCCATTCTATCGCCGCGTGCATCCGTCGGTGATGTGGGCGAAGCTGGAGGCGCTGAGCGAAGGGGCCCGGCTTGCGAGCAGGGAACTCTGGTCCTAGCATTCTCTTTAATCAGGAATCCACGGAGGCCCGCCGGTGAACGTCAACGCTCAATCCACCAAGGGACTCGCGATCCCCTTCGATCACGATCGCCTTGATCGCCTGATGGATGAAGCCGGCATCGATGTGGTGCTGGCGACCTCCAAGCATAATGTGCAGTATCTTCTCGGCGGCCATCGCGCCGACTTCTTCGACTACATGGATGCGACCGGCATCACCCGCTATCTGCCGGTGCTGGTCTACCCGAAGGGCGCGCCCGAGAAGGCCGCCTATATCGGCCACCGCCTGGAAAAATTTCAGCGCGAGCTTAATCCGATGTGGACGCCCGAGACCCAGGCCAACACCTGGGGCACGGTCGACGCCATGCAGAAGGCGGTCGAGCACATGCGCAAGATCGGCCTCAAGCCCAAGCGCATCGCCACCGAGTTCGGCTTCCTGCCTTACGACGCCTCGCAGGTGTTGCGCGCCGCGTTTCCCGATGCCGAGTGGGTCGATGCGCTCTACGTGCTCGAGCGTCAGCGCGTGAAGAAGTCCGCCGAAGAATTGAAATTGTTGAAATACGCGTCCGAAGCCGTGATCGAGTCGATGCAGGCTGTCATCGCGGGCACCAAGCCCGGCGTCACCAAGGCCGAGGTGGTCGAGGCGTTGCGCCGCGAGGAGACCAATCGCGGTCTTACTTTTGAATATTGCCTGATCACCTGCGGCACCAGCATGAACCGCGCGCCCTCCGACCAGAAATGGGGGAAAGGCGAGATCATGTCGATCGATTCCGGCGGCAACTACGAAGGCTATATCGGCGACGTCTGCCGCATGGCGATCCAGGGCGAACCTGACGCCGAACTTGAGGACCTCCTGGGCGAGATCGAAACGATCCAGCGCGCGGCGATGAAGCCGATCCGCGCCGGAATGATCGGCGGTGAGATCTACGCCGCGGCGGCCCCGCTGGTGCAGAAATCACGGCACAACAACCACATGGAATTCCTCGCGCACGGCATGGGCATGGTAAGCCACGAGGCGCCACGCCTCACGGATCGCGGCCCGGTGCCTTATCCGAGCGAATACGCGAAGGAGCCGCTGGAAGCCGGCATGGTGGTGTCGGTCGAGACCACGCTGATGCATCCGGCGCGCGGGTTCATCAAGCTCGAGGACACGGTGGTCGTCACCGACAAGGGCCACGAGGTCTACGGCGAAGGCGCGCGCGGCTGGAATAGGGCGGGGCAGAGATAGTCTGGTTGATCCGCTCATTCCGGAATCGTGCGGGCAAATTTGAGCGTTGCAACTTTGGCGAAGGACCTGCCCCTTGCAGTGCACAGGTGCGGACCGGGAGTGCGCCAATAAAAGGGTCAATCATGCTCAATCGTAGACGGTTTGTGGTGACAGGCTGCGCATTCCCTGTGTTCTGCTGCGCGCAGTCCGCA